>Ga0209501_10005247_pt1 | contig 12034 bp, 9 predicted proteins | sample ArcticOcean_MG_C_4_FD_187434 | JGI IMG/M metagenome (GOLD analysis project Ga0209501, IMG submission 187434) | Marine microbial communities from western Arctic Ocean - ArcticOcean_MG_CB4_134 (SPAdes) (version 2) | ecosystem: Environmental > Aquatic > Marine > Oceanic | place: Arctic Ocean...
ATAATAGCATCGCGTCTTTTGACCATGTGCAGTACAGCTCTTCGCGCCGATCTTGGGCCAAGCCCAGGCAACTTTGCCATTAAATCAATGAGTTCCTGGATCTTGTGCGTTGCTTTATCCACTTGGGGTCTCTTTCTGAATTATGATTAGTGTTTAAAGTGAGTTGTTTATAACTGTTATTTGTCAAATATTAGAATGGAAGTTTCATTCCGGCTGGTAAACCCAAACCTTGTGTTATTCTTTCCATTTCCATTTGACTTTTCGTAGACGCTTTCATTTGAGCATCCTTCACAGCCGCTAGTATAAGGTCTTCTACAACTTCCTTTTCTAAGGGATTAAAAATTGACGGATCAATTGATAGGCTTGTTAGATTTCCTTTAGCTGTCGCAGTCACTGTAACAAGACCTCCCCCGCTTTCACCATTTACAGTAATTTTTTCTAGATTACTTTGCATTTCGGCCAACTTTGTTTGCATTTCCTGGGCCTGCTTTATGGCCTTTGCCATATCCCCTAGGTCGCCTAAACCTTTTAACATTTTGTTCTCCTAATCATCTTCAAATGGATCCCACTCTTCGTTAACCTCTGGAAGGGCTTGTAGTGCAGCGTCACTCTCTAAGGATTTCGCAGTTTTTATGTTTACGATTTTAGAGTTAGGGAACATTAAAAGTGTAGCTTTCACCAACGGATGTTGGATTGCTTCCTTCTTAAGATTATCAACGTCCTCAATTCGCTTTTCGAAAATAGTTTGGTCTCCACCTGCATTAACCACCGATACAGCCCATCTCGACCCTGTCCATTGTGATAGGCTATTACCAAGTTTTTGTGCAAGATTGCGTGGCGCGTCTATTGTTGGAACAAATTCAATTCTACCAAGCGAAAAATGAGCTAATTTAAGACATGTTTCAACGTCAATTAAAAGTTGAATGGCTCTATTTTCTTTAATTAAATCTATAACTTGATCAAATGAATTCGGCTGAATTGAGTGCTCTGGAAATTGCTGTGCTAATATCTGTCCCCCCTGAGAAGGATTTATTATTTGTGTAGTGCTAGAATTGGGTTGGCCCAACGATTCATTTGATAAATTAGAATGTGACTGAGAAGATTTTTTGGTGCCTTCTGGAGATATTTTCCCGTGCAGTTTTTTTATAAGTTCGTCGGGTGACGGTAAGTCAGCAACATGTGTGAGCCTTATGATAGCCATTTCAGCTGCCATCATTGAGTTTGGAGCCAATCGAATTTCCTCTAGTACCTTTATCAACATTTGCCACATGCGCGAAAGAGAGCGCATGTTTAGTGCTACTGCTAAACTCTTCCCTCGATCTCTTTCACTTGGAGAGACAGTGGGGTCGCTTATTGCCTCGGGAGTTATTTTTATTAAACTAATCCAGTGTGTAACTTCTGCAAGGTCTTGAAGTATTATTGTGGGATCGGCTCCATCGGAGTAGAGAGCTGACAACTCCTTCAAGGCTCCGACTGCATTACCTTTCATAATTAGATCGAATAAGTCCAAGATCCGACCTCGGTCTGACAAACCTAACATTTCTCTTATCTGATCCGAACTTATTTCCTCTGACGAGTTTGAGATAGATTGGTCAAGTAGACTTATTGCATCTCTTGCGGAGCCTTCGGAAGCGCGCGTGATAAGTGCTAAGGCGTCGTTGGAAATTTTAGCGTGTTCACTTAGAGCAATTTTATTTAGATAAGTAATCATTGTTTCGGGTTCTATCCGTCGAAGGTCAAATCGTTGACATCTTGATAAAACAGTTACAGGAACTTTTTGAATTTCTGTGGTAGCAAAAATGAACTTTACATGCTCTGGGGGTTCCTCCAACGTCTTAAGTAAGGCATTAAATGCCGAGGTGCTAAGCATATGGACTTCATCGATAATATACATTTTGTATTTAGCTGAGGTGGCACGATAATGGACTGATTCTATAATTTCTCGGATATCTCCAACACCAGTTCTCGATGCGGCATCTATTTCCATAATATCTACATGGCGGCCTTCAGAAATAGCTATACAATTTTCACATTCATCGCATGGATCGATTGTTGGACCGCTAACGCCATTTGGACCAATGCAATTAATGCCTTTAGCTATAATTCTGGCCGTAGTTGTTTTACCCGTGCCTCGAATCCCCGTCAGGATAAAAGCCTGTGCTATTCTATCACTAGTAAAAGCGTTTTTCAGTATTTTAACCATTGTATCCTGACCAATCAAATCAGAAAAATTAGCTGGCCTATACTTTCTTGCTAGGACTTTATAGCCTTGATCGCTTGTGGTGTTCATTATACACTTTCTAATTCTTAAAACCTAAATTCTAAAAAGGTGAGAGGCTGGACATCGACCCAAGCGATGCTCGTTACGGCTGCTTCCTTCCGGATCTGACCGGGTTGGCGAGCTGCTTACCCGCGCCAGCCTCTCGGTCTCACGTATAGTGTTGCAATTTAGTTCTTGCAAGGGTCGGAGTTACACTTGGAAATTCAATGTATATTAAGCATTATAGAGAGGAGAATTAACAATGGAACTAAAGGGACATCTTACATTTGGAGACTCGGGTTTAGATCGAGCTACAAATATTAGATCTGATGCAAAGCAGTTAAATGCCTTATTCAAAAAAACAAAGTCAGGTGTTTTAGCAATATGGAGAGGCAAGCCGCTTATTTGCGGTAGGTTTAGAGACACTCCTGGGTGGCTTAATTGGAGCCATGAAGTTTTCAAGCACGCTGTGGGCAACCCAATTTTTCTCGGAATAGATGACGGTATTGCAAAGTTCGCAATTGATGTTTCTGATTGGCTACCAGAGGAAAGCTTAGATACGGTCGGTGCATTTTTAGATCCGTCGGAGCAGCACTATAATGGTATGGGGGATGACTACGGTTTTATTGAACTTAGATCAATCATGGTTAATTTAAGTCCACGTGATGCAGAACTTCTTTCTACAGCAAAAGCATTATCGAATTGGCATAGAGAAAATAAGTATTGCTCGTCCTGTGGAGCAGAAAGTGTGTCTTCCTCGGGAGGATGGCAGCGTGATTGTGGTTCCTGTCAGAAGCATCAATTTCCACGAACTGATCCAGTTGTTATTATGCTTGTAACCAATGGGAATTCGGTATTGATGGGTCGTTCTTATCCGTGGCCTAAGGGGATGTATTCTTTATTAGCTGGTTTTGTTGAGCCTGGTGAGACGATTGAGGCGGCAGTTAAAAGAGAAACTCTAGAAGAGGTTGGAGTTCGAGTGGGTCAAGTTGATTATTTGTGTAGTCAACCTTGGCCTTTTCCTGCTTCTTTGATGATCGGGTGCCGAGGATATGCACTGTCTTCCGCTTTGGATGTCGATAAAAATGAGTTAGAAGATGCAAAGTGGATTTCAAGAGAAAAGATGTTGCGAATATTCAACGGAGAGAATCCTGATGTTTTACCCTCACGCAAGGGTTCCATAGCAAATTTTCTTTTGAAAAATTGGCTCAATGGTCGATTAATTTAGTTTAAAGTTAAGCTCTTATAGGCCTCTGCGTGGGTCTGCTGGATAAGTGCCTAGAATAGAGATTTTAGAAGTAAAATAAGTCAACTCTTCTAGAGCTAAAGAGACGTTATAGTCGTCTGGATGGCCTTCTATATCCGCATAAAATTGGGTGGCGTTGAAGTCCCCATCTACCATATAACTTTCTAGTTTTGTCATGTTAACGCCGTTAGTGGCAAAACCACCCATTGCTTTATATAGAGCTGCCGGAATGTTTCTCACTCTAAAGACAAAAGAAGTCATTGTTTTCTCGGCCTGGTGCTTTTCATTTGGAACAGAATTTGCCATTATTAAGAACCTGGTTGTGTTCTTGTCATTATCTTCGATGTCTTCGGCCAATATTTTTAGACCATATATTTTCCCTGCCAAGTTAGACGCCAATGCGGCTTTTTTGGGATCATTTAATTCGGATATGTATTTTGCAGAACCGGCAGTATCTGCCCCAGTCGTTGTTTTTATATTATGGGTTTTTAAAAAGTTACGGCATTGCCCGAGTAGAACAGTGTGACTCATAGCGCTTTTTATTTGGGATAATTCTGTATTTGGAGAACCTAATAGGCTTATTCTTACCCTAACAAATTCTTCACCAATGATATGTAACCCTGAATTGGGTAATAATCGGTGAATATCAGCAACTCTCCCATATGTTGAATTTTCAATAGGCAGCATTGCTAAGGTGGCCATACCAGATCTGACCCTTTCAATAGCGTCCTCAAAAGTACCGCAAGGAAGAGGTTCTAAGTCGGGTCTCGCTTGCAAACAAGCTTCATGTGAGTAAGCGCCAAGTTCTCCTTGGAAAGCAATTTTTTTTATCATGTTAATTTTTACCTAGATGGGCGTTTCGTCGCGGTTTGTACACCTTGCAAAGACGTAGGGGAAGACGCTAATAGGAAAAGATGAATTATTAATGCAAGAGAGCGATATGTTCGACACGATGACAAGTGCAAAAGTGCTAGGGGCGATCTGCGGATCTCTTTTGATTTTTTTATTGGTAAGTTGGGTTGCTGATGAAATTTACCACAGTAGCGCGGGAGGGCATGGAGAGGGCCATGCTCAGGCTGAAGAAGACTTTGAACTAGTGTTTACATCAGCCAGTGTTGAAAAGGGATTAAAGGTTTTTTCTAAATGTAAGGCTTGCCATAAATTAAAAAAGGGAGCAAAAAAAGCAACAGGTCCTCATCTTTATGGTGTAGTGGGTAGAAAGATCGCTAGCATAAGTAATTTTGGTTACTCCAATGCGTTGTCTGGTATGTCTGGTGAATGGACAAAAGAAAATCTAAATCAGTTTCTAAAAAAACCTAAGAAATATGCTCCTGGTACAAAAATGAGATTTGTTGGTTTAAAAAAAATACAGGATCGAGCTAATATAATAGCTTATCTTAAGTCTATCAGGGAGAATTAGTAAAAAACAATTTAGTTTTTTAATTTAAAAAAATTTATATATAAAATAACCTTAAACGTTGTTATAGCTATAAACGTTGTTATAGCTATTTTAACCAGTTAAAAATGTGAGGGTAAACCAATGTTAATTTTGAGTAAAAGATCTTATTTTATAAATTCTGCGAAAATATATATTTTAGCGTGTTTGATGGCCGTAATGCCTTTCATGGTCTCCGCAAATGAAAAGGTCATTATATCTCATGGTTTTTCTACATTTGGTGAGTTGAAATATGATAATGATTTTCAACATTTAAATTATGTTAACCCGGATGCACCCAAGGGTGGAGAGATAGCTATCTGGTCCCAGGGAACTTTTGATTCAATGAACCCATATTCGAGTAAGGGAAGGTCTGGGGCATTATCTAGTATATTTTTTGAAACACTTTTAACGTCTACCGCAGATGAAGTGGGATCAGTTTACTGTTTTATGTGTAAAACCTTGGAGTACCCAGATGATTTGTCTTGGGTTATCTTTAATTTGCGGCCAGAAGTGACTTTTTCTGACGGGCTTCCGATGACGGCAGCTGATGTAGATTTCAGTTATAAACTATTTTTGAATGAAGGATTGGTATCATTTCGAGCAGTCTTGTCCGAGCTTGTAGAGAGCACAGAGGTGTTGAATGCTCATAAAATTAAGTTTGTTTTTAAAGCAGATGCTCCCAAGCGTGATAGGATAGAAACTGCTGGAGGTTTACCTGTTTTTTCAAAAAAATGGTTTGCTGATAACGATGCAGGTCTTGATGAATCTCGCTTAGACGCGGCAGTTGGGACTGGCGCGTATATGTTAGAAAGTTATGATGTCAATCAAGAGATTGTTTATGAACGTAACGCTAATTATTGGGCAAAAGAGCTTAATTTTTCTAAAGGTAGAAATAATTTTGATCGGATAAGAGTTGAGTATTTTGGAGATTCTAATGCGGCCTTTGAAGGTTTTAAGGCTGGAGCTTATACATTTAGAATTGAAAACAGTTCTAAGCAGTGGGCTACAGCATATGATTTTCCAGCGTTACAAAGAGGAGATATTGTAAAAAAAGAATTATCGGATGGAACCATTGCGACAGGGCAAAGCTTCGTAATGAATCTGAGGCGTGATAAATTTAAAGACAAGCGGGTTAGAGAAGCGTTAGGCCTAATGTTCAACTTTGAGTGGTCAAACAAAACCTTGTTCTACGGTCTTTACGCACGCATACATTCTTTTTGGGAGAATTCTGAACTAGCAGCTGTGGGTGTTCCAGAAGGTAAAGAATTAGAATTACTTAAAACTTTGGTAGATGAAGGAGTTTTAGCAAAAGAGCTCCTTACAGATTCTGCGGTAATGGCAGCATCTTCAGGAGCACGTCAAATGGATCGGGCTAATCTGAAGTTAGCTTCAAAATTGCTTGATGAGGCCGGCTGGCTTGTGGGCGATGACGGGATGAGGCGCAAAGATGGAAAAGAGCTTGAAGTTGAATTTATGGAAGCCAGTCCTGCCTTTGATCGAATAGTTAACCCTATTGTTGAAAATTTGCGAAGTCTTGGAGTTAACGCTAAGTTAAACAGAATTGATTATTCTCAATATACTAATCGTACACGAGCTTTTGATTTCGATATAATCACGGACTCTTTTGGTATGTCGTATGAGCCGGGTTCGGGTCTTAAGCAGTATTTTGGTTCTAAAACAGCCGAGACTAGTCTATTTAATTCTATGGGTATTAGCAGTCCGGCTATTGATCGATTGATTGATGTTATTACAAGAACAGAAAGTAAAGCTGATTTGGTAATAGCTGTTCGGGCTTTGGATCGGGTATTGCGGGCAGAAAAGTTTTGGATTCCGCAGTGGTATAAAGACGTTCATACAGTTGCCTACTTTGACATGTTTGAACATCCCGACCCCTTACCCCCATATTCGTTGGGCTACTTGGACTTTTGGTGGGTGAATCCAGAAAAAGAAGCGGCTTTAAGAGCTAAGGGCGCGATATAATTCTGTGGGTCCGTATATTGTTAGGAGGTTATTATTAGTTATTCCAACACTTATTGGGATAATGGTTATAAATTTCTGCTTAACTCAGTTCGTACCGGGTGGACCAATAGAACAAATACTTGCTAAATTAGAGGGTAAGGGAGATGTATTTGAGACGATTTCTGGTTCTGCCTCAGAGACGATAAGCAATAGCACGGACGAGAAGTATATCGGCGGCAGGGGACTACCTCAAGAGTTTATAGAGCAACTGGAGCGAGAATTTGGCTTTGATAAACCTCCTTTAGAGCGCTTTATCTCTATGATGATAAATTATCTAAGGTTTGACTTTGGGGAGAGTTATTTTAGATCCATTGGAGTTTTAGATCTAGTTCTTGAAAAACTACCTGTCTCGATCACATTGGGTCTATGGTCAACACTCATCGCCTATATGGTATCCATTCCCCTCGGGATTAGTAAAGCTATGAGAGATGGGTCGACGTTCGATACGTGGACAAGTGCGACGATAATCGTGGCTTACGCCATACCGGGGTTTTTGTTTGCGATATTACTACTCGTCTTATTTGCAGGTGGTAGTTATTTTCAGTTTTTCCCCCTTAGGGGTTTAACTTCGGACAATTTTGAAGACCTGAGTGCTTTTGGTAAAGTAGTAGATTACTTATGGCATATTACTCTCCCAGTATTGGCCTCAACTATATCTTCTTTTGCAACACTAACATTGCTTACAAAAAATAGTTTCCTAGACGAAATAAAAAAACAGTACGTTATTACGGCAAAGGCCAAAGGTATTTCTGAGAGAAGGGTCTTATATGGGCATGTTTTTCGAAATGCTATGTTAATTGTAATTTCGGGTTTTCCAGGCCTATTTTTGGGTGTGTTTCTATCGGGCTCATTAATTATAGAAACTATTTTTTCGCTAGATGGCCTCGGTCGTTTGGCATTTGAGGCAACAGTTGCGAGGGATTATCCTGTTGTATTCGGGACGCTTTATTTTTTCGGACTTATTGGGCTAACAGTTGGAATTTTATCAGATTTAATGTATGTCTTTGTCGATCCGCGTATAGACTTTGAAAGCCGGGACTCATGACCTTATCGCCATTAAATCAAAGGAGATGGGCTAATTTCAAAAAGAACAAGAGAGCTTTCTGGTCTTTAATAATATTTTCTTTTGTGTTTGGACTTTCTCTTTTTGCGGAGGTTATAGCTAACGACCGCCCGATCTTAGTCAAGTACCGAGGGGAATTTTTTTCTCCAATTATATTCTTTTACCCAGAAGTACGTTTCGGTGGAGATCTCAGAACAGAAGCTGTTTATCGAGATATAGAAATAAAATGTTTAATCATTTCGGGCGGTTTAGAAGATTGTTGGGAAAAACCCGAGGACATTATTGACGATGCAAAAGACGGGGATGTCAAAGGCATTACAATAGATAAGGGTTGGATTATTACACCGATAATTCCCTATAGTTATAAAACCATAAACGACATAAATGGAACTGCTCCGTCTGCTCCAGATCGCGATCATATTCTTGGAACTGATAATAGTGCTAGGGATGTTTTAGCTAGAGTTATTTATGGCTTTAGGTTGTCCATAGTTTTTACGTTAATTGTTACAATTGTATCTTCCGTAATAGGTGTTATAGCAGGGGCGATTCAGGGGTTTTTTGGAGGAAGGACAGATTTAATTTTTCAGAGAATTTTAGAACTTTGGGGTTCGACGCCTCAGCTTTATATCATAATAATAATGTTTGCTATTTTGGGGAGATCATTCTGGTTGTTAGTGTCTTTGACCATTTTATTTGGCTGGCCCGCCCTAGTTGGAGTGGTAAGAGCTGAATTCCTCCGTGCCAGAAATTTTGAGTATGTTCGTGCGGCAAAAGCTCTTGGGGTATCAAATAGAATCATAATGTTTAGGCATATGCTTCCAAATGCGATGGTGGCAACAATCACTATACTTCCTTTTATCATTACTGGGACTATTGGTCTTTTAGCTTCGTTGGATTTTCTGGGGTTTGGACTTCCGTCATCTGCACCGTCTTTGGGTGAGTTAACCTTGCAGGCAAAGGAGAACCTGCAGGCACCCTGGTTGGCATTTACAGCATTCTTCACCTTTGCGTTTATGCTGTCATTATTAGTTTTCATATTTGAAGGTGTGAGAGATGCCTTTGACCCTCGAAAGACATTTCAGTGACTAAAATTTTAGATGTCAGAAATCTTAGCGTTTCGTTTATGCAAGATGGACGAGAGGTTAAAGCTGTAAAAGACATTTCTTTTAATATAGCCACGGGAGAAACAGTGGCCCTAGTTGGGGAGTCCGGTTCGGGAAAGTCAGTATCTGCATTGTCCACAGTGCAACTTTTACCTGCTTCTGCGCAAGTCTCTGGAGAGGTTTTATTTTCAGGAAAAAGTCTTGGGGGTTTTAACGAAAAAGAGCTTCAAAAAGTACGAGGAAATGAGATTAGTTTTATATTCCAGGAACCAATGACTTCCTTAAATCCTTTGCATAATCTGGAAAAGCAAATAAGGGAAAGCTTGGCCGTTCATCAAAATATTTTTGGCCTTGAAGCTAAAGCTAAAGTAATCGAATTACTCCATAAAGTTGGCATAGATGATGCAGAGCGCCGCTTAAAATCTTACCCACACGAGCTTTCTGGTGGTCAGAGACAGCGTGTGATGATTGCGATGGCTTTAGCTAATGCTCCAAAACTACTTATAGCAGATGAACCTACAACAGCCTTAGATGTTACCATTCAAGCACAAATTCTCGATCTATTGGCTGACCTTAAGGCTTTAGACGATCTAAGCCTTCTCTTTATTACCCATGATTTGGGTATAGTCCGAAAAATAGCTGATCGGGTCTATGTTATGCGGGAGGGAGAGATAGTTGAGACAGGTATAACTTCTGATCTGTTTGAAAATCCTAAACATGAATATACTAAAATGTTATTGGCAGCTCATAATGCGGGAATTCCTGAACCAATTAACGTAGATGCTGCGCGTGTAATTAGAACTGAACAGTTAAAAGTATGGTTTCCAATTAAAACGGGTTTATTGCGTAAGACAACGGATCATGTAAAAGCAGTAAATTCAGCGACTTTAGAGCTCCTTGAAGGTGAAACACTTGGTATTGTAGGGGAAAGCGGGTCTGGAAAGACAACACTAGCGTTGGCAATATTAAAATTAATATCTTCAAGTGGAAATATTATATTTTCGGAAAAAAATATCCAAAAGGTTTCAAGTAAAGAGATGCGTCGATTACGAGCTGGCATGCAAATTGTATTCCAAGACCCATATGGTTCATTAAGTCCTCGTATGACAGTTGCAGAAATTATCGCCGAAGGCTTAACAGTTCACAGGGTGGGGCAAGAAAAAGACGAGGAGCTCGTTTTAGTCTCTGACATTATGAAAGAAGTCGGTTTGGATCCCACGCTAATGCATCGCTACCCACATGAGTTTTCGGGAGGCCAGCGTCAGAGGATTGCTATTGCTCGAGCGATGATTCTAAAACCCAAGTTAGTTATTTTGGATGAACCAACCTCAGCTTTAGATATGACGGTACAAGTTCAGATAGTAGAACTTTTACGTGATCTCCAAAAGAAATATAAATTGGCTTACTTGTTCATTAGCCATGATTTAAAGGTTGTACGTTCAATGTCACATAGAATTATTGTAATGAAACAAGGAGACATCGTTGAACAAGGAGATAACCAACAAATTTTCTCTAACCCTCAACATGAATACACCAAAGAGTTATTGAAGGCAGCTTTAGATTTTTAATTCAGGGGTTTGTTATAGTTTACCTCTATATTTAAACTCCTGGAGCAAGTAATCGGCAGTTATGACCTTGGAGCTCTAATCTCTTGCAGATTACCTCAGCAGATGTTTTCGATAGATTGATGAAATTAGCCTGCCAACCTCTGGAGTGGTGTAGGATTCGTCTTTTAGCAGTTTTTAATAAGTCTATCTCTGTCATGGCGGTTTTTATTAATTGCCTTTCAGCTCGATTTATTGTTGTAAATGCCCCTAAGTTAATAGCCCATGTTTTGGGCCCATTATCGATCGATCTAGTTATCACACGAAAAGGTTGGTTGGTGGTCTTAATAATAGCTTTGGTTTTGAATGTTGGTCTTTGAGTTGGTGTGTCTATTCGAATTTTAATGCCCAGTAGTATTGATTTTTCTTCTTTCAAGTTACTTTGAGTTACAATGACTGCTTCGTTAATCTTAAATCTAACCTGTTGAACCATATCTGTAATTGCGGTTAGAGAGTCCGAAACATAAGGACGTTTAGTTGGCTTGATTATGTGTTTCGTAGTTACAATGATTTTGTTCGTATAGATCGGTTTTGGTGGTTTTGAAAGGTTTACAGAAGAGGGAACTTTTTTGAAGCCGAGGTCAAGAAGTTTGGCCATTTGTTTGTTACGCGAAGCAGTTGATTTTCCACCAAAAATTGTGCCGATTATTCTCTCATTTCCGCGCTCTGCAGAGGCTACAAGATTAAACCCTGCAGCTCGAGTGTACCCTGTTTTTATACCATCAGCCCCTTTGTAGTTACTAAGAAATTTTTGATTTGTGTGACGTACACTGCGAACCCCCGCGTTATCGGTAATTCGGGAGAATAAACTATAATATCCTGGATACCCGTATATTAGTTGACGTCCAAGGATTGTCATATCACGAGCGGTTGATAAGTGACCAATCTCGGTTAAACCATGAGCATTTTTAAACGTCGTTCGTGTCATACCCAGTGCTTTTGCTGTTTTATTCATGCGACGTGCAAAAGCTGCCTCACTACCGGATATAGTTTCGCCTATAGCCGTTGCGGCATCGTTGGCAGACATAATTGCCGATGCTCTAATTAAGTACTCCAGTTTTATTTTTTGACCGGCTCTTAATCCTAATTTGGAAGGAGGTTCTGATGCTGCTTTATTGGAAATTTTTACGAGTGTTTTCTCCGAGATTTCACCATTTTTGATTGCTTCGAATGCAATGTAAAGGGTCATCATTTTTGTTAAGCCAGCAGGATGCAGCTTTGTGTCCGCATTGTGTGAATAAATAACCTTTCCGCTTCTGGCATCCATAACCATGCCAGCATATTGCGCGCTTTGTGCTGCT
>Ga0209501_10005249_pt1 | contig 12033 bp, 6 predicted proteins | sample ArcticOcean_MG_C_4_FD_187434 | JGI IMG/M metagenome (GOLD analysis project Ga0209501, IMG submission 187434) | Marine microbial communities from western Arctic Ocean - ArcticOcean_MG_CB4_134 (SPAdes) (version 2) | ecosystem: Environmental > Aquatic > Marine > Oceanic | place: Arctic Ocean...
TTTATTACTGGTGCTATTGTCACTGAAGTCGGCGCTGACAGCCATCAGACGTTACCCAATCTTCCAGGAAATCCATCATTGTCGGACTATCTGCAGGTTGCAGCACTGAATAATCCGGGATTAGAGGCTGCGTTTAACCGATGGAAGGCTGCTTTGGAGCTGATTCCCCAGGTGCGAGCGCTGCCTGATCCGAAGTTTACCTATGGGTATTTTATTGAGCAGGTGGAGACTCGGGTAGGGCCGCAACGACAGCGTTTTGGCCTGGCACAAACTTTTCCTTGGTTTGGGAAATTGAGGCTGAAAGGGGACCGCGCTGGCGAACGTGCGAGCGCGGCAAAGGAAGGCTATGAACAGGCTAAACTCAAATTGTTCTATGAAGTGAAAAACGTCTATTACGAGCTATCCTACCTACGGCAGGCGATATCACTTACGGAAGAGAATATCGAGCTTGTTAAACATTTGGAGAGTGTCGCTCAGGCGAAGTTCCGAGCTGGCAGTGATGTGACGGGTGTGGTGAAAGCTCAAGTGGAACTTGGGAAATTGGAAGATAAATTGAGCACCTTACAAGACGTGAGAGAACCGATCAGCTCACAGTTAAACGCCTCCCTCAATCGCGAACTCTCCACCTTTGTGCCATGGCCTGAAGGGGTGATGTCCAGTGTGGTTTCCATTGCCGATGACGCGATGTTCCAAACCCTCCTTGCAGCTAGTCCAGAACTAAAGAAAATGGCTGCTACGATACGGGAATCGGAGCGATCGGTTGAATTGGCTAAGAAGGCGTTTAATCCCGACTTGACCTTGGGGGTTGACTACGTTGACACGCAGGATGCGCTCTTTCCAGGTGTGGTCGATAGCGGTAAGGATCCGTTGATGGTGATGGGCAGCATCAATATTCCGATTTGGTTAGGCAAAAATCGGGCAGGTGTCAAAGAGGCCGAGGCCAATCGAAGTGCCGCTAGAGCAAGCCTTGAGAATCGAGGGAACGTGCTAATCTCTGATTTGAAAATGCTTCTCTATCGATTTCGTGATGCAGAGAGGAAGATCGATCTCTTTGGTGGAACCCTGGCACCATTGGCAAAAAACTCTCTGGATGTGACTGAGCAAGCCTACCAGGCGGGCCGCTCGGATTTCCTTGAACTCATTGATGCCCAAAGGCTGCTTTTGGACATCCAACTTTCCTATCAACGGGCGATCGCAGATCGTGAACAGCGACTTGCTCAAATTGAAATGATGATCGGCGGTCCCATCGTATCCGAAACGGATTCTGCCAGCAACTAACTTACCAAACCATGAAAAGACAATTTGCGATCGTATTTCTCACCGCCCTGTTGGCGTTTGTGGCCGGTCTGTTTGTTCGAGAGTTTTCAAGCGCGAAATTGACGGCCTCTCACGATCATTCAGGCGAGGTTTCTTCAGAGGAGAAGCCAGAGTTTTATACCTGCTCAATGCATCCTCAAATCAAGCAGCCTAGTCCTGGGAAATGTCCTCTCTGTGGGATGGATTTGATTCCCGTTTTCAATGGGCAAGGGGGTGAGGATGGGCCTAGGGAATTAACGATGTCTCCGAGAGCGATGAAACTTGCGGAAGTCCAATCAGTCCCAGTCGAACGAAAGTTTGTGACGGCGGATGTTCGAATGGTGGGCAAAGTCGAATATGATGAAACGAAGATGGCCTACATCACTTCCTGGGTTCCGGGGCGTTTGGACCGACTTTTCGTCGACTATACCGGAGTGTTGGTTCAACAAGGAGATCACTTGGTTGAATTGTATAGCCCGGAATTGTTACAAGCTCAGGAAGAGTTGATTAGTGCCGTGAGCACGGCTTCGGATCTTGCAAAGAGCCAGAGTGAGTATCTCAAAGGAAGAGGGCAGACCAATGTTGAATCGTCGCGGGAGAAACTTCGTCTCTGGGGACTTGGTGAAGAGCAGATCCAAGCCATCGAAACCCGTGGTGAGGCGACGGATCATATTACGATCAATTCACCGATTTCCGGCGTGGTCGTCCACAAGAATGCCGTTGAAGGAATGTATGTGAAAACGGGTTCGCAAATTTACACGATTGCCGATCTTTCGGAGCTTTGGGTTAAGTTGGACGCGTATGAATCAGACTTGGTCTGGTTACACTATGGTCAAACGGTCGAGTTTCGGACTGAGGCTTATCCGGGTGAGGTGTTTACGGGGAAAATCGCCTTCATCGATCCTATTCTGAATGCCAAGACCCGTACGGTTAAGATCCGGGTCAATCTTCCCAACCCAGAAGGCAAGCTGAAGCCAGATATGTTTGTTCGTGCTGTCGTCAAGTCGCAGGTGGCGGCGGGAGGGCGCGTTATGGACTCCGGCATGGCAGGGAAATGGGTCAGCCCCATGCACCCGGAGATCATAAAAGACCAGCCTGGGGAATGTGATATTTGTGGCATGGATCTCGTGAGTGCAGAGTCCCTAGGTTATGTCGCAGCTGAGACGGACAGTGCGCCCCTGGTGATTCCTTCAAAGGCTCCCTTGATTACCGGTCGCCGTGCTGTCGTGTATGTTGATCACGGTAATGGAAAGTATGAAGGGAGAGAAATATCTCTTGGTGCTCGCGCTGGGGATTACTACTTGGTTGAGTCCGGTCTTGAGGAAGGGGAAAAGGTTGTGACGAATGGGAATTTCAAGATTGATAGCGCGGTCCAGATTCTGGCGAAGCCTAGCATGATGAACCCAGGAGGCGGGGGGAATGCTCCAGGGCACAATCATGGCGAATCATCGCCTTCCACCGCTGCCGTTGAAGCCGATCTTCAGTCGTTCGTTGTTCCCGAAGAGTTTAAGCAACAATTAGGTGGTCTTGTCCGGGCCTACGTGGATGTGAAGGATGAACTTAGCCACGACAACTACGATGAAGGTCAAAGTCGGATTTCAGCGTTGCAGGATGCCTTGGAAGCGGTGGATATGAGTTTGACAACGGGGGATTCCCACATGGCATGGATGAATCGTCTGAACGATCTGAAGTCCGGGATTGGTCAGTTTGACGAGTCGGCAGATTTGGCCTCATCGCGTGCTGCCTTTGAAGTGGTATCCAACTCCCTATCAAGTTCGGTGAGAGAGTTCGGGGCGAGTGGGGATCATCCTGTCTTGCTTTATCATTGCCCCATGGCCTTCGGCGGGCGAGGCGCGGATTGGCTACAGGTGACAGAAGGGACAGAGAACCCTTACTACGGTAGTAAGATGTTTAAATGTGGGAGCCTGAAAGAGACATTGGCTCCTCTGGGCGAGGTGGATGGAGAAATGGGGCACGAGGGGCATCAACATGACGAGTAGAGACGAAAAGTCATCCGGACCGCTAGGGGCGTTAATCGAGTTTTGTTTGCGGAACAAACTGATTGTTCTGCTTGGGGTCCTATTCTTTCTAGGCTGGGGATTTCTTGTGGCCCCATTTGATTGGGAGTTTGCTGGCCTGCCGCGGGATCCCGTTCCTGTAGATGCCATCCCCGACATTGGTGAGAATCAGCAGATCGTTTTCACCGAATGGATGGGACGCTCGCCGCAAGATGTGGAGGATCAGATCTCGTATCCTCTAACCGTTTCACTCCTAGGTGTTCCTGGAGTCAAAACGGTTCGCAGTTATTCGATGTTGGGCTTCTCCTCGATCTATATCATTTTCAAAGATGACATTGACTTTTATTGGTCCCGTTCACGGGTCCTTGAGAAGCTGAACAGCCTACCAGCGGGGACGCTTCCCCAAGGCGTGCAGCCCGCCTTGGGGCCTGACGCGACGGCATTGGGACAAATTTATTGGTACACACTTGAAGGGCAAGATGCCAATGGTGATCCAACCGGAGGTTGGGATTTAGATGAATTGCGAAGCGCTCAAGATTGGTACGTGCGATATGGATTGCTTGCTGCCGACGGGGTGAGTGAGGTGGCTTCCATTGGTGGTTTTGTTCGTGAATACCAGATTGATGTCGATCCCGACGCGATGCGTGCATTTGATGTTTCTTTGGAAGACGTGTTCACGGCGGTGCGGATGGCCAATGTGGATGTAGGAGCGCGAACGATTGAAGTCAACAACGCCGAGTATGTGATTCGAGGCCTTGGCTTCATTAAAAGTCTTGAAGATATAGAGACCAGCGTCATCAAGGTCCGCGAGAACGTTCCGGTTTATGTCAAGAACGTGGCAAATGTGAGCTATGGTCCCGCGCTTCGTCGGGGGGCGCTCGACAAAGAGGGAGCTGAGGCTGTTGGTGGGGTGGTCGTGGTTCGCTACGGGGATAATCCTCTGGCCGCGATCAAGAATGTTAAAGCCAAGATCGCGGAGATTGCACCGGGGCTACCCAAGAAAACCTTGGCGGACGGGACCGTGAGTCAGGTGACGATTGTTCCCTTTTACGATCGGACGGGATTAATCAATGAGACTTTGGAGACCCTGGATTCTGCCTTAACGGAGGAGATTCTCGTCACGATTATTGTCGTTCTGATCATGGTGATGCATCTGCGCAGTTCGCTTCTGATTTCCGGATTACTTCCCTTGGCCGTTCTCATGTGCTTTAGCGCCATGAAGGTGTTCGGTGTAGACGCCAATATCGTGGCCTTGTCGGGGATTGCCATTGCTATCGGAACGATGGTGGACATGGGAATTGTGATTACTGAGAACATTCTCAAACACCTAGATGAAGCGGGTGAGGATGAAGATTCACTTCAAGTGGTGCTGAGAGCTTCAAAAGAGGTCGGTAGTGCCGTGCTCACGGCAGTAGCGACGACCGTTGTGAGCTTTCTCCCAGTATTTACCATGGAGGCTGCTGAAGGGAAATTGTTCAAGCCTCTGGCGTGGACCAAAACTTTCGCGCTCATCGCCTCTGTTATTGTGGCCCTAACGGTGATCCCACCTTTTGCCCAGATCCTGTTTGCGGGCAAAGTGAAGAGAGGAGCGTTTCGGAAGATGGCTTTCGCTGGGTTGGCTTTCTTGGGGGCGCTCGTATTGGGTATCTGGAGCATTCGTCAGCTGAACGGAACCGACCCTGTCTTTATTGGATGGGTACTGGGTGGGGTGTTAGTAGCGACTGGTATCTATCACCTTTCAATAGAGAAAATTCCCGATCGAGTTCGACTGTGGGTGCCTCGGTTGACCAATTTTCTGGCGGCCATCGTCGTCGGGATCTTCTTGGCACAGCATTGGATGCCCCTCGGTCCAGAAAAGGGTGCCGTGCTGAATCTTACTTTTGTGGTCCTTTTGATCGGCGGTTTGCTGGCATTGATTCAAGTGTTCCAACATTTTTATGGTGGAATTCTGTCTTGGTGCCTCCGATACCGTCTTACTTTTTTGACCCTGCCAACTCTGTTGGTTCTGTTGGGAGGGTTTGTCTGGTTGGGTTTTGGCACTTTCTTTGGATGGTTGCCCTCTGGGATTAAAAGCCTCAGGCCGATCGTAGCGATGACTCACGCCTTCCCTGGCCTGGGGAAGGAATTCATGCCGGCCTTGGACGAAGGATCTTATCTCTACATGCCTACGACCATGCCACATGCCTCGATTGGAGAATCGATGGACATCATGCGAAAGCAGAACATGTCCATTCGATTGATTCCCGAAGTTGAGACGGTGGTGGGCAAGCTAGGCCGCGCTGAAACGCCCTTAGATCCGGCTCCGATCTCGATGATCGAGACGGTCATTAACTATCATCCCGAATATTTAGTTGATGACGAGGGGCATCGAATGACGTTTCGATTTGATCCCAATGAAACGGATACATTTAGTAATGCAGACGGAAACCCAGTAATGGCGCCTGACGGTGAACCGTATTTTGTCCAGGGACGATATGAACGCGACTCGGTAGGCTCTCTGGTGGAAGACAAAGGGGGTATGCCGTTCCGGCTTTGGCGTCCGGCCCTGGATCCAGAATTGAATGAAGGGAGGGTGCCCTGGCCTGGAATCAAGCGAACCGACGATATCTGGGATGCCATTGTTAAAGCAGCCGAAGTTCCGGGTTCAACCTCAGCGCCGAAACTTCAACCCATTGCGGCTCGTATCGTGATGTTGCAAAGCGGCATGCGTGCGCCCATGGGAATCAAGGTCAAAGGCCCAGACTTAGAGACAATCGAGAAAGTGGGGCTTGAAATGGAGCGGTTTCTCAAGGAGGTGCCGTCGATTCAACCCTCTGCGGTGTTCGCAGATCGAATTGTTGGAAAGCCCTATTTAGAGTTCGAGATCAATCGCGAGGCCATCGCGCGATATGGGATCAAACTTGGTAAGGTTCAGGAAGTCATTGAAGTGGGGATTGGTGGTAAGAGAATTACCACGACGGTCGAGGGAAGAGAGCGATACCCAGTTCGGGTTCGGTATATGCGCGAGCTTCGAGACCAAATCGAATCTCTTGGTCGTATTCTCGTGTCGGCACCCGATGGGACTCAGATTCCTTTGGAGCAGCTCGCGACGCTCAACTATCGGCGAGGACCGCAGAATATCAAAAGCGAAGATACATTCCTGATCGGCTACGTCCTCTTTGACATGAAGCCAGGAAACGCGGAAGTGGATGTCGTTGAGGCAGCGGACGCTTACCTTAAGAGCAAGATTTCCAGCGGAGAACTGATCTTGCCTGAGGGCGTGAGCTATGTCTTTTCAGGAAGCTACGAGAACCAGATTCGATCGGAAAAGAAATTGATGATCGTCCTTCCCTTGGCCCTCTTTGCTATCTTTGTGATTCTCTATCTCCAGTTCAAGTCCACGACAAATTCAATGTTGGTCTTCTCTGGGATTATTGTGGCCTGGGCGGGCGGTTTTCTGATGATTTGGCTATACGGCCAGCCATGGTTCCTCAATTTTTCCCTTTTCGGTAGTGACATGCGAGAGCTCTTTCAGGTCCGTCCCTTTAATCTGAGTGTTGCAGTTTGGGTCGGTTTTCTGGCCTTGTTCGGAATTGCTTCTGACAACGGGGTCATTATGGCTACCTACCTTGAGCAGACCTTTGGAAAACGGCGTCCGAGAAACATAGAGCAAATTCGAAACGCCACAATTGAAGCGGGAAATCGCCGTGTTCGTCCCTGTCTCATGACCACGGCTACCACCGTGCTCGCGTTGATACCGATATTGACGTCTACCGGTCGAGGGGCCGACATTATGGTGCCAATGGCCATTCCTTCTTTCGGGGGAATGGTGATTGTGATTGTGAGTATCTTTGTGGTGCCAGTCCTCTATTGCGTGGTTCGGGAATTTGCCTTCCGAACCAAACTCGGTGAGGGCGAGGCTGCTTTTCTCTCTGTGTCGACGCTCTTCCTTGCTCCGGTGATCTATTGCGCTGTTGCAGATACATTTGCCAAGCGAGAGCAACCACAAAGTGTTTCCGGGGACGAATCGGGCGGTTCCGAATTCAAGTAATACAATACAAAAACATCGAAAATAAAGAATAGTATGAAGGACATTATATCGAACGCATTTGTGGGCTTTACCGCCTTTTCCGTGGCCCTGTTTGTCGGTTGCAGCAGTGGTGACAATGAGCACGCTCATGGAGATCATGATCATTCGGATCATTCTCCGACGGAAGCAGCCGCAGCCCCGGTCGATGGCGCAGAGACCATGATGGCAATGGATGCGAAGCCTAATCCGTTGGAGAAGTGCATCGTTTCAGGCGAAGCCCTTGGATCCATGGGCGAGCCGACGGTTCTCACGCACAATGGTCAAGAGATAAAACTTTGCTGTAGTGACTGCGTTGAAGGATTCAACAAGGATCCAGAAAAGTATTTGGCGGCATTGTCGGCTGACGACTCCACGGCCCATGCGACCGAGGAAGCTGAAGGGCATAAACACTAAAGTCGTTCGTCTATATCGGAAACTGTTCAATTCACGATTCGCACCAGGGGCCTGAGACCTTATGCCATCTCGGATTCATTTGAGTAAGGTCACAGCCGAGTTAATTGAGAGTTTTCATGCCTGTGTTAAGGAGGTCGCGATGGAGAGAACCTATCTCTCCATTGTTGAGCCCCCTTCCTTGGATGTGCTTCGTCTTGCGATTAATCAAAACGTTGTTGATGCCCTCCCCTTAGTCGTCGGTGTGGAGGATAGTAAAGTGATTGGTTGGTGCAGTATCGTAAGGGATATTAGAGACGGATTTGCCCATACGGGAGTTTTAGGGATCGGAATAGCTAAGGCTTTTCGAGAAAGGGGACTTGGTCGTCACCTGCTGGAGGAAACCTTGGCTAAGGCCAGCCACATTGGCATCGTTCGGGTAGAGCTTGAAGTGTTCGCCTCAAACAAAAGGGCGATACGATTTTATGTGAGAGAAAAATTTGAGATGGAGGGTAGGAAAAGGCAGGCTCGGTATTTGGATGGGCAGTTTGATGACATTGTTTGCATGGCCAGACACATCTAGCCCTCAGATTCGGTTCGACCGGGTTGTTGGTTTGGGAATACAGACATGTCCTCCGTTCCTGGATTGGAAAATAGTTCAGAATATAGTGCAGCCCCTCTGAAGGCTGCTATTAGAAAGTTAGACCGATGAAACAACTCAGATTTTTGATTATCTTGGCGCTAGGCGCCTCAATTTTTGGCTTCGATTCACGTGCTGCTGTGTCCGTCGAGCTTGTCAGAGTGCCTCATGGAGGGATTCAACCTCGAACTGCGATCGATCCAAGTGGTGTGCTTCATCTGATCTATTTCAAAGGCTCACCCATGGCTGGAGACGTTTTCTATGTGAAGCGAGAAGAGGGCTCGGAGCAATGGAGTGAACCGATTCAGGTGAATCATCGAGTGGAAAGTGCAGTCGCCGCAGGGACAATTCGTGGTCCCCAGATGGCTCTTGGGAAGAATAGTCGGATTCATGTGGCCTGGATGGGAAGCGCTAAGGTCGCGACCCCTGGAAAAGAGGGCGAGCATCCGAAGCATCCCATGCTATACGCTCGACTCAATGACGATGGAACGGCCTTTGAGCAGGAGCGCGATCTGTTGACATGGACTGCTGGTCTCGATGGGGGCGGAACAGTGGCTGCCGATCGCAACGGCCGTGTCTACGTGGCATGGCATGGCAAACCAGAGAGCATCTCTACCACCGAGTTTGCTCGGGCGGTGTATCTGACTCGATCAGATGATGATGGGAAAACGTTCTCTAGAGAGGCTTTGGCGAATTCTGAGACGACTGGAGCATGCGGCTGTTGCGGGATGCGTGGGTATGCGGATTCGAAGGGGCAACTGTACTTGCTCTATCGTATGGCAAACGATGTTAACCGGGATATGGGACTACTCATGTCGAGTGACCATGGTCGATCCTTTTCACTGAGAAGAGTCAGTGAGTGGCAGATTCAGGCTTGTCCTATGAGCAGTGCCGCGTTTGGTGAGAGCCATGCTGGAGTCATGATTTCGACCGAAACTGAAGGCAGAGTGGAGGCTCGTCTCGTGACCGCTAAAACCGATGATTTCTCGAACATTCCAGGCATATCGGGAGTGAGGCGAGAGGGGAAACATCCGTCGATTGCTGGGAATGAAAAGGGCGAGTCGGTATTTGCGTGGTCCGAGGGGGCTGGATGGAAAAAGGGAGGCAAACTAAAATGGCAGGCTTTCGATCTAAAGGGACGACTGATCGCTGAGTCGGGAGGTGCTGATATATCGATACCCGAATGGAGCTTTACTGCGACGACAACAAAGCGAGATGGGAACTTCGTTCTGATATACTAGGCCTAAAATAAGCGCATTACTCTGGTCAAACTAGCGGACGGGAAATTCCGACTTATTTTGACTCCGAAATGTACCTTGGACCAGGTTTGAGATACTCCTTTCGGCCGCAATTGGATGCCTGATTCGTTTTGCTCCGATTTTTTCACTGAAAACTAACATCGATTGTCGGTGCAGGCACAGTTCCACTGGGCGATCCCTTTGGTCGCCGTCTCTTCATCAACTTTCTACCAGCTTTTACAGCGGTTTAAGTTTGCGAAAGCGTTGCCATGTTGAGAACAAGTCTGGAAGCCAGTCATTGTAGCCAAGTATCCGGAAGATGACTTTTCGACCCTGACGTATGATTTGGGTTGGCAGTAATATGATCGCGTTGAGGAACCGGCGGTATTCCATCCGTTGAATTTCCGCTCCCCGTTTCTTATTGGGCATCAGCTGTCCGAACCATGCTTTGAGGCTCCAGGCCAGAGACGCCATCACCATGTAGGCCCAGTTGCTGTTTAGGTCATTGACTGGCATTCGAAGCGCATTGATTCCTCCCTTGAGTTGGGCAATCAGATTCTCTTGATCGCATCGTTCGTGAGCGAACTGAACCAATTCGATCGCGCTCATATCTCGCCTGGTCGTGATATAAAAGAAGTAACGAATCTCGTCGAAGAGATGGGCTTCTCCTTTCTCCACACTGATGTTCTTGCGAACAACCACAACCCGATAGTCCTTTTTACATTTACCGGGACGATAATCGAACTCTGCCACATCTTCACTCTGTAGGCGTTGATTCATGAACTCCCGCTCTTTAATGATCCGTTCCTTGACCTGCTCGGGTTTTTCCCGTTCTGGTCCTTTGGGAGGATTCCGATCTACTCGTGCCATCCTATGCCAGTGAGCCTCTGGTAAGGCCTGTGCGTGTCCAGTCATCGTCGCGTTGGCGTCCATTCCGAAGACAAAGTCACACTTTTGCTCCCAGTCATCAAAATGCGCCGTCAAACTAAAATCTGTGTCACCGCGTAAGCAGATGCTTCCTGCATGAGGTTTTACGAGTTCCAAAGCTCGGTCAACCCACGGAGCGGCTCCTTGATGGCTGGCGACATTTCCCGGACGATTTACCAAGTAAAGCGGCTCCTTGGTATTGCTCAAACTGATCAGCAAAGGCATATATCCCCAGATCCCTTTGTAGGAAATATCCATGCCGCCTTTGCACTTTCCGAGCGTTGGGGCAATGGTTCCATCAATATCGATCACCGCTTCTTTGAGGAAACCCTTGGGCTGTTGGTCCCAGACCTTTTTACGAGTCCGATTAAAAACCTCCATGAGATTCTCGATGTCCTCGGGAGCAAATCGGCGAGTAAAATCTCCCGCTGTGGTGGGATCGGGAATCCGTTTCGCTCCAAGAGCGTCGAGATAACATTCATTGTTGCGCAATGACTCGATGTCTTCCAATCGCACCCCTCCAACCAAGACGTTGTATGCGATGTTGAGCACGTGATCGCTTTCATGATAAGGCAGATGAACTTTCAAGAGTTCAAGATCTTGATCGATGGCTTCGATCAAACCCAACTTTCTGGCCATCAAGTGAATCGCTCCAATGCCACCACAGTTGATCGCCCGAGTCTTGTCCGCCATTTCATAGTGGATGTTGGACGCCTCGAACATCGGCTCCTTCCGCGCGTTCCAAACTTTCTTGGAGTCGAGTCTTCTTTGAATTCGACGCTTGCGATTACGGAGGATCTTGGGATAGGTTCTGCTCACTCGAAATGCTTTTTCTTGTTGGGTTTTGTTTTTCTGCAAAATCAATGATCCCCAATGTTTAAAGGCCTTTCGAGTCTTTTGTTTCTATATTACACTTTTTTCACGCTTCTATTAGGGCTAGGGTGTACAGCGACAATTAGAATTCCCTACTGACGACAATTAAAACTCCCCGATCTACCGGGGATAAAAATGCAGTGGTGTTTGCCTTCTGGAAGGCGAGCCTCAAGGCAGATGGTGAGTGATCGTCAGTTAAGTCGACTCTTCAGAGAGTTCGACAGAAAGGGAATAATGACAGTGAGCGCAGCAAAGGCGGGCATGGATGCAAAGACCGCCCGTAAGTATATTAAAAACCGACCCAAGTCCCCCGAGGAACTGCAGGTCAAACACACGTGGCGAACCCGCCCCGATCCATTGGCTTCAATCTGGGATCAAGCCCTGCGAATGCTAGAAGATGCCCCAGACTTGGAGGCGACAACGATCTTCGAACATCTGTTGGAGGGTTCGGAGGGCACTCTTCAGGAATCGCATTTGCGGACCTTTCAACGTCGAGTTAAGGAGTGGCGGATTTCTCATGGACCGGACAAGGAGGTCTTCTTCCCGCAGGTCAAGATTCCGGGCGAGGTCATGCAGCTAGATTGGACACACGCTAAGGAATTG
>Ga0209501_10005254_pt1 | contig 12032 bp, 9 predicted proteins | sample ArcticOcean_MG_C_4_FD_187434 | JGI IMG/M metagenome (GOLD analysis project Ga0209501, IMG submission 187434) | Marine microbial communities from western Arctic Ocean - ArcticOcean_MG_CB4_134 (SPAdes) (version 2) | ecosystem: Environmental > Aquatic > Marine > Oceanic | place: Arctic Ocean...
CTTTTTGGATTTGGATATATTGCTTTTAAAACCCTCATCGTCTCCATCATTACAAGGGTGCCTGTACCATTATCTGTTGCGCCTGTTGCCCCATCCCAGGAATCAAAGTGCGCTGACAAAATCACATACTCCTCAGGTTTTTCTACACCTTTTATTTCAGCCAGCGTGTTAAACGTAGTAACAATGCCTAAATCCTTTGATGTTGAAACAACTCTTATTTCAGGGCTAACACCACTTTTAATCATTCTATACAACATAGAGTAGTCTTCTAACCTTAAGTCAATGTTTGGGATTTTTTTTGTGCCAGCACTAAAAATTCTATTTGCACCAAATCCTCCTGCCCAATTACTAGATAAAATTCCTGCTGCACCAGCCTCTTCAAGTGTTTTTATTATGTTTCTTCTATTAACGCCCATTTTTCTAAAATTGGCATACCATTTTCTTGAAACCTCACTCTTGTCTTCTTTCATTTTTTCATATGACTCAGGGGTCGCATGTTTTTCCCAGTTATAATCAGGTCTTCCTGTTATCGGGTACATACTGCTTAAAATAAACTTCCCTTTAATTGTTGTTAACCAGTCGTTAAACTCCTCTTTATTCTTTACTTCAGGGATTACTGCTAATCCAGCAGTTATTCCTTTTTGTGAAGTAGACGGGCTGTAAGCCAACTGCATTCCTGAGAGAGTTCTACTTCTTGGCGAGAGCATATCTATATGGGTAATTCCTCTTTCCCACCCTTGCCATTCTCCAAACGTGTGTATTCTGGCCTTAATTCCCCACCCGGCATATCTTTGCATTGCCCAATCGGCAGCATTTTTCATTTGAGGTGTTCCAGTTAGCCTAGGACCAACAACATCCAATAATTCATGGGCTAAAATCTCTAGTTGAGAATTGTTTGTAGCTTCAGCAACAATGTTTTTAACTATATCATTTTGAGAGTTAACAGAAAAAGAAGCTAATAAGAAAAGTATTAAAAATGCATTTTTCATTTATCAAATTTTAGAGTTTGACAAAAGGTATGAAATTTATTAGAATTTAAATTCAGGGGGCGACTAATCTATCTTAAGCTGATTCAGAATTTGTATTTTTATATAAAAACAATAATTAACTAAAAATTTCTTCTTTCACCATACCGAATCTTTCTCATACGTAATGATTCAGGGGTGATTTCTAGATATTCATCTACCTGAATATGCTCCATACTTTCTTCTAAAGAGAAATCAATCTTTGGCTCAATTTGCACAGCAGCGTCAGTGCTTTGAGTACGCATATTAGTTAGCTTCTTTCCCTTTATTACATTAATGCTTAGGTCATCGTTTCGAGTATTCTCGCCAATAACCTGACCTTTATATATCTCAGCCCCAGGGGAGATAAAAAACCGACCTCTATCTTGTAGTTTGTTTATAGAAAAAGCTGTTGCGGTTCCCGCCTCCATAGAGATTAAAGACCCCTTCATTCTTTCAGGAATATCTCCTTTAAGGGGGGCGTACTCTCTAAATCGATGAGCCATGACAGCATTTCCTGCGGTAGCTGTTAAAATATTATTTCTTAACCCAATTAATCCTCTTGAAGGTATGTCAAACTCAAGATGCTGTAAAGAACCCTTAGGTTCCATGACAAGCATATCACCTTTTCTTTGACTTACAAGCTCAATGGCTTTTCCAGAAAACGCATCAGGAACATCAATTACAAGCGTTTCCATAGGCTCACATTTTACACCGTCAATTTCTTTATAGATTACTAGTGGTTTTCCAACTTGAAGCTCAAAACCTTCCCTTCTCATGGTTTCAATAAGAACAGACAGATGAAGAATTCCTCTTCCGTATACATTAAATTTATCTTCAGTAGGGCCATCTTCAACCTTTAAAGCCAGGTTTCGTTCAAGTTCAGCGTATAGTCTATCTCTTATGTGCCTTGAGGTAACATATTTCCCTTCCTTCCCAAAAAAAGGAGAGTTGTTGATTGTGAACAACATGCTCATTGTGGGCTTATCAATATCAATTCTAGGAAGCTCTTCAGGAGATTCAAGATCAGCAATGGTATCTCCAATCTCAAAGTCTTCTATCCCAACAATAGAACAAATATCTCCCGATCTAGCCTTTTTAACCTGAACCTTTCCCATGCCTTCAAATACATGAAGCTCCTTTATTCTGACTTTCTTTTTAATTCCGTTAGCCTTACAAAGAAAGTAATCTTTTCCCTCTAACAGGTCTCCTCTAAATATTCTCCCAATTGCAATTTTGCCCACAAATTTTGAATAATCTAAAGAAGTAATTTGCATTTGAGGATTACCCTCATTATATGGAGCTTCAGGAATTACTTCAACAACTGCATCTAAAAGAGGTTTAATATTATCTGTTTTGTCTTTCCAGTCTAAACTCATCCACCCCTCTTTAGAGGAGCCAAAAAGAGTTACAAAATCTAGTTGATCTTCACTTGCATCTAGACTAAACATTAGATCAAAGATTGCTTCTTGTACAATATCAGGCGTACAGTTTTCCTTATCAACCTTATTAACAACCACAATTGGCTTTAATCCTAGTTCAATTGCTTTTCCAAGCACAAATCTAGTTTGAGGCATTGCGCCTTCGAAGGCATCAACTAATAACAAAACACCGTCAGCCATCTTTAACACCCTCTCCACTTCACCTCCAAAATCAGCATGCCCAGGAGTGTCTATCACATTAATTTTAACATCTTTATAGACAACAGAAACATTTTTCGAAAGTATAGTTATTCCTCTCTCACGCTCTAAATCATTATTATCAAGTAATAGCTCTGTTCTTTCTTTTCGATCGTCTAAGACTTTACAGTGGTCGATAATCTTGTCAACCAAGGTTGTTTTACCATGATCAACATGGGCGATAATAGCAATATTTCTAATTGAGCTAATAATAGGGCTAGTCTTAAGGCTGGCAAAAGTACTCTAATTTATTTCTTAAGAAAACAATAATGAGTAAGTATTAACATAAAGTTTAAAGCTGTCATCTTCTTTTTCCGCTGCGTTTTCTTGGTCTTTTTGAATTTTTTGATCTTGAACGATTCTTTTTCTTGGGTGGAGCAGCGGTAATACGAGGGTCTAACTGAAACCCATCTGGAATCTCAGAAGGAATTTTAAAACTTATTAATTTTTGAATATCATCAAGATATGCATACTCGTCTACGGAAACTAATGAGACAGCCTCACCATTACTTCCCGCTCTACCTGTTCGTCCAATTCTATGAACATAATCTTCAGGAATGTTGGGAAGCTCAAAGTTAACTACATGAGGGAGCAGTGGAATATCTATTCCTCGTCCAGCAATATCTGTTGCAACCAAAACATTGACAGATCCATCTTTGAATCCTGCCAAAGCTTTTGTTCTAGCAGTTTGACTTTTGTTCCCGTGAATTGCCATAGCATTTATATCACAAGACTTCATCTTTTTACATAAATTATTTGCTCCGTGTTTAGTTCTAGTAAAAACTAAAACTTTGTCCCAAGCACCATCTTTTATTAGCTTAATAATTAACTCAGCTTTTCTAGCTTTATCAACCTTAAATACTAACTGATTAATAGCCTCTACCGTTAAGGTCTCTGGACTGGTCTCTATGTTAACGGGGTGCCTTAAAATATTTTGTGCTAAACTTTTAATGTCTTTTGAAAACGTTGCTGAAAATAAAAGATTCTGTCTAGCATCAGGAAGTAAGCTGATAATTTTAGAAATCTCACGATGAAACCCCATGTCTAACATTCTATCTGCTTCATCTAAAACCAAAACTTCAATCTTATCCAAATGAAGCACACGCTGACTGTGTAAGTCGAGTAAACGTCCAGGAGTTGCAACTAACACATCAATGCCGCTTCTGATTTTTCTAACCTGTGGGTTTTGACCCACCCCTCCATATATTACAGTTGATTTAAGGTCAGAAAACACACTATATTCTTTCACGTTTTCATGGACCTGAGAAGCTAATTCTCTAGTAGGAGTAAGAATAAGTGCACGAACGGACCTTGATGGATGATGTTTTTTTTTTGACAATCGCTGCAATAAAGGCAATGTAAATCCAGCGGTTTTTCCAGTCCCTGTTTGTGCAGAGGCAAGAATGTCTTTCCCTTTAAGTATCCAGGGAATTACCTTGATTTGAACAGGAGTCGGGCTGGAGTATCCTTTTTTTTCAACAGCATTAATAAATATTGAGTCTAATCCTAAATCGGAAAATGTCATAGTGGAGTTTAATAGTTTCCAGAATTAGAAACTTGAGCAAAGATAATCATTTGAAGGAGGTCTTGAGTAAATATTTATAATTTCATAAAAACAGGTAGTTTTTATAGATTCAATATATAAGAAAAAACCATGAACATTTTTATTTCTTAATAGGATTAAAAGGGTTTTTAAGAGTATCAGCAATTTCATCTATATGGTCTAAAGAGTCGTCAAGATAAAAAGAAAGAGAGGGAACTTTTCGTAGTTGATTTTTAATAATATTTGAAAGATCAAATTTAATTTTTGAAGAATTTTTCTGAAGCTGCGCAAGCCTTTCATTAGCTTTTTCACTGGGAAAAATACTTAGGTATATTTTTGCAACAGAAAAGTCAGAAGCCACCCGAACTTTAGTTACAGAAATTAAAAGATTAGTAACGCTTCCCCTTCGAAGATCAGCAGCAATTAAAACAGCCAGCTCTTTTTGAATTAAAGACGAAACCTTTTTTTGCCTTTGCGAATCCATTTATCAAAAATAGTTTAAATATTATGAAAAAGACCTTTTAAGAAATTTAAGTAAGTTGTATATTTGCGCTCAAGGCGGTCCTATAGCTCAGTTGGTTAGAGTAGATGACTCATAATCATTTGGTCCCTGGTTCGAGTCCAGGTGGGACCACGAAAAAACCCTCATTGTCAATGACATAGAGGGTTTTTTTTTGGACAGAAGGGTTGCGCTAATTGTCGAACCAAACGAGTTAGTTGTCACAACAGCTTTTCTTTACCTCCCCGGTCTTCTTTTTCACTCCATACTTATTTTGAGAATAATTAAAAAAGATTTTATACTTTGCAAACAGAAAACGCATTAGCATGAAAACCTCTTTAAGCCTCCTTTTGACTCTTTTAATTTTCGTAAGCTGTAACCAAATTGAGACAGAAACTCAACAGTATTCCATTGAAACTCTTATGTCTAACAATAGAAGTTCTGGCGGATATTTCTCTAAAGACGGGGCCAAATTATTATATAGCTCAGATAAATCGGGAATCTTTAATGTTTATGAGGTTGATTTAAACACTGACAAAGAAACTCAAGTAACAAGCTCAACAGAAGAGTCATATTTTGCCCAAGGCTATTCGCCGCTCACTGGTGAGATTGTCTATAGTGCCGACAAAGGGGGAAATGAGAATTCTCATTTATATTTAATAAGAGGGGGTGAAAGCATAGATCTTACTCCTGGCGAAAGAACCAAAGCATCATTGTTAGGGTGGACAAAAAATGAAAAGCAGATGTATTTCCAATCAAACGCTAGGAACCCAAAATATTTTGACCTATATAAAATTGACATTGAAACTTTAGAAACAGTTATGGTTTTTAAAAATAACAAAGCCTATACTTATAGCTCAATATCAAACAATGATAAGTCTTTAATATTTGACCTTAGCTTATCAAGGAGTATTGACAAAATGTTTATTTATAACCTAGAGACTAAACAAAGAGTTGAAATTTCAAATCAAAAAGCTAATTATTGGGGTCAGGGGTTTGATAAAGATGACAAAAATTATTACTACACAACAAATTTCGATGGAGAGTTTGACTACTTAATGTCTTATAATATAGAAACCGGCAAAAGAGGCTTGGTTTATAAAACTGACTGGGATGTTGTTAATAGCTATCTTTCTAAAAATGACACCTACAGGGTTATAGCTGTAAATGAAGATGCCAAAAACAAACTAATAGTAAAAAACAACAAGGACAGCTCTTTAATAAAGTTTAAAGGACTAGACAAGATGAACATTAATAGTATAGCATTTTCTGATGACGAAAAAATGATGCGCTTAAGCGCTGGAAGCTCAGGCTCTCCGGGAGATCTCTATACCTATAACATCCTAACTGATGAATTAAAGAAAATTACTTCAAATTTAAATTCCAAAGTAGATCCTTCAGATCTTGTAAGCGGAGAAGTAATAAGATATAAATCATTTGATGGCCTTGAAATACCAGCAATTTTATATAAACCGCATGCTGCAAAAAGAGAAGCTAAGGTTCCTGCTCTTGTGTGGGTTCATGGCGGCCCTGGAGGACAGTCAAGAATTGGCTACCGCTCCTTGATTCAATATCTAGTAAACCATGGATATGCTGTGCTTGCAGTTAACAACAGGGGGAGCGGTGGATATGGCAAAACTTTTTACGCTTTGGATGACAAAAATCATGGAGAAAACGATTTGCAAGATTGTGTTTGGGGCAAACATTGGCTTGAACAACAAGACTATATTGATTCTGAAAAAATAGGAATTATTGGTGGTAGTTATGGTGGATTCATGACTATGGCGGCAATGTCTTTTGAACCAGATGTGTTTAAGGTAGGGGTAAACATATATGGTGTTACAAATTGGATAAGGACATTAAGGTCTATTCCTCCTTATTGGGAAGCTTCAAGAAATCAACTATATAAAGAGATGGGGGATCCTTATTCAACAGACTCTATCAGGCTTTACAATATTTCGCCTTTGTTTCACGCAAAAAACATTAAAAATCCTATTATGGTTTTACAAGGAGCTAATGACCCTAGGGTTCTGCAGATAGAGTCTGATGAAATTGTTCAGGCAGCTAGAGATGCTGGAGCACATGTTGAGTATCTTCTTTTTGAAGACGCAGGACATGGTTTTGTTAAAAAACAACAGCAAATAGAGGGGAATGAAAAGATTCTAACTTTCTTAAATAACTATCTTAAATAAGCTTCTTTAATATAAAATTTTATTCAAATGGAGGAAACCAAAGAAGAGGAGTTTTGGAACACATTAACACATTTTATAGGACTCCTTTTAAGCCTGGGGGGGCTTCAGGTTCTGTTGTATTATGATCAAAGTCAAACACCATTAAGCTCCTTTAGTATTTTGTTTTTTGGGTTTGGACTGATATTGCTATATGCCGCCTCAACAGTATATCACTTCACATCTAACTTTAAATTAAAAGAAAAGTTCAGAGTTCTTGACCATATTAGTATCTTTTATTTGATTGCAGGATCTTATGCCCCGATTTGCCTAATAACTCTTTACGAAGGCAAAGGAGTTGGTCTTTTTTTAGCAATTATAATTATTACCCTTTTAGGCACAGCCTTTAAGGTTTTTTATACTGGTAAATTGGAAAAACTATCCCTGCTTATTTATTTAGCCATGGGTTGGTTAATAATTTTGGACTTTAATACAGTTCTAGCTCTAATTGAATTTAAAGGAATTTTTTTATTGATTGTTGGGGGCCTACTCTATTCTATTGGAACAATTTTTTATTCTCTGACAAAATTTAAATATTCTCATGCTATTTGGCATGTATTTGTTATGGGCGGGAGCACTTCACACTATTTTCTTGTTTTGTATTATATTATATAAAAGGTTTTTATGTAAATTGTTCTTTGCAAAACACTAACCATAGATATCATGAAACCTATTTATTTTTTTCTTTTCATTGTAAGTATATCAACAACCAACACATTCAGCGGCTCAACATCAGATAACCAGGAACATGAATGGGAGCAATTATTTGATGGAAAAACTCTAGATGGTTGGGAAATGAAAATTCGAGGAAGGAAGCTAGGAGAAAATTTTAAAAACACTTTTAGGATTAACGATGGAGCTATAGCAGTTTCTTATGATGAGTATGAAAACTTTGACCAGAGGTACGGACATTTGTTTTATACAAAAAAGGCATTTAAAAACTACCACTTAAAGCTTGATTATCGATTTGTTGGAGATCAGGCTCCGGGAGGACAAGGCTGGGCTACAAAAAACAGCGGGGTAATGCTTCATAGTGAAGACCCATCAAAAATGTTAATTCAACAAAGGTTTCCGGTTAGCGTCGAAGGGCAATTTTTAGGAGGCTTAAATTCTGGGCCAAGGCCAACAGCGAACATGTGTTCTCCAGGTACTGAAGTTGACATAAACTCAAAGATGGCAAAATTTCATTGTATCAATTCTAATTCAAAAACCTATCACGATGAGAGATGGGTTAGTGTTGAATTTGTGGTATATTCAGACTCTCTGATTCACCATATTGTTGAAAAAGACACTGTAATGACTTATACAAATATTAGAATTGGAGGAGGATATTTATTGCCAAGCTTTAAAGACAAAATAGGAACACCTTTAAAACAGGGCTACATTGCTCTCCAGTCAGAAAGCCACCCAATAGAATTTAAAAACATAATGATTAAAGAATTCGATTAAGGAGCGTTTTTTTTCAACACTACTCCTGCCTTGATGTTTTTAAACTCACCATTGTCAATAGCAACTGCACCATTTACTAACACATAATATATCCCTTCAGAATATTGATGCGGAGATTCAAAAGTTGCTTTGTCAATTATTGTGTTTTTGTCAAAGATCGTGATGTCTGCGTACATACCTTTTTTAATTAACCCTCTGTTTTTTATTCCTATTGTTTGCGCAGGCAACAACGACATTTTATAAATAGCTTCTTCTAATGAAAGGGTTTTCTTTTCTCTAACAAAATAACCAAGCACCCTTGGAAATGTTCCATACCATCTTGGGTGGGGGTGTCCATCTCCAGGAACAACCAATCTTCCGTCAGAGGCTATCATTGTTAACGGATGTTTCATTATGTTCTCTACATCTTTTTCATCCATTGCGTGAAAGATTGCAGAGGCTCCCCCATTTAACTGAGCCTTAATTACAAGCTCTGCACCATTTTCAACACTAGGCTCTAGTCCTAAACTATTAGCCCAATACTTAAGCGTTTTACCTTCTAAGCTTTTGTTCCACGAAACCTTTGCAAATTGAACTCGATCAAGATCGTTCCCGCCCCGGTCATTAAGAATGTTAAATTCTATACCTCTTTTAATGCTGTCTCTCAGGCTGGCATCTTTTGTTCGTTTTATAAACTCTTTTTGACCTCCTGCCCTAGCCCAAGAAGGGATTAAAACAGAGATTCCAGTATAGCTAGCGTCATATGGATACTGATCTAACGAAATCTTTAACCCGATTGCTCTTGCTGAATCAACCAGAGATAATGTTTGTGCGCTTTTTCCCCACATTGGTTTTCCAATAACTTTATGGTGAGTAAGGACAACCGGAATATCCGCATCCCTTGAAATTTGTATTGCTTCATTGACCGAGGCAATAACCCCTAACCCTTCATCACGAAGATGAGAAGTGTATACTCCGCCTTTTTCTGAAGCTTTTTTTGACAGCGCAATAACTTCTTCAACTTTAGAGAAGCTTCCAGGAAGATATTTTAACCCAGTTGAAATCCCATACGCACCTTCGTCCATTCCAGCGCTTATTTGGCTTTTCATTTCGTTTAACTCTTCTTTTGAAGGCGCTCTGTTTTCAAGCCCCATAACATTTCTTCGAACAGTATTATGTCCAACCAAATAAGCTACATTCATTCCTACCCCAATTTGATTTAAGGTGTCTAAAAATTTTCCAATTGGCCAAGGGCTCGTACCGTCTGGACCGCCTAAGCTTGTTGTTACGCCTTGCCTAACATGACTTTCAGTATTTGACAATCTTAATATAGGGTCTAAATGAGCATGCACATCAATAAACCCTGGAGAAACAACCAGACCTTCTGCATCAATATACCTTTTAGCTTCAGAGGACTTCAGGTTCCCAATCTTATGAATTTTATTTCCAATAATACCGACATCTTTAAAAATAGAAGGGGAGCCGGAACCATCAATCACCTCTCCATTAAGAATTATTATGTCATATTCAGTCGTTTGTAAAATAGAAGCAAAAACAATAACGGTTATTAGCGTATATAGATATAAGAGTTTTCTCTGAGAAGATTTAGCCATTGTTTAAAGTTGTTATTTGCAAACAATATAATAAATAAGTTTACTATACTTTTTTATATCATATTAAACGATTGGATAGAGTTTTAAAAACCACTATATTTGAAGAATAACATAAATAAATGAAAAAGATTGGCGCTATTGTAAAGGGGAAATACTACTCTTTGACAGACGAACAAAAAGAATTGCTAATCATATGGCGTGATCTTAAAGCTCAAAAGAAGAAGCTCTCTAAAAAAAGAATGAAGGTAAAGATAAAACTTCAATCCATCAAAGAGAAAATAGAAACGATAGAGCGCAAGCAGTTTAAGCTAAAGCCATCGCTAATAAAATTAAAAAAAGACTTCATCCCTACAGTTTCAATTGGTTATGACAAGAGGTGGTCTACATACATATGTATAATAAAAGTAAAAGGTGGCTCAAAATCTTTTTACTTAGGAAAAGAGGAAGGCATAAAAAAGAAGATAGGCGTTTTCTATAAAGAAGACATCTCAAACAAGGACACAGAATTTCTAAAAAAGGAAACGTTAAAGATCATAAGAAACGTTATTGGAGACTTCTTGTTGAACGCGTTTAATAAAGAGAAGCAAAAAGGAAAGAAAAAAATAAGTTTTAACAACATAATCAATAGATACATAGAAAAAGGCAATTGGGATTATTGGGTTAAAGAAAAAGAATAATTTTTTGGGGTAGACATAGACAGGGATACACATAGACAGGGGTACAAGCAAATAAATTTGTAATTTAAGTTAAAATGAAAAAAACAGAAGAAATTAGATCAGAATTTCCATCCTTGTTGACACAAGACGATCAGGGAAATCAAGTTGTTTATCTAGATGGTCCAGGAGGAACTCAGGTGCCTCTAAGCGTAATAGAAAGCATATCAGATTATTATAAGGAATGCAACGCAAATACTCACGGAGAGTTTCTTTCAAGTAAAAAGACAGACGAAACAATGGACAGGATGAGGGAAAAAGCTTCAGCATTATTAGGAGCAGAATCAAAGAACTGTATCTCTATAGGGCAGAACATGACAACTCTAACCTATAGTCTTGCCAGAGCCTTTTCAAAAATATTTAAGGAAGGAGATGAGGTTATTATTACAGAGCTAGATCATGAAGCAAATAGAGGCCCTTGGAAAACACTTGAAAACATCGGCGTTCAGCTTATAGAAGTCAACCTTCTAAACGATGGAACATTAGACTATAAAGACTTTAAAAATAAAATAAACGACAAAACAGTTTTAGTTGCGATGGGGATGTCATCAAATGCTATTGGAACTCTTAATGATTTTATGCAAATAAAAGAGTATTTAAAAAATCATAACGCCTTATTTCTTCTAGATGCTGTACATTATGCTCCGCATTTTTCGATTGACGTTAATGATTTGGGATGTGATTTTTTGTTATGTTCTGCATATAAGTTTTATGGGCCCCACGTAGGCCTTCTCTACGCTAAGCCAGGTCTTCTAGAAAAAATTCAACCAGAACGACTTGTTGTTCAAGATCAATTTGCTCCATTTATAATTGAGACAGGAACTTTAAACCATGCTGCTTGTAATGGAGTTTCTGCAGCAATAGACTTTATAGCCTCTCTAGGTGATGGAAAAACATATAAAGAAAAATTAATTGATGCATATAATAGTTTAGGAAAACACGAGTTTATGTTAGCCTCTCATTTATATTCAGAACTAAATAAGCTAAACAAAATAACTGTTATTGGAACTGATTTTAGATCTTTAAAAAGAACTCCAACGGTTTCTTTTGTTCACAATGAATTTACAGCAAACCAAATCTGCCAGAAGTTAGCTCAAGAAAATATTTGTGCTTGGGATGGACACTTTTATGCCCTTAAAGCAATTCAAATCCTTGGTTTAGAGGATAAAGGGGGGGTAACAAGGCTTGGCGTTTCTTTATATAACACAAAAAATGAGATTGACAAGGTTATCGAAGTAATCAAAAGTATATGATTTTATTTCTTTGTGAGATCTATATGAACGATGTTTTCTAAGATTTGAATTACTTTTTCAAGCGAATTCTTT
>Ga0209501_10005255_pt1 | contig 12031 bp, 10 predicted proteins | sample ArcticOcean_MG_C_4_FD_187434 | JGI IMG/M metagenome (GOLD analysis project Ga0209501, IMG submission 187434) | Marine microbial communities from western Arctic Ocean - ArcticOcean_MG_CB4_134 (SPAdes) (version 2) | ecosystem: Environmental > Aquatic > Marine > Oceanic | place: Arctic Ocean...
TCTTAACCCTTCTTCCATTGCAATCGGAGCTAGCAACTCAACCGTCATCTTAATATTGTCACCTGGCATTACCATTTCAACGCCTGATGGCAATTGACAAGCACCTGTTACGTCCGTTGTTCTAAAGTAGAACTGTGGACGGTAATTGTTAAAGAATGGAGTATGACGTCCACCTTCTTCTTTGCTTAGGATATAAACTTCTGCCTCAAACTTTGTGTGTGGGTTGATTGTGCCTTTCTTAGCTAGTACTTGACCACGCTCAACTTCTTCACGCTTAGTACCACGAAGTAGTACACCAACGTTATCACCTGCTTCACCTGAGTCAAGCAACTTTCTAAACATTTCAACACCAGTACAAGTAGTCAACTGTGTATCTTTAATACCAACTATTTCAATTTCATCACCAATATTAACAACACCACGCTCAATACGACCCGTTACAACAGTACCACGGCCCGAGATTGAGAACACGTCCTCAATTGGCATTAGGAATGCTTTATCCGTATCACGCTCTGGCGTTGGGATGTATGTGTCTAGTGCTTCAACTAGTTTAAGGATAGAAGGAACACCAATATCAGATGTATCGCCTTCTAATGCTTTTAAAGCTGAACCAAAGATCACTGGTGTATCATCACCTGGGAATTCGTATTCTGTTAGTAGTTCACGGATTTCCATTTCAACAAGCTCAATTAGTTCTTCATCGTCAACCATGTCTGCTTTGTTCATATAAACAACGATGTAAGGAACACCTACCTGACGAGACAATAGAATGTGCTCACGAGTTTGAGCCATTGGTCCATCAGTTGCAGCGATTACAATAATAGCGCCGTCCATTTGCGCGGCACCAGTAATCATGTTCTTGACGTAGTCAGCGTGTCCTGGACAGTCAACGTGAGCGTAGTGACGAGCTTCTGACTCGTATTCTACGTGCGCAGTTGAGATAGTGATACCACGCTCTCTTTCTTCAGGAGCATTATCAATATCTGCGTAATCCTTGAACTCACCACCACGAGCTTCAGACATAACTTTAGTCAGGGCTGCAGTTAAAGTAGTTTTACCATGGTCAACGTGACCAATTGTTCCCACATTTACGTGAGGTTTGGTTCTTTCAAATTTTTCTTTTGCCATTTTTAATCTCCTATTAAGTATTCAATTTTAAAATAACATCATCTGCTATATTTCTTGGAGCAGCTGTATATTTAGCAAATTCCATAGAATAGTTAGCACGACCTTGAGACATTGAGCGAAGGTCTGTTGCATAGCCAAACATTTCAGCTAAAGGAACTGCAGCTTTAATCTGTTTGCCAGCTGGCGTGTCATCCATAGCACTTACAATACCTCGTCTACGGTTTAAATCACCCATCACATCACCCATATAATTCTCAGGCGTTGACACTTCAACATTCATCATTGGTTCAAGTAATTGAGGATTAGCAAGCTTTACTCCCTCTCTAATACACATAGAGGCTGCAATTTTAAAAGCCATTTCACTTGAGTCTACGTCATGGTAAGAGCCATCATAAACTGTCACCTTAACATCAACTAATGGGAAACCAGCAATAACACCATTCTGCATTTGCTCTTGAATACCTTTATTAACTGCAGGAATATATTCTTTAGGAATAGCGCCACCCTTAATTTCATCAACAAATTCATAGCCTTCACCAGGCTTTTGAGGTTCTATTCTGAGATATACATGTCCATACTGGCCTCGGCCACCAGATTGTTTAGCAAATTTATGTTCGTGCTCTACTAGTGAAGTAATTGTTTCGCGATATGCTACTTGTGGATTTCCAACAGTACAGGCAACATCAAATTCTCGCATCATACGATCAACAATAATATCTAAATGAAGTTCGCCCATACCAGCAATAATTGTTTGTCCAGACTCTTCGTCTGAAGAAACCCTGAAAGATGGGTCCTCATTAGCCAGCTTGCCTAATGCAATACCCATTTTTTCCTGGTCGACCTTAGTTTTAGGCTCAACAGCAACCGCAATAACTGGTTCAGGAAATTCCATTCTTTCAAGAATAATTTTGTCTTTCATGTCACACAAAGTGTCACCAGTAGTTACATCTTTCAAGCCGATAGCCGCAGCAATATCACCAGCTCTTACTTCTTTAATCTCTTCACGGTCGTTAGAGTGCATTTGTACTATACGACCAATACGTTCTTTTTTATCTTTAGATGAGTTGTATACAAAGTCACCTGACTTTAAAACACCAGAATAAACCCTAAAGAATGTTAAATTTCCAACAAAAGGGTCTGTAGCAATTTTAAAAGCTAGTGCAGCAAACGGCTCTTCATCTTTAGGTTGTCTTATTCCTTCTGATTCTGCAGCATCATCTAAAATTCCACTAATAGGATCAACATCTAATGGAGAAGGCATATACATTATCATGGCATCTAATACCGCCTGTACACCTTTATTCTTAAAAGCTGACCCACAGAACATAGGAATAATTTCATTTGCAATTGTCAGTAGTCGAATACCTTGTTTGATTTCATCTGCCGTCAAAGTGCCTTCTTCAAGATACTTTTCCATAAGCTCTTCATTAGCTTCTGCTGCAGATTCAATCATAAATTCGCGCTTCTCATCAGCAAGATTTTGCAAATCAGAAGGTATATCTTTGACGTCGAATGTTGCACCTTGGTCAGCTTCATTCCAATAAATAGCCTTCATACGAACAAGGTCAATCACACCTTCGAACGCATCTTCTGCTCCAATAGCAATTTGCATAGGAACTGGATTGGCACCTAATCTTGTTTTAATTTGTCTACATACACGGAAGAAGTCTGCTCCTGCACGGTCCATCTTATTAACAAATCCAATTCTTGGCACATTATATTTGTTCGCTTGCCTCCAAACTGTTTCTGACTGAGGCTCTACACCCCCAACGGCACAAAAAACAGCACAAGCTCCATCTAATACTTTTAGTGAACGTTCAACTTCAATTGTAAAATCAACGTGGCCTGGAGTATCAATAATATTAATTCGATGATCATCAAACTGATTATCCATACCCTTCCAGAAACAAGTTGTTGCCGCTGAAGTAATAGTGATACCTCGCTCTTGCTCTTGCTCCATCCAGTCCATTGTTGCACTTCCATCATGGACTTCACCAATTTTGTGAGTACGTCCTGTGTACAAAAGAATACGTTCAGTAGTAGTTGTCTTTCCGGCATCAATATGTGCCATAATTCCAACATTGCGATAACGGTTAATTGGGGTACTTCTTGCCATGATTGGTTCCTTAAATTACCAGCGGAAATGGGCAAATGCTTTATTAGCCTCTGCCATTCTATGCATATCTTCTTTTTTCTTAAATGCAGTACCACGATTTTGAACTGCATCAAGCACTTCGCCTGCTAACCTTAGTTTCATGCCTTTTTCACCACGCTTACGTGATGCTTCAATAATCCAACGCATTGCTAGAGCAATTTTACGGTCTGACCTTACTTCAACTGGCACTTGGTAAGTTGAACCACCAACACGTCGCGATTTGATTTCAACTTGAGGACCAATATTTTCAAGAGCTTTTTTAAATGTCTCAACTGGCTCTGCATTACCTTTTGACTCAATCGTATCTAATGCTTCATAGACAATCTTTTCAGCAACTGATTTTTTACCATCTAGCATTAAAATATTTACAAACTTAGCCAATACAAGATCGCCATACTTAGGATCCGGTAATATTTGTCTTTTTGGGGCCGCTCTTCTTCTCATATTAGTCTTCTCTTATAAATTATTTTTTAGGTTTTTTTGTGCCGTATTTAGATCGGCCTTGTGTTCTTCCGTCAACACCAGTTGTATCTAATGCACCTCGAACAGTGTGGTAACGTACTCCTGGCAAATCTTTTACACGACCACCGCGAATAAGAATTACTGAGTGTTCTTGTAAATTATGTCCTTCACCACCAATATAAGTAGTAACTTCAGCAGAATTAGTTAATCTGACACGAGCAACCTTTCTTAAAGCAGAGTTTGGCTTCTTAGGTGTTGTTGTATAAACACGAGTGCATACTCCACGTTTTTGTGGACAACTCTCTAATGCTGGAACACCTGTTTTAACAATCTTCTTGCTTCTTGGCTTTCGTACCAATTGATTAATCGTTGACATATAGTTTCCACTCCAATGTAATTTAATTTATTGCCCACATAGCGGGTTCAATAAAGCGGGCAATTATACTTTGGTGGTCACTCTAATGTCAATCAATATTAGTCTTTTTTTACTATACTTTCAAAAAAGGAAGAGCATGCTGAATAAACCATATCGAAGACTTCATCAAATTTTCCTTCGTAATATGGATCTGGGACGCTTTGAAGTTCAATGCTAGGGTGATAATCAAGCAATAATTGAATTTGAGACTTACTTTCATTCGGACAGATTGATTTAAGTATCTCAAAGTTATTAACATCCATTGCTATTATGAAGTCATAGTAGTAGAAATCACTTTCATGAACTTGTCTAGCTCTTTGGTTTGATAAATCAACTCCATAGCTTATTGCAGTTGCTTGAGACCTTCTATCAGGTGGATTTCCTATATGGTATGCATGGGTTCCTGCAGAATCTATTTCAAATTTTTCAGAATGATTATTTTTTTTTATAATAGATCTAAATACCCCTTCAGCAGTTGGAGAACGACAAATATTACCCATACAAACAAACAAAATTTTGTTTTTTATTAACACTGTACAAACTTTAATAATTAATCTCGTTCAATTATAAGGCCCAAATTATTCAAATAATATTTATAATCTATTCAATTAACAACGACTAATTATTCAACGCTTGTGGGAAAACCATTAATTGAAATCGCTAAATCAGTTATTCAAACTGAAGCTGACTCTATCCTATTATTAAATGATAGGATAGATCAAAACTTTGATGATGCCTGTCAACTTCTAGCAAGCTGTCAAGGTAAAGTAATTCTTATTGGAATTGGTAAGTCTGGTCATATTGCTAAAAAAATTGCCTCTACCTTTTCTTCTACTGGTACGCCTTCATTCTTCATGCATCCTAGTGAAGCAGGACATGGTGACCTGGGAATGGTTAATTACAATGATGTTTTAGTCATAATTTCATACTCTGGAGAATCTGAAGAAATTCTTACACTCCTTCCTGGCATTAAAAGATTAAATGTACCGATTATTAGTATGACTGGTAACGCTCAATCTTCTATCGCTGAGTCGAGCGCATTTCACTTAGATGTTAGTGTTGAAAAAGAGGCCTGCCCACATAATCTAGCTCCAACATCAAGCACTACTGTTGCTTTGGTAATGGGAGATGCGATTGCAATTTCACTTATAAGTGCTCATAACTTTACTTCAGATGATTTTGCAATGTCACACCCTTCAGGTGCACTAGGCAGGCGATTATTGACATTTGTTTCAAGCATTATGAAAACAGGCAAAGATATTCCTATTGTTTCAGTAGAAACATCACTTTTAGATAGTTTATTAGTAATGAGCCAAAAAGCACTTGGAATGGTTTTAATTGCAGATAATAATAAACTAATTGGTATTTTTACTGACGGTGACTTGAGACGAGCAATTGAATCAAATACGAATTTTCAAGAATTGACTATTCAGAAAGTTATGACTAGGAATTGCAAGTCAATAGGAGCCAATGAGCCTGCTTTGAAAGCAATAGAAATGATGGAAAAGTTTAGTTTAAATTCTTTGCCAGTTGTGGATTCTGACAATCAAATTGTTGGCGCTCTTAATATGCATACCTTGATTCAGGCCAAATTGCTTTAGTGATTAAAGCTTTATTATTGATTTGTATTACTAAGCTCTATAATTCCAAAATATGAAAAATGGATATTAAACTATTATTATCTAATATTCAAAATACATCTCACTCCCTTGATGTAACCGGGCTTTCACTAAACTCTCAAAGTGTTAAAAAAGGCGATCTTTTTGTAGCAATCCAGGGAGAACAAAAGCATGGCTCTGAATTTATTAACAATGCAATTGATAATGGTTGTGTAGCTGTCTTAGTTGAAGATAAAGATATTGAATGTGCGGTGCCTTGCATACGAATCGATGGTCTTAGCTCCTGCCTATCTAAACTTGCTCAAAACTTCTATCAGAAAGCCAAGAATGTTGAACTTATTGGGGTCACAGGAACCAATGGTAAGACCTCAGTAAGTCATTTTATTTCTCAACTTCTTGAAGCTTTAGATGTTAAAAGTGGTGTCATTGGAACGCTTGGAATTAGCCACCTGGATAAAAAAACTATTAACACAACGCCGGATATTTTTACAATTTATAGTGCACTACATGACTATAACAACCAAGGAATAGAGATAGCAATAGTCGAAGCTTCGTCTCATGCGTTATTACAAGAAAGATTGGCAGGACTTTCATTTATTCAAGGAATATTTACAAATCTTACTCAAGATCACTTAGATTACCACGACACCATGGAGAAATATCGAGAAGCAAAAGGTAAATTATTTATAAACAATCCAACAATGAAAGTAATTATTAATCGTGATGATGAAAACCATCCTTATTTTTTAGATATTTCTTCTAACAAAGAAACTGAAACATTTAGTATTAATGACTTAGGTTACTTCAAGAATAATGAAAAAGGCTTTATTTGCGAACTAAATAGTTTTGTTTTCGAATTACCCTTATTAGGTCATTTTAACCTGTCTAATGCTCTGGCTGGCTATACAAGTCTAAAGTTATTGGGTTACAATGATGAGCAAATAATACCAACACTTTCAACACTATTATCGCCTCCTGGGAGGATGCAAAAACTCGATAAACATAAGATTTGGATAGACTATGCACACACCCCTGATGCCCTGTTAAATGCCTTATCAACTCTTAAGATTCATTATCCTGAATCAACTATCAGAGTTCTCTTTGGTTGTGGAGGAGATAGAGATAAAACTAAACGACAAGCTATGGGGGAGATTGCTAGTGACAATGCTCACAGTATAATTCTTACTAATGATAATCCAAGAAGTGAAAAACCGGAAAAAATTATTGATGATATCCTTGCTGGTATTAAAGTAGAAAATGACTGCCAAGTAATACTTGATAGAAAAAAAGCAATCACTTCAGCAGTAACCACACTGGACGAGAATGAAGTATTACTTATTGCTGGAAAGGGTCATGAGACTACTCAAATAATAGGCTCTCAAATACTACCCTTTAGTGACATTGAGGTTGCATTAAATGCTCTTATCTGACACTCAATTGGTTGCCAAACTAGTTAATGGAAAATTATCCTCAAGTAAAGTAGTTAAGTTTGAAGGAGTGTGCACTGACACTAGAGATAAAGTTGCTGGAAAGCTCTTTATTGCACTAGAGGGTAACAATTTTGATGGGCATTCTTTTATCCAAAAAGCAGAGTATTTGGGTGCAAAGGTAATTATCGTTAACAAAAAAGTTAACTCAAATTTACCTACTATTCAAGTTAAAAATACAGAGCATGCTTACCAAAAGTTAGCTGCTTGGCACCGACAATCATGCTCGCCTCAAGTAATAGCTATAACGGGAAGTAATGGTAAAACAACAACAAAAAATATGCTCAATTCTATATTGTCATTACATGCCCCAACCCTTTCAACTAAAGGCAACCTAAACAACCACCTAGGCGTTCCAAAAACACTCCTAGAATTATCTAGAATTCATGAATTCTGTATTATTGAGATGGGTGCAAATCATACTAAAGAAATTAGTCTTTTATGTAATATAGCTCAACCTGATATGGCAGTAATAACAAACGCTAATAATGCACACTTAGGGGAATTTGGCAGTTTAAATAACCTAGTAAAAGCAAAAGGTGAAATCTTTGAGTCTCTGTCTGAAAATGCCATTGCATTAATGAATATAGAGTCTCCCTATATAAAAGTCTGGGAAAAAATGTCTGGAACTCAAAGATTTACTTTTTTTGGAAATAAAAGTTCTATTTATGCAAGCCATATTCAACAATCTAGAAGACATCTAAACTTTTTACTGAATTGCAATAATAATAAAATCAATATCACTCTTCCTATGATCGGTTTACACCAAATAGAGAATGCATTAGCTGCCTCTGCTTGCGCTTTGATGCTGGGTGTTAATATTAATCTCATAAAGCAAGGCCTTGAAAACTCTCAACCCGAAAAAGGCCGACTTGAATTAATTGAGCTTAGTAATTTCACTATACTGGATGATAGCTACAACGCAAATCCTCAGTCAATGAAGGCTTCTATTGATACAATCAAACAATTTTCTGGAAAGAAAATTGCTGTCCTAGGGTCGATGGCTGAATTGGGTAAAGAATCAAAAAAAATGCATCAAGAAATTGGAGAGTATGCAAGAAAAGCAGGAATAGATAAACTCCTGACAATTGGTGAAGATGCAAAACATTACAAAGGTGAAAATTTTCCAGACATTAAATCAATTTTCAATACACTCAATAAAAGCCAAAAAGGTTCCACAATTTTAATAAAAGGTTCTAGAATGATGGAGCTCAATAAATTAGTTGATATTTTAGTAAATACTTTAAACTCTCCTTGACCTTTACTTCAAACATAGCGATAATTACGCAGCTGCGCTCGTGGCTCAACTGGATAGAGTACTCGGCTACGAACCGAGCGGTTGCAGGTTCAAATCCTGCCGAGCGCGCCATACTTGAAAAAGTTTATTCTAAACATCACGAGTCTTTGATAGAATTAGCATTATATGATGACTCTTCCTAACTTAATTACTCTATCAAGGATCGGCTTAATTCCTCTTTTCATAGGTTTGTTTTATTTACAGCCAAACTATTTAGATGGTGAACCCCTTGCTTGGATTAACAATTCTTTAGTGGCAATTTATGCACTTCTTAGTGCTACTGACTTTATTGATGGTTTTTTAGCTAGAAAACTAAACCAAGTGTCTGCTCTTGGGGCATTTCTAGACCCAGTGGCAGACAAGTTAATGGTTTGTACAGCGCTGATTCTCTTAACAGATTATTACCATACTTGGTTTATCACCATACCATCAATTATTATAATTTCCAGGGAGATTCTTGTTTCTGCTCTAAGAGAATGGATGAGTGAAGTTGGCAAAAGTTCTAGGGTTTCAGTTTCATGGATTGGTAAATCTAAAACATTTATGCAAATGATTTCCATATTGTTTCTTCTCTTTCAACAACCGCTATTTGTCTTTTCAAATAAAGAGATTTATATGTTAGGTCTAGCACTCCTATTTTCAGCAACAATTTTGACACTCTGGTCTGGTATTAATTATCTAATTGCAGGTCTAAAAACATTTGACAGCTAGAAAAAAAACACTATAATTTCAAACCTTATGCGGGAATAGCTCAGCTGGTAGAGCATCACGTTGCCAACGTGAATGTCGCGAGTTCGAATCTCGTTTCCCGCTCCATATTCTAATAGTTTGCATTAGCCTTTATAATTAGGCTTTTATAGATGAAGCTCAATTGGCTGGGTAGCAAAGCGGTTATGCAGGGGCCTGCAAAGCCTTATAGACCGGTTCGACTCCGGTCCCAGCCTCCAATAACAAAAAAAAGCTCGAATAAATCGAGCTTTTTTTATTTACATTTTTTAATTCTTAAAATTCATTATTGGCACTCCTTAAAAACAAGCGCCTGACACTTTTCACACTTACTTCTATCGAGACGATCAAACACAATACGGATTGCTTCCTCTTTTGATTCGAAAAAATTCTCTCGGCCTATCTCATTAATAAAGTTAACTTTTTCCATAAATTCGTAAGTTGAAGATTTAACATCAACAAAATACAAACTTCCATTAAGCGTTTTAAGGCGCCTATGTTCAATTAAAAGACCTTCTATACCAGCAAGATCAATAAAGTTAACACCACTAGCAACAATTAAAATATGATAAATTCTTTGATTATCAACAATCTGGCTAATTTGCCTTTGTATATGATTTATGGAGCCAAAATAAATAGACATATCAATGCGAATTATCTTAAGTTGTGGGCACTGAACTAAAGGTGTCTTTCTGATACTTTGCAGCTTTCTATTGCCCTCTCCTGGAGGACTACCAAAGGCTAAAGTATGAACTTCTGGCACAGATGTTTTAGCAATAAAAAGCATCAATGATAATAAAACACCTAAATAAATAGCGAACTCTAATTCAAATAGCAAGGTGGATAAAAAAGTTGCCGTAAAAATAACGCTTTCAGACTTACTATAAGTAAACGTTTTTTTGATACTCTGAAAATCTATCAAGTTATAGGCAACAATTAAAATAATTCCTGCCATCGCTGCGAGAGGCAAGTAGGAAATTAACGGTCCCACAAGAAGAACAATAACCATTAAGAAAAGTGCAGCTAGAATTGCTGATAGAGGTGTTCTTGCTCCAGATTCAAAGTTGACTGCTGTCCTTGTAAAGGAACCAGAAGAAGCATAACCAGAAAAAAAACTTCCAACAATGTTAGATGTTCCCTGACCAATAAATTCTTGGCTAGGGTTAATTCTTTGATTAGACTTAGTAGCAATTGATCGTCCAATTGATGATGCCTCAATAAGACCTAAAAGCGCTATTGCAAATGCCTCAGGTGCAAGTGACTTCAATGAGTTTAATGAAAAATTAGGTGATGATAGAGGCGGGAAATAAGCAGGCATTACTCCAACAGTTTTAATACTATCAGTAAAACCACTTAAATAAAAAGCCAAAAAACCACCTACAAACATTGCAATTAATAGATAAGGAAATTTAGGTCTTACAAGTTTGATAATAATTGCGCTAACTAATGTTCCGAGTCCAACTATAAGTAAGTAAATATTAAATTCTCCAACTCCGGAATATAGATCAATCCAAGTATTAATAAAACTCCCACCCCTTGGAATATGTATTCCCAAAATATAGGGTATCTGACTACTAACTATTAATAGCGCTGCACCAGCAGTAAAACCAATGACAACATTGTGAGATACAAAGTTAACTAACAGACCAAATTTAGCGAGACCAAAAACTAGTTGATAAACCCCTGCTAAAAAAGTTAGTGTAAGTGCCAATGCCACAAATTCTTCGCTTCCTGGAGCGGCATATTTACTGACTGCAGCAAAAACGACAATTGAAATGGCAGTAGTTGGTCCAGAAACTAAATGAAAAGATGATCCAAACAATGCAGCAATTATCGGAACAACCATAGCCGTATAAAGCCCATACTCTGGAGGCATTCCAGCAATTGTCGCAAATGCTACGCTTTGCGGAAGCACGATTATAGCGCCCGTTAATCCAGCAAAAAAATCTGCCTTAATAGTCTCTATTGTGGTTAATCTAAACCAGACTATAAAGGGGAAAAATTTTGCTAACTGAATCATAATTTTTTACAAAATAAAGGATGAATATACAAAGGGTTGTAGATTATATAGTAAATCCTCTCTATTTAAAGATGTGAAGTAAGAGAATGAATGATAAATATATTAGGAAAAAAATATAAAGCTACAATTGTACTGCAATCATATATACAACAGTTCCGGCAATGATACTCAATAACGCATTTCTTCTATAAAGATGAAATCCAACAGTTACTAATATCGCTATAAAAGTATAGACAATCTCAAAAGAAAGATAGTTAACACCGCGCAACATATATATCAAAAGTATTGTCATGACCATTGGAGGTGTACTTTTAGCAATAAAAGTCAGCATTGGAGTTTCTTTGTGATTAGCAAAAAGCACAAAAGGTGTAAGTCTTGTAGTGTAAGTAGCAGCTGTCATAAACAATATGACTAATAGAAGGTAATTAATATCAGCCATCTGACACCACCTTGGTCAATCGTAAAATCATGATTGCAGCAATAGATAAAATAATTGCTACTAAAAGCATATGCTCCGAAAACAATACAAGAGCTATACAAGATGAACAGAAGGCAATAAAAAATAGCAATGATTTTCTGACTTTAATCCATTGCTCTATTAGCAAGACTACAAACAAAGCGGTAGCTGCAAACTCCATACCCTCAGTATCGAAAGATAGAGCATCGCCAATTATGGCGCCAATAGTACAACCCAGTACCCAATAAATTTGAGAAAAGAGTGT
>Ga0209501_10005264_pt1 | contig 12018 bp, 9 predicted proteins | sample ArcticOcean_MG_C_4_FD_187434 | JGI IMG/M metagenome (GOLD analysis project Ga0209501, IMG submission 187434) | Marine microbial communities from western Arctic Ocean - ArcticOcean_MG_CB4_134 (SPAdes) (version 2) | ecosystem: Environmental > Aquatic > Marine > Oceanic | place: Arctic Ocean...
ACCGGGAAGCGGATCACTTCAAGGCTTATTGGAAAATCCTCGAAGAATTGGGCGGCAATCTCCAGCGCCAGGTGCAGCTTTATACCACCCAAGAATAGCGGCCAGCGCGCGCCCCCTACTCGGCCGCCTCGGCGTCGCGCAGTTCGCGGTCGAGGCGTATGCCCGCATGCGCCCGGGGCGCCGCCAGATTTGCCAGAATGCTGTAGATCACCGGGATCAGCACCAGGGTGAAGATGGTGGCGATACCAAGCCCGCCGAACACCGCCCAGCCGATGGCGCGCCTGGCCTCGACGCCGGGGCCGGAGCCGAGGATCAACGGCAACGCGCCGAGCACCGTCGATAACATGGTCATCATCACCGGGCGCAGCCGGGTCATGGCGGCGGCGTGCACCGCCTCCATCACGGAAGCGCCCCGGTCGCGCAATTGATCGGCGAACTCGACTACCAGAATGCCGTTCTTGGCCATCAGACCGACCAGCATGATAAGCCCGATCTGGCTATAGATGTTGAGGGTCGAGCCGGTGAGCTTGAGCGCGAACACCGCCGCCGCCAGCCCAAACGGCACGGTCAGGATGATCACCAGGGCGCTGAGCACGCTTTCGAACTGGGCGGCGAGCACCAATAGCACCACAAAGACCGCAATGGCGAAGGTGATGGCCACCTCGTTCGAGGTTTCCGCCAACGACGCCGCTTCGCGCAGGAATCTAAGATCGATCCCCGGCGGCAGAATATCGTCGGCGATGGCCTGCACCTCTTGCATGGCCTTGAGCATGGGATAGCCGGGCGGCAAGGGCGTGTCGATCTCGACGGCGCGTTTCTGTGCGGTGCGGTCCAGCTCGGCGGCGACGCCGACTTCTTTGATACTGGCGAAGGCCGACAAGGGGATCAACGCGCCGCTGGCGTTCTTGATAAACAGGTTGGTTAAATCGCTGGGATCGTCGATGGCGCCGGCGGCCGATTCCAATAGCACCGGGATCGAGCGGTCATCCACGTTCAGCTCGGCCACCTTGAAGCCGCCGACCATGGCGCGCAAGGTATTGGCAATGCCGTCGATCGGCACGCCCAGATCTTCGGCGCGGCGGCGGTTGATATTGATGGAAAGCTGCGGCTGGGTCTGCTGATACTCGATGTCCGGGTCTTCGAACTGGGGCAAGCGCGTATGCATGGCGGCGCTGAATTCGTCGGCGGCGGCGGCGATGGTCTTATAATTGGAGCCGGTCAGCGCAAACTCCAGGCGGCCACCGGAGCGCCTTAAGTTGAGGCTGTTGGGCTGGCGAATACGCACATTGGCGCCGGGGATCGCTTTTAAGGGGCCGCGCAATTGGGCCGCGATTTCGTCCTGGCTGCGGGATCGCTCTCCCCACGGCGCCAGCGGCGCGATGATCCACACCCGGTTGAGATCGAAACGGCCGACAATCGACATGACATCGCCAACCTCGCCGGAATCTTGCAGCGGTTGCAACAAGGCCTCGGCCTGCACCGACTGGCGGTCCATGTATTCGAGGCCGACGCCGTCCGGCCCCTGCATGGAAATATAAATGGCGCCCCGGTCTTCGCGCGGCAACAATTCGGTATCGATGGTCGGAAACAGCGCCAATGCGGTCAGCGCAATCAGGCCCATGCCGGCCAGCACCAAAAATCGGGCGCCAAGGGTGAAATCCAAAAGCCGGCGATAGATATCCGTTACCCAGCGCCCGATCCTATCGACGATGCCACTTTTCTTGGCCGCAGCACCGGTGTTCACGGCCGGCATGCGTGACGCCAGCATCGGGCACAATGTCAGCGCCACCAGTGACGAGATGGCAACCGCGATGGCCAGCACAAAGCCGAATTCGGCAAACAGACGGCCCGCCGCCGAGGGCAGAAAGGCGATCGGCAGAAACACCGAGATCAGCGTCGCCGACGTGGCGATGACGGCGAAGAATACCTGGCGGGTGCCGACCACGGCGGCGGCCAGGGGCGCTAAGCCTTCGGCCCGGTGCCGTTGCACGTTCTCGACCACCACAATGGCATCATCGACGATCATCCCGGTGGCCAGCACCAAGGCCAGCAAGGTCAGAATATTGATCGAAAAGCCGAGCAACCAGATCGCCGCGATGGTGCCGATCAGCGCCACCGGGATCGCCGCCGCCGGTATCAGGGTCGGGCGCCAGGCGCGCATGAAGACGAAGATCACCAGGAACACGATAGCGATGGCAATGGCCAGGCTGCGCACAACCTCGAACACCGATCCCCGGATAAATTCGGCGTCGTCGGAAATCTTGACGATCTCGGCATCGTCGAGGCGCCGGTTGATGCGCAAAATCGCCTTGTTGACGGCGTCGGAGATGGCAATGGTGTTGGAACGGGCGCGCCGGATGATGGAAAGCCCGACCACCTTGCGCCCGTTGAGGAGGCTGTGATTGGTCGCCTCGGCGGGGCCGTAAAAGGCGCGCGCCACATCGCCCAATTTGATGTTGGGACCCAATTTAAGCGCCTCGATATCGGCGGGCCGCCAGACCGAGGCGTCGGCGCGCACCAGCAATAATTGGTTGTCGGACTTGAAGCTGCCCACCGGCACGTCGAGGTTGGTGGAGCGCAAGGCCTTGGCCACGTCGTCGATGGACAACTTGTAACTGGCGAGGCGCATGGGCTCGACCACGACGCGCAGCACCGGTTCCTGGTCGCCGAACAGCAACACCGTGGCGATGCCCGGCAGGGCAGACAATTCCTGGGTAACGTCATCCTCGGCGAGCCGGGTCAGCGCCTCCAGCGGTAATTTGTCGCTGACCAGAGCCAGGCGGATAACCGGCGAGGCGTCGGTATCGGCCTTGACCACGGTGACCTCCTCGACGCCGGCGGGCAGGCGCCGGGAAATGCGGGAGACGGCTTCGCGGATATCGTTGGCGGCCACGTCGAGGGCCACCTTGGGCGAAAACTCGGCGCGGATGCGGGCGTTGTTTTCCTCGCTCGCCGCGTTGATGGATTTGACGCCGGAGACCCGGGCGACGGCGCCCTCGATGACGGAGGTAACCTCGGCGTCCATGGTTTCTGGCGAGGCGCCGTCGAAAAAAGCGCGCACCATGACCACCGGCCGGTCCACATCGGGCAATTCGCGCACCTCAACGCCGAGCAACGCCGACAGCCCGGCGATGACGATCAACAGATTGATCACCACGATCAGCGTCGGGCGGCGAATCGCCAGGGCCGGCAGATCGGAAATGCGGTTCATGGTTTGCTCTGGGGGGCGCTCTTAGGTTTGCCGCCGCTTGCCGGGCCGCTTTTGGTCTCGGCGCCGCTTGGCGGGCCGAACGGCTGCGGATCAAGTAGCTGGCCGGCGCGCAAGGCCTGCACGCCTTCGACCACCACCAGCTCGCCGGCGTGCAGCGGCCCGTCGATGAGAATGCGCCCGGAATCCCGGCGCACCAATTTCACGAACACCTTTTCCGCCTTGCCCGCCGAGGCGCGCCACAGATAGGCGCCGTCGCGGCTCCATTGCACAGCCACCTCGCGCACGCTGGGATAGGCGCGGCTGACGAATTCGATCTCCACCTGGAACGAGGTGCCGGGACGGATGGTGCCGTCGGCGTTGGGAATTTTGGCGCGCACCCGGAGCGAGCGCGAGGCCGGCTCGATGCGGCTGGCCAGCGCGAAGATGGTGCCGTCAATGGCCTCGCCGGGCGAAGTGGAGGGACGCAACACAACAGCGCCGCCGAGCGCTATTCGATGAGCGAAATCTTCGGGCAGGTTGAAATCCACCAAGATGGTAGCGCGATCATCCAGGGTGGCGATCACCGTATCATCGTCCACCCGGTCGCCCACATGGATGTTGGTGAGGCCAATGACGCCCCGAAACGGCGCGACGATGGTGCGGTCGGCCAAATTCGCCGCTGCCTGGGCATGGCGAACCTTGGCGCTCTCCAACGCGGTCTCGGCGGTATCCAGGCTGGTGCGCGACGCATGGCCTGACGCAGCCAGTTTTTTCAATCGCTTGGTATCGCGCCGGGCTTTTTTCAACGCCACCTCGGTCAGGCGCAGCGCCAAACGCTGATGCGCATCATCAAGCCGGACGAGGACGGCGCCCTTATTCACCCGCTGGCCGGCCTTGAAGCGGACTTGCCGCACCTCGCCGGAAACCGAAGGATGAATGTCGGCGGATTTGAGCGCATTGCCGGTGCCGACGGCACGCACCACCACCCGGTCCGCAGCGAAGCGCAGCGGCTCCACCAGGACCCGCGTGGCGGCCGGGCGCTTTGGCTTGCCCTGGCTCGATTCGGCGGCCTGGCGCGAAGAAGAAAACCACATCCATCCAGCGGCCAGCACGGCAGCCAGCGCAACGGTGATGGAGATTTGCGAGCGAAGCCGCATTTCCGTTTACCCATAGCTGGTTAATTGCGGCGCTATACTAGTGAATGTGGGGCCGCTGGCAATGGAATAGGCCCAATTCACGGGATTGTTCCCAGGCTGGGTTATTCGCTCCCCGGATACTTCGCTTTGCGGAGACCATCCAGATAGAGCGCACGGTTGGCCTCCAGTGCCAGCGCTCTTTTAGCAAAATTAAATGCAAAATCCCAGGAATCTTGATTTGGGAAGCGGGCTTTGAGATCCACATGGGCGCGTTTGGCTTCGTCGTTACGTTCAAGGTGGCCGAGGGCTGAGATCATGGCGAAAAAGCCCAAGACCCCGGTCGTCGGCTCGGCTATGGCTTTTTGCGCCCAGTAAATTGCGTCTTCGAATTCGCCGAGAAATAAATTACATTCGGCCTTACGCACCATAAGGGGGCCTATTTCGGGATCGAGCGGGCTCAGCGTCATTGCCATGTTCAGATATTCGAGGGCCTCGGACGGTTTGCCCGACCACGACAGAACGTGGCCCATCCTGAAATAGGCGGCGGCATCGTTGGGATTTTGCGTGATTGCTATTTCGATTTGCTGGATCGCAAGTTCATGCTCGCCGGCTTGCATGTGAATTTCACCGAGGGCGACGCGGGCCAAAGGCTCGGTGGCGTCCAATTCAATGGCTTTGCGGGCATTTTCGAATGCCGATGCATGATGGGGATGATGTTCGGAAAGGCCGAAAACATCCAAGCGGCCATAGAAAAAATGCGCTTTGGCGGCGCCCACATAGGCTAGGCAGAAGTCCGGCGCCATTTCCTGGGCCCGAAAAAAATATTCCAGCGCAACATCGATATCTTCAAAACTGCGCCGGTAAAATGACTGCATTCCGCGCTGATACAAATCCCAAGCATCCAGGTTTTCGGGCGGCTTGCCGGCGGCGCGGGCCTGTTCGGCGCGGCTTAATTGCGGGCCGATGGCGGCCACCACGGTGCCAGTAATCTCATCCTGGACCGCAAACACATCTTCCAGATCACGGTCGTATTTGTCGGCCCATATGTGGTTTCCGGTATCGCCGGCGATCAACTGGGCCGAAATGCGCACCCGGTTGCCGGCCTTGCGGACGCTGCCTTCCAGCACATAGCGGACGCCCAAATCCTTGGCGACGGTCGGGACATTCACAGCCTGGCCCCGATAGGCAAAGGTGGTGTTTCTGGCGATGACGAAGAACTGGGAAACGCGGCTCAGCGCGGTGATGATGTCTTCGGTTATGCCGTCGGAGAAATAGTCCTGCTCCGCATCCCCCGACAGGTTTTCGAACGGCATGACGGCGAGCGACGGTTTGCCGGAGGCTAGCGCGGCCCCGCCAATATCACTGGTTGGTCCGGCATCCGCCAATTGGGCCACGAAGCGGAACCCACGCCGGGGGAAGGTCTTGATCACCGCTTGGCGCTTGCCGTCATCGCCAACCGCGCGGCGCACCGAATTAATGCGCGAATTGAGGGCGCCGTCGGATATCGCGCGGCCGTCCCAAACGGCGTCGATCAGTTCGTCCTTTGAGACGATGCGATCCCGGTTTTCGATCAGGAACAACAATACGTTGAACACTTGCGGCTCCACCGGCAGACCTTCGCCGTCAGAGCTCAATTCAAAGCTTTCACTATCAAGTTTGAACCGGTCAAACGCATAAATCATTGGGTTTCAACGTCTTCTAAATCAAAAACAAAGCTTTCTGGACAACATCTAAAGCCAATCTTCAAGCGGGTGCCGGTCAGAATGCCTAGTCTTCATCCATCGCGCAACACATGAGGAGACGGCAAATGCTCAACCAGACCCAGCAAGCCACATGGACCGAAATTCAAACCGAGCCGGCTTTCACCGACAAATTGGCCACCGCTTGCAAACGGCTTGGCGGCTTTTTCAAAGATGTCACATTGGCTGCCATTTCGGTATCGCAGCAGCAATATCAGGCCGAAGAATTTCTGGGCGCGAACGTCGCCCGGCAATTGGCAATCCAGGAAATTCGCCGCACGGTCACCAATTTTGCCGGGCGCGGCGACCGGACTGGATAATTTCGGCCGCCGTGCGATAGTGTCGGAGCCGCAAGGCCTCGGCCTGGATGCACCGGGAGATTGAAGAATTTTATCAGTAATATCCGCGCCCTTGGCCCCGAAGGCGAAACCATCCTCAACGAAGGCGGGCGGCTCAGAAAGGCGCAGGTTTAACCGTCTTTTCTTTTTTTGGTCGCCAAATAGGTGCCGATAACAATCAGCACGCCGCCGACGCCGTGATAGACGGCCAGTTCCTCGCCTAGGAATATGATCGCCAGGGCGGCGCCGAACAGGAAGACAAGATAGGAGATCAGCCCGGCCCGGTTGGCGCCGAGAAGTTCCACCGTCCGGTTGTAACCCATATAGGCAACCACGGTGGAGATGACGGCGAGGTAGCCGACGCTCCAGAACGACACCGGCGCGATCGGAACGGTGCGCACATAAAGGCTCTCCCACAGGTAAAACGGCGCCAGTACGGCCAGCCCGATGATGACCGCGAAGGTCATCATCGATGCATTGTGGATCGGCGGACGCTTATGCAGAAACACCGTATAGATGGCCCAGCCGAAGGACGCCACCGCGATCCAGATATCGCCCTGGTTCAAGGAGATGCCGGCGATCAGGTTCCATTCGCCGCGCAAGACAATCGCCGCCGTGCCCAACAGCCCGACCGCCAGTCCAATCCCCTGGACCAGGGAAATCTTGCGCCGGTATATGAGATAGGAGAGAAGCACGATGGCCACCGGCCTCGCCGTATTTATGAGAACGGAATTCAACGCCAGGGTGGAGTTCAGCCCGATATAAATGAAGGTGTTGTACATGGCGACCGAGATCACCGACAGCACCACCACGATCTTCCAATGGGCGAGCGCGATGGGAAAGTCGCGCCGCAAATGGGGCCAGGCGATGATGGCAAATATGGGCAGCGCCAGACTCCAGCGCCAGAAGCCGAGCCCGATCGGCGGCACCAGATCGGAGACGCCGCGCCCGACCACATGGTTGCCCGACCAGGCGAGCGCGGTAACGATCATCAACGGATAGCCCTGGTTCATTAGCCAGCGCAAAGGGGCTTAGCCTCCCACCGAAATGGCATCCAGCGGGGCGCGCCCGCGGATCATATCGGCGCCTTTTTCGGCGATCATGATCACCGTGGCATTGATGTTGCCGCTGGTCATATCGGGCATCACCGAGGCGTCGATGACGCGCAAATTCTGGGTTCCCTTGACGCGCAGTTCGGCATCGACCACGGCCATCTCGTCGACGCCCATGCGGCAGGTGCCGAGCGGGTGATGAACGGTGATGCAGGTGCCGCGGATATGCGCCTCCAGCGCCGCGGCATCGGTGGCATCGGCGCCGGGCAGCAGCTCGGGCCCCCGGAATTGGTCCAGCTCGGGCCGCATCAGAAGCGCCCGCACCCGCTCCAATCCCTGGCGCAAAGTCGCCAAATCATCGGGCTCGGCAAGGAAGTTGGCGATCAGCCGCATCTTTTGGCGGGGATCATTGGAGGCCAGCATCACCTCGCCCCGGCTTTTCGGGTGCAGCAATACGGCGCGCGCCGAAAAGGCATTGGCAAAGGGCTTTCGGATCAACGGAAACCAGGGATGGGCGTTCATCGGCCCGGCGCCGAACAGCACCTGGATGTCGGGGGCTTCGGCGTCATCGGTCAGCTTCATATAGCCTTGCGGGCCGACCGGATACTGGGTCGCCGGGCCCTTGCCGAACAGATAGGCCATGGGGATATCGATGGCGAGACGGTCAAATCGCATCTGGCGGACGAACGGGCTGGAACCGTGGCGCGCATAGACGGCGCCGGCGGAAATATGGTCCTGCAAGTTCTTGCCGACGCCGGGAACATCGGCGCGGACATCGATGTCATGGGCGCGAAGCGCATCCGCATCGCCAATGCCGGCCAGCATCAAAAGCTGCGGCGAATTGATAACGCCGCCGGCCAGGATCACTTCGCGGACCGCAACGGCTTCGTGGGCCGAGCCGCCGGCTTGATAAGATATTCCGGTGGCGCGGGTGCCGTCGAACAATATGCCGGTGACGAACGCCTTGGTGCGCAAGGTCAGGTTGGGACGCCGGCGGGCGGGATGCAGATAGGCGGTGGCGGCGCTTTCCCGATGACCTTTGCGCGTGGTTTGCTGGGAGCGGCCAAAGCCATATTGATCGGCGCCGTTGAAATCGGCGTTCTCGGCGTAGCCCGCCTCTGCTGCCGCCCGGTAATAGGCTTCGATCAGGGGATCGGTGAAACGCGCCTCGGTGACCCGGAGCGGGCCGTCGCCGCCCCGGTAGTCATCGCCGCCCTTTTCCCAGCTTTCGGCGCGCTTGAAATAAGGCAGCGCGTGGGCGTAGTCCCAATCGGGAAGATCGCCGCGCGCCCAGCGCTGATAATCGCCGCGATTGCCGCGCACATAGGCCATGGCGTTGACCGACGATGAGCCGCCAACCACGAGGCCGCGCGCACATTCGATGGCGCGTCCGCCGGTGGCCTGCTCGGGCTCGAAATCATAACCCCAGTCGTGGCTGCGGTCGTGAAACATCTTGGCCCAGGTGAGCGGCACCTTGATCATCGGATCGGTGTCCATGCCGCCGGCTTCCAGCACCAGAACGCGGACATCGGCATCCTCGGTCAGCCTGGCGGCGAGTACGCAGCCCGCCGAGCCGGCGCCAACGATCACATAGTCGAATTCCAAGATAATATTCCTGTGCCTAAGCCTTTGTTTGACGGCCAGACGGTAGTGATCTTAAGGCGGTTCGGCAAGGCGTATGGGACGGAAATCACTTGATACAAGTCATGGCGCGTTCAGGTCATAGTCTCATAATTGGCGGCGAGCTGTGATCGGCAAATAGTCTGTTTCGGAAGGAGGGTGCCCGAAAGCGGGGCCTTTGCCCCGGTGAGGGCGCCGGACGCACCGAAACGGGCTATTTGCCGACCCCTCTTGGGGCGTGGTTCTTTTGCTCCCTGGACAGCGTTGCTTCGTCGGTCATGATGCTTAGGCATCACTCCCTCCTAGCGCCTTGCCAGGAAGCAAAATAACGCACGTCACAGTCGTCGCCAATTATGAGATTATGACCTAATCTGGCGCATTCAATATTCGAGCCTCACAAATAGGAGACGGGCATGTTCGACAAAAACAACGATACCGACAAGCTGGTGGCCGCCAACCGCATTTTGGCGCGCGAAGACGTGGTCGACGCCTTCGGCCATGTCAGCCTCCGCCACCCAGACAATCCCAGCCGCTATGTCATGTCCCGCTCACGCGCACCGGAGCTGGTGGAATTCGACGATCTGATGGAGTTCGATCTGGACGGCGAGGTAATCGATGATCAGGGCCGCGTCCCCTACGGCGAGCGCATGATCCACGGCGCCGTTTTCGAAGCGCGGCCCGAGATTACCGCCGTGGTGCACAATCATTCCTACGAAGTACTGCCCTTCGGTATTACGGGCACGCCCATGCGTCCGATGGTCCACGTGGCCTCGGTGATCGGCAAGCATTTGCCGGTCTGGGATATCGCCGATAAATTCGGCGACACCGATATGCTGGTGCGCACCATGGAGCAGGGCCGCGATTTGGCCGGCACCATGGCGAGCAACAACTGCATGCTGATGCGCGGCCATGGCGCGGTGGTCGCCGGGCGCACCCTGGAAGAGGCGGTGACGACGGCCATCTATTTGCAGGTAAACGCCAAAATCCTTGCCGCCGCTTTGCACCACGGTAGCCCTAAGGGTTTGAGCGACGGCGAGATCGAACGCTGCCGCGAGACCCAGTTTTCGTCGCTGGCCATGGACCGGGCCTGGGAATATTTCTGCACCCGCGCCGGCGTTGAGACGGTCTAGACGCCTGATTACAAAGCCGCGTTTGCATCGCGAGTTTCGGTCGCGAGTTTCGGGACCGTATACTAAATTATTGAAATATTATAACCATAATTTAGTATACGGTCCCGAAACTATTGCGGCCTAAACGGCTAGCCCGCATGCGCCGTTATGTGGCGGACGATCTCGGCGTTGACCAGGTCCCGGTGGGTGATCGGCGACATGTGACCGGCGCCGGGGATGGCGGCCACGCGGGTGTTGCAGAGGCCGGCGTCCAGAATTTTCAAGATACTTATGGTGGGAGCGCGGGTATCAGCCCCATGCAGCAATAATGCCGGCGCGCCGATGCGGTCCAGGGGCGCAGCGGCGTTGACCGGATCAAAGATGGCGGCGAACTCGTGGTGGGTCTTTTCCGCCGTCGCCAGCACGTAGCCGCGAAGCCCTTCCGCCATAGCGTCCCAGGCGCCCGGCCCGCTCCAATATTCCAAATAATGACGCGCCCCGGCTTCAGGCTGACCAGCGCGGAAAGACGTGCGGAAAAAATCGGCGATGGATTTCAGTTCGGCGTAGGCGTCCCGGTGGGCACTGCCGGCAAGCAGCCAGCCGGCCACCGGCTCGATCAGGGTCAGGCTTTTGAGGGCGCCCGGATATTGGCAAGCGAAGCTGAGCGCCACGGCGGCGCCCCAGGAATGGCCGACCAGATGCAGCGGTGCATTGTTGGTGGCCAACAGGCTGCGCACCGTCGCCGCCTCGGTGCGGATCAGATCGGCCGCATCGCCTTGCCATTTGCCGCTGTCGCCATAGCCAAGCAGGTCGGGCGCCATCACGTGGAAATCGGCCGCCAGGGTTTCGCCAAGCGCGCGCCACTGGCCGCGGGTGCTGGACGAGCAATGCAGCAAAATCACCGGCGCGCCGGACCCGGCATCGTCATAGGCGGTGGTGAACGGTCCCGATTGGATGGTGGCCATGGCAGGATGGGCGCTGCTATTGCTGCCAGGCGGCGAGCAAGGCCGCCGGATAGCGCCCGCCGGCGGCGGCGCCGGGCGGAAAAGCATCGTCCAGGCGCTGGACCTCCGCCGCCGTCAGATCGATCTCCAAGGCCTTCACATTGTCTTCGAGATGGGCGACGCTTTTGGCGCCCGGAAACGGGATTATCGGGCCGCCCTTGTTCAGGACCCAGGCAATGGCGATTTGCGCCATGCTCGCACCCCGCTCCGCCGCCAGATCGCGAACCGGTTCGCTCAAGGCCAGGTTTTTCTCGAAGTTGCCACTTTGAAAACGTTCCGACTTGGACCGGTAATCGCCAACCACGGCTTCACCGCCGGTAAAGGCGCCCGCCAAAAGCCCTTTTGCGAACACGCTGTAGCCCATAATGCCCATGCCAAGCTCTTCGCAGAGCGCCACATGCACGGCTTCGGCGTCCCGGGACATAAGCGAATATTCCATCTGCAGGCTGACCAGCGGATGCACCGCAGCGGCGGTGCGGATAAAGCCGGGGCCGGCTTCCGACAAACCCATATGGCGGATTTTGCCTTCGTCTTTGAGGCGCGTCATTTCGCCGATGGTGTCTTCGATGGGCACCTTTGCATCGGGCCGCGACGGGCACCAGATATCGATATAATCGAAGCCGAAGCGGACCAGACTTTCCTCGCAATTTAAGCGCGCGGTTTCGGGCGACGATGACATGCCGGTCTGGTTGCCGCGTGCATCGCGCTGCACGCCGAACTTGGAATGGACAATGACCACGTCCCGTTTGCCTTTCAGCGCCTTGCCGATCAATTCCTGATTATGGCCCGACCCGTAACTGATCGAGGTATCCAGAAAATTTACGCCAAGC
>Ga0209501_10005265_pt1 | contig 12018 bp, 10 predicted proteins | sample ArcticOcean_MG_C_4_FD_187434 | JGI IMG/M metagenome (GOLD analysis project Ga0209501, IMG submission 187434) | Marine microbial communities from western Arctic Ocean - ArcticOcean_MG_CB4_134 (SPAdes) (version 2) | ecosystem: Environmental > Aquatic > Marine > Oceanic | place: Arctic Ocean...
CACCCTGCACTGTCATCCTGAACACATGTACTCAATAGACCAATTCAGATTTGTGTTAGAGACGACACTATAAAACTGAATGACTGAAAGTTCGAATCCCTTTCGGTGGAGCTGGAGGGGCGGTAGGTAGAACTTTGGTTGATCGGTTTGATCTGGGTTGACGCGGTGTGACTGGTGGAGTTCGCCCCTCCCCCGTAACGGACATACCAGAGCAAGCCTCGGAATCAACGAAGACAACGCTCAGACCGTTCGTAATATCTACCAGTGGTTTATCGAGGGAGGATTGACGCTACGAGGGATTGCAACGCGTCTTCAAGATGAGGGAATTTTAACCGCAACTAAATCCGACAGGTGGTATCCCTCGGTAGTCAGGAAAATCGTCTCCAATTCAGCCAACAAAGGCGAATTGCTTTATCAGCGAACAGAGCGTGTGAAAGGTGAACACGGCCGGAGAACCAAGACGAAACTCCGACCCGAATCTGAGTGGATAACGATTCCTGTACCGAGAATCGTGACCGATATCATCTGGGACAGGGCTCAGATGAAGCTTCAAGAAAACAAAGCGCTTTCGAAACGAAATGTGAAGCGCAATTATCTGCTGCCTGGTCTTATCCACTGCCCTGAGTGTGGATCGAAGCTTGCGGGTAAAGCCAGATATGAAAAGCGGTTCTATCGTTGCAACAACGTAGACAAGATAGTCGGCTCTCGTGTTTGCACCGGGACGTATATTCCTGCTAATCAGGTTGAAAAGGCCGTCTGGGCTGCTGTATCCGATTCGCTAAAGAACCCCGAACTACTGGCCGATCAGTATCGGAAGCAATCAGCAGATTCATCAGTAGCAGACGATTTCGAGTTGAACAAGAAACAGGTCGCACTAGCCCTCAAGCGAGTTCTTGTTCAAGAAGACCGAATGACGGATGCATATCGCAACGAGGCGATTGATCTTGACCGGTACAAGTCGAAGATGAATCAACTGTCTTTACGTAGAAAAGCCCTTCAGACGCAGCAAGAAGAGTCGATAAGGAACCAAGCACAGCAAGACTCTCGCAAGTCGGCGCTGGAGCATTTGGAACGATTCTGTGGCGAGGTAGCAAACGGGCTAGACGCGTTAACCTTCGAAGAACAGCAAAATCTACTTCGACTGGTGGTGAAACGCACTTTTGTCAAAGATCATCGAGTCAGGATTGAAACGGTGATTCCGACCAATAAGCAACATGTAGGTCTATTGAATACACGTCATCCTGAACTTGATTCAGGATCTGTGGAAATCGCTAGCTATGGCATCACAATCGAAAACCTACTACGTCTACATACTGACGAACCAGAGTGGGAGTCTTTATACCGGCGTCACGAACGATTTGTACAAACGACTTTTGCAGCATCGTTTCGAGCAAGGCTCGGGGTTCACATCAAAGTACAAGGTTGGCAAGCTGCTCTGGTTTGAAGAGACGGATGACGTTTCGGCGGTGCTGACTCGTGAGAAGCAGTTGAAGAACTGGCGGCGTCAGTGGAAGCTTGATCTGATTGATTCTGTTAATCGACCCTGGGTCGATCTTGCTGATGGTTGGTATGGGCGGAGCACAGATCCTGAATCTAGTTCAGGATGACAATTGGATTGAGAAGAGTCGTAGTTGCCTAAAGCTTTACTCGCCAGGCGATGATTGCCGATAAGACTCTGGTGGCTGCCATGCCGAGGAACACGTAGTGCCAGGGTGCTCCTGCCATGTCGAGGACGAGGGCGAAGATGATCGCCTGGGCTCCGGCGTAGACGTAACCGTGGCCGTCGAGGACTCCCGAGGCTGTTGCAGCGTATTTGGATCCTGCCATGTCGACTACAAGGGTTGAAGTCATCGACAGGCTCATTGCGAAAGCTCCGACGAACAGCAAGGCGGCACCTGCGTAGATATTTTCGGCGGATATTACAGCCAGACCGACAAGAGCGGCTGCTGAGATGATTGCTGAGGCGGCGATCATCGGGCTTCGTCGGCCTCCGAGCAGCACATCGGATATCCAGCCGGAAACCAGCGGTGCAGAGAGATACCCGACAGGCAGTGCGACTGTGACTAGCGCTGTTGTTTCTATAGAGAGTCCGGCCTCTTCGAAGTAGTAGAGCGGCGCCCAAGTCGTGAGTCCGTAGCGGACCACGTTCTCGAGTCCTTTGACCTGGGACGTTGCAACAAATCGCCAGTTTGAGAAGAGGATTCGGTAAGCCGTGAAGGGGCCGTCTTGGGTTGGCGTTTGTCGCGCTCGTGACTCAGTCACTCGGATCCGCGTCTCCCCTTCTCTAACTCGTATGCCACGCTCGTCATTGGATGACTCGGCTGATGTCTGTGACACGGCCCATTCCGCGGGAGAGGACAGGTCAATGGAACCCTGCGTGACAGAGTCAGCTGAGTTCGGCGTCTCCTGAACTTCGGGTTCTGCTGCAGTTCCGTCGACGGCCAGCCCTGTTTGATCGAGGTTGTCGAGTCCGACGTCAGATGGTCGATCACGGACCATGAAGAAAAGTGCTACTGCTGCCGGGAGCATCAATAACGGTGGATATCGGAATGCAGCTCGCCAGCCGAACTCGGCAACAGTCCACCCGGTGATCAGCCACATGAGCAGCATTGCGGAACCTGCAGCGACGCCTATCACGCCCATCACACGTCCACGCTGCCCTCGTTCCCACCATTGAGCCAGCATACCGATCCCCGGAGCCCAGACTGTGGCGTTAGCGAAACCATTTAGTCCCCACGGTATGGCGATGGTCCAGAGGCTGTTGCCGAAGCTTGTGACCCAATTCAGTGCGACCGACGCGAGTGTTCCGGCGACCAGTATGAATCGGTATCCGTAGGATTCGGCGAGTCTTCCGTGGGTGAAGCCTCCGATTGCGAATCCCCAGAGGAGGCATGCGTTGATTATTCCTAGTTCAATGTGGGTGAAGTCGAGATCTTCACGGATCACTGGACCGGCGGGCCAGTGGTTGAATCGGCCCATGTAGACGAACAGGTAAAACGCTGCGTAGCTGAATAGCACGCGGTGTCGCCAGCGTCGGAACTCGGCCTGGTTTTGTTGCGAAATGGAAGTCACCGGTGCACTGTATCGAGGATTCTTTTCGAATGTGTTTCTGAAAAGCTTCGATACGTGAATTGCTAGAACGAGGGTCGTCCTTCGAGAGCCTCAGGATGGGATTTGAGGTGATGTAGGCGATGGCGGTTGCGCGGTTGCAGATGACGACGGTTGTTGAGGTTGCGTGGTTTCGACCGACACCTCGATCCTCTCTCTGCCAGGGAGAGGATATAGATGGCAGACACGCTGTTGTGTGAGGCGTACCATTTGCCAGCATCGAACAATACGCAGGTCACAGCATGCTGGAGATAACAGATCAATGATTGTTGACGTTCACACCCATCTTCCAAGTCACATGGACGCCGTGCCAGAGGACGAGATGAAGGTGGAGACAACCATGCGGTCGGGGGAGACCGTTTACCTGACCAACTCGATTGACGATTACTTGCGAGACATGGGGCCTGTCGACAAGGCGTTTATTTTCGGAATAGCCCAGCGGCCGTGGCGTCCTGACCAGCAAATTCTGGCAATAGAAGGCTGGGACCCGCAGTACAACCACAACGATGTTGCCGCAGAGACTGCGAAGCGGGATCCCGACAAGATTGTTCCGTTCATGTCGCTGCACCCAAGCGATCCTAACTGGAAGAACGAGTACGACCGTTGCGTCGGTGACCTGGGTTGCAAGGGCATAAAGCTGGGCCCGAACTACCAAGACTTTGATCCAACGGGGCCTGAAGCGTTTGAGTTGTTTGCTCGATTGGAAGCGGACGGTATTCCGATTATTTTCCACCAGGGAACCTCACCGATGACAGAGGCTCCGCTGACCTATGCCCACCCGTTGACCTCCGACCGAATCGCGATGGCGTTCCCGAATTTGACGATGGTGTTGGCGCATATGGGGCACCCGTGGCAGAACGATTGCATGGCGGTGGTGCGTAAGCATCCGAACGTGTGGGCGGATGTATCGGCGCAGTTCTATCGTCCTTATTCGTTCTGGCAGGGTATGAGGTTGTTCCACGAATGGGGCGTGACTGACAAGATCCTGTTTGCGTCGGATTGGCCGGTGACTTTGCCGCAGGACAACATGGATCATCTTCGTGGATTGACCAAGTTCGCCAAGGATCACCACCTGCCTGATATTCCTGAGGATGCCATCGAAGGAATCATCAATCGAGACTCCGTAGAAATATTGCGAGTGGGCTGATTATCCTGTCGATCTGTCCCCCTTCCATATGGGCCAAAGGCCGAAGGCACGGGTTAGGGGATGGGTAGACTGCAGCGAGCAACAAGTCGTCCGACGACGCCAGAGCTAAACGAGTTAAGACATGCCTTATTTGATCACTATCGGCGCACTGGCGCTCATCATCGCGATCGTTTTTCGGGCGGGTCGGCGCGCCGGGTACAAGGCTGGTCGTTTGGATGAGCGCGAAGAGTGGTCGACGAAGATTAGGGAGCTAGATGAGTAGATGAGCGGCGATCCGTCACAGTTACAAAATGCGAGTCCGAAGAAAGCTCCCAAGAAGGGTATTTTTTACGGCTGGTACGTCATCGCAGCCTTGTTCTTCGCGACGTTCGTCGCTATCGGTGCTCGGCAGGGATTTGGCGTTTTCGTCAACACCTGGGAGCAGGACTGGGGCGTAACTACCGCCACCATTTCGATTGCTGCGGCGACTGGCTGGCTGGTGAACGGGATCTCACAGCCGTTTGTTGGTCGACTGACCGATGTTTACGGTGGTCGTCGAATCGTGGTGTGGTCGCTGCTTGTAATGGCCATTGCCACGATGGGGATTGCGACCGTCACGAATGTTTACGGCCTGATCGCTCTTTACGGCTTCGTTATTTCCTTTGCATCAGGCGGAGTTTCTCCGGCAACAACCAGCGTGATTATCGCGAGATGGTTCGAGAAAAAACGCGGCGTCGCAATGGCCGTGTTGATCTCAGGTGGGTCGGTCGGCGGCATGATTGTTGTGCCGTTTTTGAGTTATGTGCTGATCGAGTTTGGCTGGCAAACTGCGTGGCTGATGATTGGCGGACTGGCGCTGGCATTCGGAGTTCCGCTGTTGCTGATTGTTGTGCGGAGCAATCCTGCGGACATGGGATTGGAGATTGATGGGGAGGTTAGTGAGAACACTCCGAGCGCCAGGGTTCATGTTCGACCGGTTGGGCCGAAGTTCGCCGAAAAGTGGAAGGACGCCCTTAGTTCTCGACCGATCTGGCAGCTTTCTGTTGCTTACTTTGTGTGCGGAATTACCACTGCTTCAATTACCGTGCACTTTGTGCGGTGGGCGATTAGCGAAGATATTTCAACTGGAACTGCGGCACTGGCGTTTGGCGTGTTGAGCGGTATCAACGCACTGGGTGTGTTGGCGATCGGGCTGCTTTCGGATCGATGGCAGAGGAAGAATCTGCTGGGAGTTGTTTATCTGGTCAGAGCTGTCGCTTTTATTTCGTTGTTTGTGTTGCCGGGACCGATTGCGATATGGGCGTTTGCTGTGATTGGTGGGATGTCGTGGCTGGCAACGGTTCCGCTTACGGCATCACTGACAGCTGATGTTTATGGTGTGCGGAATCTTGGAACATTGTTCGGGTTTACGAACATGGCTCACCAGCTTGGTGGTGCGGCTGCGGTGATGCTGTTCGGCTGGGCGTTTACGGCGTGGGGGTCGTATGACGTTCCTTTTGCGATCGGGGCGGTGACGCTTGTTGCTGCCGGGCTCGTTTCGTTGACGATCCGCGAGAAGGAGCACTCAGTTCGGTATGTGCAGGTGCCCGAGGGCGCTGCTGTGGATTCACCAGAGGATGGTGATTGAAATGGCGGTGCCTTTTGGTGTGCCCGCGGTTCCGGTGCTACACGCTTCGGAGCCGATAGACCCTACTTTATGGGCGTGGCTGAGCGATAAGATCGATCACGTGCTGGGGCTTTCGCCGGGGATGGTTATTGCGATCCTCGGGACGTTTATTGTGTTGTTCCCGATCGTTGTGATGGTGATGGTCTGGCGGCGACGAGGTGAGATGGGGCGGTAGGTGTGGTGGATGTTTTCTATTAGAAGGGAAACTTGCGGATTCCGTTCCCCTCAACCTTGCGTTTTCCCGCTGGCTCCCTCAGGGAGAAAGAATATGGGGATAGAACCGTGGTGATCTGCTAGATGTTGGTGTCGAGTAGATCGTCCATTCGGTCGAGGATGGTGTCGAGTTCTTCGTAGTCTAGTTTGTCGAGTGTTTTGCTGGCGGGGTTTCGAGTGAGAGGGGTTTTGATGATGCCTCGGCGCCAGTAGGCGGCTTTGTAGGCGTTGGCACCGAACATGAACTCGAAGTTGAGCGAGGGAATCATCCGCTCCCAGAGAACTCGGGCTTCTTCGGTGACGATCTGGAGACCGTCTGAGTCGACTCCGCCTGCATCGAGTGCGTTCCACAGCTTTACATGGGCATCGGTGATGTGACCGGCTGGCATCGTGCCGCAGGAGCCGCGCCGGTACTCGTCGACGAGGTAGCGACCGCCCATGCCGCCCATGATGCCTTTGACTGTGTCGCCGGCTTCAGCAAACAGCTGGGTCATGATCTGGCCGGGCAGGTAGCTTTCTTCTTTCACATAGTCGACGTGCTTTAATTCGTTGAGCATCCTGACCATCATGGCGGTTGGGACGACGGGACCGGCGGGCGGCTTGTTGTTCTGGATCCAGACCGGGAGTTGACCCGTTTCGGCTATGACGGTGAAGTGGTTCCAGATGATCGATCCCGAAGCGCCGTTTGGGGGCATCGCCATTACAGCGTCGGCACCAAGCTCGGCGGCGTTCTTTGTGAGTTCGATGGATATGGCGGTGGATGCTCCGCTGACTCCACCTATGACTGGAACTGCGCCATCGACAACTTCGATTCCGACTTTCAGCACTTCTTTTCGTTCGGCATCGGTGAGGTATGGCCCTTCCGAAGCGTTTACTGGAAGAACGATGCCATGGGCCTCGGCTTCGACGCTGAATGCTATGCAGTTGCGGAGCGATACCCAGTCGATGGTGAGGTCTTCATTGAAGGGTGTGACTGGAATGGCGTAGACGCCGCGGAAAGGGGAGATCCTGGTCATCGTATCGGGTACTTTTCGGCTAGTGAGTCCGGAATTCGCGAGGCACCGAGGATACACCTGTAGCAAGTGAGATAAGATGCGCCGGCGTGTGTAAAAGTGTTCAAAGAAGGTTAGTGTATCCATCGTCCGGCATACCGGTATTGAGCACCATGCATCCGTTCTCGTAGGTGACTGTTCCTCGTGCCAGCGCGAGCGTCCTGGTAGGTGAAATAACGTAGCCTTCATCTGTTTTTGTTGGGGGGTGCTTGATTCACATCCAGAGGCGAACAAAACCAAAATGAATGCGAGAATGGCGAGCTTCTGGCGTGTCATCATTGAGCGGCTAACTGACTTCCTCAGTCGCTATCTCTTCCCAGATTTGGTCGACGTAACGGTATGAGATGCCGCAGTAGCTGCAGGTTTTGAAGATTAGTGTGGCGTTCGTACTTACGTCGACCGGCACGATCGAGAAGTCGTGTCGGCTGTCGTTTGCGCCGGGTATGCATTCGGTCATATGGGTTGTTCCTCGGTTTGGCTTCTCTAGCGGTTAGTTTGCGGAAGAATTCGGACTCGACTGGTGGTGGAATGATCTACCAATTTCTAGCCATGGCATCTGCGCTTCGTGAACAGTCGTAGTTTCGAATAGTTCCCATCTGATTTGGATCGGAACACCGTAGTCGCAATGGTATGGCGATTCGTCCTTGACGTCCCAGATGGGTTCGATCATGTAGATCCAGCGGTGCCACAGGACACCTTTCCATTCTTGGATTCCAGCGAGATCGATGATACGTCCTTCAACGCCGGTCTCTTCCATAAGTTCCCGTATTGCCGCATCTTCGGGTTCTTCACCCGGTTCGATTGTGCCTGCAGGGAACTGCACCATGGTGCCCTCGTCTTCGGTTGGATGATCGAAGAGGAGAACTTCGGGGCCGTTCGGGCTGTCACGCAGCACTATGGCGGTTACTTTTGGGATTCGCTGTTCTTCCACGCGGCACTCCAGGGACTCTTACTAGTCCCGATATCCTTCGAGGGCGTTGGCTCGCATGTAGTCTCGGTCGAGTTCGATTCCGAGGCCGGGTCGATCGGAGAGGTAGAATTTATCGCCTCGAATATCTAGCGGATGGTCGATGAAGACGTCGTATGCGTTCAGTTTGGCTCACGAGGTTTCGACTCGGTAACTGAGTGTCTCTGGGGTCGTGTTACGCGGGGTTCGGGTGTTTCAGCCGGAATCGTATGTTCGAATTTGCTGCTTGTCGAGGTGGATGGCTGTAATAAAAAAAGACCCCGAGCGAATCGGGGTCTTTTTTTATTTTGCGAGATGGTAGCCCCGCGGAGAATCGAACTCCGGTCTCAGCCTTGAAAGGGCTGCGTCCTAACCGCTGGACGACGGGGCCGTGCGTGGTAGCTGAATTGCCTCTCGGATCCAGTTGTTTTTTGCACTAAATATCAGCATACCGCAGAGTGGGCTAAACGGCGATTTGTGGAGGCTACCAATTTTGGGGATTGGGCGGGAGAGATTTGCTCAGGTGAGTGGTTGCGGGCAAGTTGGCTCTAGGTTGATTCGATGGGTGCTCGGGACCCTCCTAGATCCCTCGGTTCCGATGACTTCACTCGGGACGCGTCATTTCTGCGCTGGTAACTACTTAGCGGTGCTGACCGAGCATTCCTGCGCGAGCGGGCATCTGGGGCATTGTGGGATTCGGGCTTTGCAGATCTGGCGTCCGTGGGTGATGAGGAGGACGTGCATGTCGTAGCGGTCATCTTCGGGAATCAGGTCTTCCATGATCGGGTGGGCTTGGTCGGCAGTGGTTTTTTCGGTAATGAGTCCCAGACGCTTCGAGACGCGGTGGATGTGTGTGTCGACCGGGAACACTGGCATTTTCAGCGAGAACGCCATAACTACTGCTGCGGTTTTTGGTCCAACTCCGGGGAGTGACGTGAACCATTCACGTGCTTCTTCGAGCGGTCTAGCGGCGAGGAATTCGAGATCGAAATGGCCGATTCGCTTGAGGATTTCGACGAGGATTTGCTGAATTCGTGGAGCCTTCTGGTTGGAAAGCCCGCCGTGCTTGATGGCCTCGGCCACTTTTGCAGTTTCAGCTTCGATCACCTGGCCCCACGTTGGCAGTACTTTGCGCAGGGAGTCGTAGGCGCGTTCGGCGTTGAGGTCGGATGTGTTCTGGGTGAGAACGGTGAATATCAACTCGTCGATGGCGATCATGCGTGGGCGCCACTCGATGGGTCCATAGATCCTATCCAGGCGTTCTTGAACGAGTGCGATCGGGATTGAGGGCTTGCGCCTTCGCGGCTTGCTGGTGGGTCGTTTTGGGGCCCGTGATGGCATCGATTGGCTAGTAGTTGCGGGTTTGGACGTATTCAGCGAGGGCAAGAAGGGAATCGAGAGATTCAGACGGCGGGATGCCGTCGAGGGCACTAACGGCCGTTTCGATGTAGACGGTGGCGACCTGGTGGGTCATATCGAGTGCGCCGGATTTTTTGATCGCTTCGACAGCGACGGGTAGCAGATCGGCGCGTGCGTCTTCAGGGGCGTTCATGAACGAGATAATATCTTCGGATGCACCGTTTTCCGCGGCGAGGATCGCAGGGAGAGTGATTATTCCTTCACTGAGATCGTGTCCGGCTGGTTTGCCTAATTCTTCACTGGTGGCGCGGTAGTCGAGCAGATCGTCGTAGACCTGGTAAGCCATACCTATGTTGTAGCCGTAGTCACGGACGTTTTTGGCTGCTGCGTCGTCGGCCCCGCCGAGGACAGCGCCGCTTTCGGCCGCGGTGCAGAACAGTGAGGAGGTCTTGTCATAGATGCGCTGGTTGTAGTCTTCGAGCGAAACGCTGGGCTGCCAGGCTGTATAGATTTCGTTTAGCTCGCCTCTTGCGAGCTCGGTGATCGTCTCGGCAAAACGGCGCACGAGTCTGACGTTGCTGGTGTCGCAAACGTACATAGCTGAAGTTGCGAACACGAAGTCGCCGATGAGGACAGCAACGTTCCGGCCCCAGAGCTTGCTGGCGGTCTGATGACCCCGTCGTGTGTCGGCGTGGTCGACAGTATCGTCGTGAACGAGTGTTGCGATGTGGAGCAGTTCGACCGCTGTTGCCATCTTGATTGGCATTTCGTCGTGATCTTTGGCTTGGCCCCATAGTCGGGATGCAAGGAGGGTGAGGGCGGGTCGAACTCGCTTGCCTGGGGTTGCGAGCACGTGACCTAACTGTTCGTCGAGGTCTTTTGCCTGCTCGGGCGCGTTCTCTGGTGCTTTTTCGGCGATGGTCGCGATTTCGGCAATCACATTTTCCAGATCGGATGCGACCGGTTCGTAGATGCTTTCCTGTGTGATTGCTTCAACCATGAGTATCGTAGATGCTCTGCTTGCAGTGGCTACTCGTGCTACTACTCGGGTAGACGGCTATTTTCCTCTTCGATGATCGAATCGTCGAGTTTGCGGAATAGAGGCGTCGGCTTTTCGATGGGTGCTCCCGGGACGATGTCCCTGCGATCCCAACCATCGGCTAGCGTGTCGCTGTCGGTGAACAGCATACTGTGTATTTTATCCGCCGATGTGGGCAGGAACGGATAGAACACGGTTCGTAGGGTGGAGATTATGTTCAGTCCAACGAACAGTGCGGTGCCGGCCGCCTCTTTATCGGTTTTGACGAGCTTCCAGGGTTCTTTCCCATCGACGTACTGGTTGCCGTGCCGTGCGAGTCGCATTGCGGCGCGAAGTCCGTCTCTGAAATGGCGGGCTTCGATGGCTTCGGCGACTTCTTTCAGTGCGGTGTCGCACGCTGCGAGTGCGGCTTCGTCATCTTCGTCTAGCTTGCCGGGAGTTGGAACAGCGTTTTCGAAGTTTCGAGTTGTAATCGTGAGTACGCGGTGGACGAAGTTACCGAATGTGGCTACAAGTTCGTTGTTGTTGGCGGCGTGGAAACCTTCCCAGCTGAACTCGGAGTCGGAGGTTTCGGGCATGATCGACGCGAGGTAGTAGCGGAGAGGGTCGGCTTCGTATCCGCTAAGGAAGTCGGTTACTTCAACAGCGTTGCCCGTGCTCTTGGAGAAGTCGGCTCCACGGAATGTGAGATATTCGTTCGCTACAACATCGGTAGGCAAGTTTAGTCCGCCGTTGCCGAGGAGTATTGACGGAAGGATGATCGTGTGGAACGAGACGTTGTCTTTGCCCTGGAAGTAGTACGACTCGCCTTCGGGGTCGACCCAGTATTTCTTCCATTCGTCGGGTGTGCCGCGTTGTTCGGCCCATGCCCGAGTTGCGGATAGGTAGCCAATTACAGCTTCGAACCAGACGTAGATTCGCTTTGACTCATAGCCTTCGACCGGAACGGGGACGCCCCAGTCTATGTCGCGTGTCATCGCTCGGTCGTGTAGGCCTTCTCGGAGCATTCCGAGGGTCTGGTTGCGTACGTTTGCACGCCATTCGGTTTTTCCGTTTACCCACTCTTCGAGCCGTTCCTGGAAATCCCCCAGTTTGAGCATCAGATGAGTTGTGTCTCTGAAAGCGGGAGTTGAGCCGTCTCGTTTGCTGCGAATGTTGATCAGGTCGATGGGGTCGAGCGTTCGACCGCAGTTGTCGCACTGGTCCCCACGCGCACTTTCGTGTCCGCAGTGCGGGCAAGTGCCTTCAACGAATCGGTCGGAGAGATATCGCTTCTCAGTTTCGGAATAGGGCATCGACTGGGTTGCTTCGACCAGGTGTCCGTTTTCTTTGAGTTTGGTGAACAGCTCCTGGCTGACCTCTCGATGTCGATCTGTGTGGGTGTGCGTGTACAGATCATAGGAGAAGGACATGTCGGCAAGGGCCTTGCTCCAAATTTTGTGATAACGCATGGCGACAGCTTCCGGCGAGACACCTTCTTCGGCTGCTTTAAGGGCAGTTGGTGTGCCG
>Ga0209501_10005271_pt1 | contig 12014 bp, 7 predicted proteins | sample ArcticOcean_MG_C_4_FD_187434 | JGI IMG/M metagenome (GOLD analysis project Ga0209501, IMG submission 187434) | Marine microbial communities from western Arctic Ocean - ArcticOcean_MG_CB4_134 (SPAdes) (version 2) | ecosystem: Environmental > Aquatic > Marine > Oceanic | place: Arctic Ocean...
CATTCTTGCGGATAGCGCAGGCGGGCGCAGACACTACTGACCATGTTGTCTTGGCAAGGCCCTTGCTCGCAAAACTAGCAGAGCTGGAAGCCACTATCAGCGGCCTCAGAGATCAAGCAGAAGCTAACACGGCGGCGCTGCATGGCATCCCGCCTGTTATCGCCGTACCAGGCGGTGGTGAGGTTTTGTACGCAGCGCCCGCCATTGCTGATATTCCAGATTGGGCGCGTGGGGCAAGCGCAAATTATCAAGCGTCGGCTATCCGAATCAGCGAACAGACAGTAGGTGACGAATGAGCGGTAATCAGCAAAAAAGCAAAAAGAGCCTGAGCCTCCCTGTAGGGGCCGCGGGGCTCGGCGGACTCCTGGCAGTACCTATCGCGTATCTTCTCGAATTGTATGTAGACGGCAAGCTCAAGACGGCGATTTCATTGCCGAATAGCCCCGAATCCGTACATATGCAACGCCCCACGCCCCTGATGATTCGGCACACGTTGGGGGACTTGCCTCGACGCGAGATCGCGCAGGCCAGGAATCGCAATATTACAATCTCTGGCCGGTCGGGGCTGGCCGCTAGGCAGGGATATGCGCGGGACGGCTCGCAGTTTTTTAAGCCAGGGCCGGAAATCTTGCTTGAGTTTGACGCTTTTCTACAAGAGTACACGCGCCTTTGCGAAGAAAAATCAGCACAGACAATCAACCGCCGTCTTGGGGTTAAAGGGGCAATGTGGTCTGAAGAGAAAGTGTATCTAGTTTTTCGCGCCCTGGACGAGAAAGTCCACTTGCGCGTAGAGCCCACAAATTGGGTATGGATGAGGGGCGCGGAGCGGTCCAGGTTCAGCTATGAGTGGCAACTAGCCATGCAAGGCTATGCCTACGCGCCTGACAAGCCCCAAGGGTTTTTTGATGATATGGCTGAGTGGGGAGACACCGCCGGGGATATGATAGATCTTGTGGCGGGCAGCATCGGACTTGCTGCGAATCTGGCTCACAACTTTACGGCCAGCCTAAACGCATTAGTTTCGCCCGCTCTCGACGGCCTGCGCCACGCGGCGGAGGCGTTAGATTCTTTACGTGTGGCCGCGGGCGGGCTATCCCGCGTTGGCAAATCCGCGCTCGCGAAATTCGCCACAGCCGCAGAAGGGTTCAAGGAGTCCTTTCGCCGATGGGAAGAAATGCAAAACCCGTTCTCCGGGGATATGTACAAGCCCGAGATGGCGCGGATCCGTAAAGTATTCGGCGCGACCGCGGAAGATGCGTCAAAAGCTGCGGGGATTGCTTTAGCCAGCGTTGGCGGCGGGCGAGCAGATACCGCCACCGCCGAGCTGGAACAAGCACTCACGCCGCCAGGGGAGGACGGCGGGGAGTCGCCCGCCCTGCGTCATGGGCAGCGGTACCGGGATCGCAGGGATGCCCAAAGTGCATCTATCGCCTATCGGATTCGTCCAGGCGACTCTCTGTTTACGCTCGCGGAGCGGTTCTTCGGCGCGGCGGAGCGGTGGGTAGACATCGCGTGGCTAAACGGGTTTCAGGACGCTTCCACAGCGGGAGACGGGTCAACGCTACGAGCGGGGCAAGTTATCCGTGTTCCAGGAGACGCGGACCCCTCCGCGGTAAGCGCCTTTCCTAATGTTCGAACGCTTGACGACATCTTAGCACGCGACGTGTATATTAATTTTAAGACTTGGGACCTGGAGCCCCTGGGCGCAGGCGACATACGCACCGTCGCGGGGGCCGCGAACCTAGAGCAGGCGCTTGGCAATAGGGTACTTACAGAGCGCGGAGAATGCCCCCTTTTCTCGCGGTACGGCCTGCCCGTGTCCGTAGGGATGAAAACAAACCCTCGCCTTGCTGGATATATAGGTGCTCATGTTCAAGATCAAATGCTTGCCGATCCGCGTGTGGTCGAAGTGGCAAACATCGTTGTTTTAGACGAGGGTGACACAATATCTGTATCTGCTACACTAACTCCGATCACTGGTTCAGACATTGAGATGATCACGCCCGTTCGCGGAGAAAACTGATATGGCCTATGTCCCTAGATCGTCTTCTGACATTTTGCGCGATTTGATCGCAGGCGTCGTTGCGCGGTCGGAGCTAAACGACGTGGCGGAGGGCTCCGTTCTCAGCCAGATCCTAAGTGTCGTTGCTCTTGAGCTATCATCGGCAGAGTTTCGCATGTCGCGGATCCGTGATTCTTTTTTCTTGGAAGCCGTCACGGGCGGCGACCTCGACGACCGAGCGGCAGAGTTGCCGCCGCGAGGACTCGCCCGACTACCCGCAACCGCGGCTAGTGGGGGCGCTTTGCGAATTACGCGGGAAGCGGCAGGGGCCGCAGTCGCTTCTACGCTACCTCGCGGCGCTACCTTTGGGCGAGTCGATGATCCTGGTTTGGTGTACGTGACACTTGCGTCGCATGATTTTGATGTGGGCGTCACCGTCATTAACAATGTAGACGTTGTGTGCGCCGCGGTTGGTGCTGCGGGCAATGCCTCAATAGGCACTATTTCTACAATTACTGCTGCTCCCCCCTTTGTAATCGCAGTAGAGCAGATGCTACCCACCGTAGGTGGGCAGGCAGGAGAGACAGACGATCAGCTTCGTTCGCGAGCGCGGGCCTATCTGTCGAGCTTGAGCCGTTGTCAACCAACAGCTATCGAATACGCAGTACGAACATTCATCGCCTCCGATAGTACCCGAGTGCGTTATGCCAGCCTTTACGAAGATCCCCACCGCCGCGGCTACAGCGAGATTGTGGTGGATGACGGCTCCGCGTTTCAGGGGATTGACCAGGCGGGGCGCTCTGTGGATGGGATTATCCCAAGGGGCGGAATCACGATTTTATCACACGAAGCCCCTGCCGTTGCGCCCATAATGCAAATCCGCAGATATGTTAACAATGTGGAAGTAGACCCCGTTCTCCCAGACGCTTTTATTTCAATCCCAGAGCGTGGCATCGTTCACATTATTGATCCTGATGCTTTTTCGCCAGGTGACAAGTGGGAGATCTCTCTCCAAAACGGGGCGCAGCCTAACAGTCAATATCGCGTGTACGGCGGGGCACTAATCCCTGAGATCCAAAGGATGATCGAGGGGGATCTTGACGACCCCACACAATCACCTGGCTTGCGAGCTGCGGGCACGCGGGTTCGCGTGGTACCTCCCACCGTGCAAGAGATCCAACTCGATATTCACGTAGTGCCCGTCAACGGTGTGGACTTTGTCGCCGTCGCCGCCGCGGTCGAAATCGCCACAATCGCTTTTGTGGGGAATCTCAAGCCAGGCGAGTCGTTGGTTGTCGCGAAGCTAATTGATCGACTGATGGACAACGAGGATTTGCAAAATATCCACCTGTATGAGGGGCTTGTCGAGCCCGCAGTGCTCCTGAGTGACACTCAGACACAGAATGCAAGACATGTACTCAGAACAACGCCCGATAGAGTGCGGATTATCCCGCCCGTGGAGATCTAACCAATGGCACGCAAAGAAGTCATATTAACACCCCAAGAACGGTTTGACATTGTTGATGCAACCGCTCTCCAGACGCTCACGTATTCATACATTGGCGAAGCACTCGGCGGAATAATGGGGTGGGGTGCTGGTATGCTCACGCCCCTGCCTATAACTTATCAGGAAGATGGGCAGTCCACAGAAGTAACTCTGGGCGGGGTTTTTGCTTTTTATCAGTCGACGACTGCGGCCCCTGCCACAACAGGCGAAGTCATTGTATACAACCCGCAGAGCCCTGCGCAGACGACGACAACTATTGATTTCGCGCAAGCACGCGCCGCGGCCACGGTCTACTACTTCGGTAATGACATTGTGCCCGCACGCTTTACGGGCGAGGGGCCGATGGGCAACGGAGGTTTCCCGTTGCTTTGGGCACGCGCAGCCACCCTGAGCGGTGGTCAAGATGCGCGGAGGCAATGGTCTGTCGCGTCGCAAACGGAAGTCCCTGTCACACTCAATACGCGAGAACAGACCTATGTAGAGTTTCAGCTCGCGGACGCCTTGGCAGGCCCTCCAGACGATAACTTAGGCCTATGGGCTCCCATTGCAAAGGTTGTAGGGTGGGCCGACGTAGCGGGGACGCTGACACGGCCACAGCTCCAAGAGATCAGCGTGTGGGACAACCTGACGTGGTTTCGTAAAACATCGCAAGCGGGGACAGATCGCGACGGGGATAATGCCCTTGATGATTTCTGGTCGCAATTAAGCAGCAATACCGCGGCTGGCCAGATCATGAGTATCGCGGGGGCAGATGCTCCTTGGGCGAGCCGTTGGCACTCCATGTTTTCTGATCGTGTCGGCGTGGCGGGGGCGGGGCTCCAACAGCCTGTATTTCAGGCCGCGGACTTGGTTTCTTGGCTACGGGACGCGGGAAGCCCGCTTGACGCGGGGAGTCTGTACTACCCCCAATCTCTTGCCGCCGCCGATGCGCTCGCTACGAACCCTGCGACGGGCACGGGGGGCATCGTTGATGTGCTTAACGCCATCCGTGCAATTGTAAAAAACCTAGCCTGCGAAGGGATCCGCGATTATCCTCAAGGGGTATCTACAGACGATCACCCTTTTGCTGCGCTGACCTACAGCAACCGCGTGGCCAACACGCTAGGGACTCCCTACGGGGCACTGACCGCCGCAGAGACCGCGAACGTACACGCCATCGCCTTAGCCTCCGATGCCAAACTAAAGCTACACGGCGATCCCGATGCGCAATGGCACGCGAAGCCGCTACGCTCGGTTAACGCGCTATCCATCGAGCAGGTCGTACAAAATGAGACCATAAAGAAGCTCGAAGCAGATTTGACCGCCGCAGAGACCGCCCATGCCGCTTTAGCCGCTCGCGTGATCGCTCTCGAAGCGAATGATCCCTTTCAAAATGCCCCTTTTCACCGAATCGAGCCCCTGCTCCCGCTGGCCGTGGTCTCGTTTCGGCCTACATACAGTCACGCCAGCGGTCAAATGGGCGTGAGGTGCGGCCCCCCAAATATTGTCGCGGGGGCGAAGTTTCAGATGCTTGCCGACGGGTACTCCCTGACAAACTACGCCAGTGGGTACGTCGAGATCACGTTGGACGAGGCGCTTGTCCACCAGAACATCGTATACAACGACTTCCGGTACTGCCCGATCTTCGCGCAGCCTGTACACATTCAAGGCGACGGAGGATGGCTAACCCCTTCTGGGCTTGTGTACGCGGGCGGCGGTGAGGATGCGCGTACTTTCGATCTCAATTCTACCGAGGCCTACGAGACGCAGCAAAAAGAAGCCGCGCAAGTCCTCGCACAGTTTGGTAATTTTTTTCAATGCACACTCAACGTCGTGATCATGGAAGGTCCTACCCCCCGTATCCGCGTGTACCCCGTGTCAACGGTGCCCGATTATGTGGGCCAGGGGAAAAACCTTCGCGGCTATCCCCACATGCACGAGATTATGCACTGGTACGAGAATGACGTGAACGATGGCCGCGAATGGCATTGGGCATCAACCGATTTCGGGATGCGGTGGGGAACCGGCCAGCCTGGACGAATGATCTTTGGCGACGTGACTAACCCACTAGCTCAGTGGCGGGCGGGGTTCTTTGGCAATCCTGGAGGCATCCCTGCCTCGCAGCTACCTGCATACGTTATCAACGGCGTCCCACAAGCCAATGCCCAAAACATTGGGTTCGGCAGCTCGGGGGGCGGAGCGATAAATGACCTCAAGGATATGGTATGGGGAGTACGGCAGGTAGGTGCTAATGGCGCAGTTTCCACAGACGACATGCGGGGTGGAGCCCCTCGACTGACATACCTTCGGCCTGACAGATACCATTATGGCAAGCCAGAAGGCAGCGGCTCCTATGACGCGGCACAACCTCACCTATTCTTAAATGCGGCATCTCGTACAGATCCAACTACTCACGGGGATGAGTCGATGGGCGCGGTGGATGGGTCTGCTGGACCTACAACCGAGAACCTACGCGCTAACGGACAATCCCGCTGTGCCAACGGGAGGTTTATGCCCGCGTTTCACTTGGTCGTCTATCGTCCTGAGTTTACCACCTTGGGAGGCGGCGAAGGAGCGGACTCCGTTAACCACATCGGGCCAGGTGCAGGATGGTGGGTGCCCGACGGGCAATTGCCCGTGGCGGGAGCCCCTAATCCCGACGTGGGATTCTATTTTGGCGTGGATTACCACCACAACGCCAGGGCGCAGAGCACAGTTGGGCGCGACTACTTCTATGATGGGACAAGCACCAGCGACGCAACATCCGCGGGACCTGGTGACAGTGGGGATGTATCGAGGGTCCATACGGGCGCTACCCGTGATCAAGCACAGGAAGACTAAATATGACAGTCATTGCATACGCGAGCGGTAATGCGAATGTGGGCAACTCGCCGCCCGTAGATTATACCGAAGAGCACGACCCGAGCGTCGACCTTGCGAACGTGGCGCTACCCCAAAACGTGCAGGTTTTCGGCAATGGGACGGACTCGAATGACCCCGCGCCTGTCTGGACTTGGACTTGGAATATCCTAAGCCAAGCAGAGCAAGCCCCCGCGGTCATCCTGTCAGGAAACGGCCTAGTACAAGATCCCGCCGTACAAGCGATCAACTCGTGGGGCAATATCCGGCTGTTTTTGATTGTCTCCAATCAAAACACCGCGGAATCGAGCGAGACAGACCCCCTCAAAGCGCCGGATAGCGCATTTGTGACGGTAAGGGTGCAATCTGCGAACGCCAGTATTCAGAAGCCCGCCGCGGGTGAACGCAATTGGAATAACGATACTAACGAGTGGGCCGCGGCAATCGAGAGCCTCGCGGGAGGGGGAGCTGCGATACACGACCATAATATCGTCGACCACCTGGACGTGGTCGATGCGACGGGCGCGGATCTCGAAGCTCTCACTGGCGGTGGTTACGCAGACGACCCCGATGCGAACGCCCCAAACGCGAACGGGCTTTTGCACAAACATCATGGTACCGACGTTGACGTAGGCACTACCGCTATCCGCGGCACCGTCGGTATCGAATCTGCGCACACGGCGACCGCCATCAACATCGAGGTACTTTATTGGACGGGCCATTGTGACGGGACGAACACATGGAAAGGGCGAATCTCCCAGATTTGCGGCGTCCATGAGCTAGGAGAGCCCGACGGGGGCATCCCCCCCTGGTCGAAAAACCATGTGGACTTCGTTAATCACGCGGCGGGGTCGCTCTATCTAAAGGAAGTCCACATCACAATGGCCGCGGGCGGGCTCAATGCAGCGGCTATAGCAGCCGCGAACCTCGACGCTTACGATTTTGCAATTATGGTGGGCTCAAAGGCGCTTTGGGTGAATAATGCCCAGGGTGTTTTGTTGCAGGTCACAGGTTCCCCCGCCAATAGCCACGAACCCATGTTATTGAGCGCGGTCAATCTGAATCACGAGATTCCAAAAAATCACATTCTCAGTGTGCGGTGCGTGGACTCGCCCCTAAAGGACGATGACGTATCAGGGCTGGGGCATGGGCTCAGCGTAACGCTGAAACTACACCGTAAAGCCGGGGATGGTGTCTAATGAAAACCTTAGTTGCCCATGATAGCACCAATGTCTTTACCCCGGTAGGCGACGGTGTCCTTCGTTGGAAAGTATCCACCGCCGAAGTCGCCACCGCTACGGGTCTCACCACCTGGACACTGATGACGCCCCCCGTGGACGTTGTCCTAGTGGATGCCTGGGTGGATATTGTCACGCCGTTTGGGCTTTCCAACCTCCGTGTGAGCTTGGGTGACGCGGACGGTGACGACTCTTTCCTTTTGCCGGTACAGGTCGGCTCTGCCTCTGCGGCGGGCCGAATTGCGCTGACCGCGGCTGAAAAAGGCCAGAAGCTAGGCGACCACCGGACGGGCCTGGTTAAAACCGCGCTCACTGCCACCGTCGACACGGGCGGGACCGCTTCGGCGGGGGAATTTCACATTTTTGCAAAATTTGTGGAAATCTCTGTACCTGACCACGCGCTTGCGGGTTTCACAACCACCGCGGGCACCCCCGCGGGATACATCGGAACCGCGGCAGGCGCGGCATCAGGGGCGTGGAACATTAGCCCCAATGGTTCAACGACGGATCCCATCGCTGCGGGCGAAACGCTGACAATTACAGGGGACGGGTCCACCGCTTCCACCGCGTATAACTCGGACACTAACACTATGACTGTGAGCGCAGCCGCTCAGAGTTGGACTGTGACCGACGGATCTGCTTCGGAAGCTATCGCCAACGGCGACACGCTAAAAATCACGGGGGCGGGCGCTACGAGCACCGCGTATGATTCCGCTACAAACACCCTGACCGTCACCTCCAGCTCTGCGGGCACTACCACCTGGACAGCGACCGATGGGACAGTCACCAGCGGCGTGGCCGATGGCGATACGCTGAAAATCACGGGGGGTGGGACTACAACATCAGCATTCGATTCGGCCACCAAAACATTTACAATCTCATCTACCGCGGCTCCCCTCCAAGGAATCACCGCGACCGATGGCCTTGCTCTGACTGGATCGTCCACAAATCCCCAAGTCGAGATTGACGACATTGGCGCAACGAACCTGGTTTTGGCCAGGGACGACGGCACAAGTCTCGCAGCTTCCCTCGCTAAAACAGACCAAATCATGGTCAACCTGGCCACAGGCGCACCCCAGAGCGACCAACTCCACCGCTTTAGCCTGCAAGCGGCTGTCGAGAAAGTTACGTTCATTGAGCCCGCGTCCAGCAATTCGTTCTCGTTTGACCGTGGGCATTGGGGCGCAACGTCTAACTATATCACGTATTTCTTAGCTCCTACGTCAAGCGCAGGGCATAGGGGCACCGCCGCACAGTTGGGCCATACTGCCTGCCAAAACTTCGAGGGGTCCGGCGTGGGCACCGCGCTGGCCAACGATATTGTACTTAATGCACATTGGCACATCCCTATATCGGATAAGGTTATGGATTTGGCCGCGGCGGATCTAACCTCCGTTTGGGTAGGGGCGACCGATAGCGGCATCGGGGGGAGCGCGATTAACACGCTCCTAACCTTTGACCTGTCTCTTTACGCAGACGCAACAGCCGCGGTTCTTCTCGCGGAAAAAACCGGCCAGTCGCTAACCCTCACATCTACTAGCCCGCCCCTTTTGCAAAAAGTCACCCTTGCGACAAGCGATCTAACATCGGCAGGGGTGGCCTGGGCCGGTCCTACGGGAGAGCCTTCCCTACTAGTCGTCGTCAACTTCAGAATGGTGGCATCCGGCACGTCTCCTTTTGGGTCAGGGGATATTATCCACCTGGATGAGCACGCCATCGCATGGCCAACTAGGACACTCGGGTAATGCGGGGGTATGGCTCACCTTCGGGCGGTGACGGCTCGGTCTTCGGGATGTCCACCACGGTTGCCCAGGATTGGGGCTATGGGGACCCTAGCAGCGGGATCGTTAACCCTGATTACCTTGACTTAGGGTATGGTTCTATCCGCCCGTCTAGGTATCACGCGGTAGTACTCAATCCAGGGCTTTCCGTCATGCCCGATGATGGCGGTGTGCTTATACAGTTGCGTATGGGGCAATGGCCAGGCAACGACGCCGTGAGGGGCAGTGCTCGCAGCGGGCCATTCCTGGTGCGATGTGTTAATTCGGCAACGGGCGATGTGTACCCAAAAGATATGTTCGGGTGTCACGCGGGACGGGTAGGTAAAGAGTGGGAGTGTGAGACGGATCTACGCCATGAGATCCTAAGTTTTGCACTACCTCCACTGCCTCCCGCCGAATATGATTTCACGATTGGCTACGGGGGGGCAGGGTTTCCCCACACGATCACCGTCCCTAGAGCTATCCGGGTCATCTACCGCGGGCGTTCTTCTGTAACTTTTGCCGGAAGGGAGGCGCTCCCTACTCGATTTTCTGCGGGTGCGCGGAGTCCCCGCCTCACCGATCTCCAGGGGAAGTAACTTTGGCACTCGCAATCACAGGTACTCAATGGATTAATGTAACGACGGTAGATGTATCGTTCAATGGGGCAGTTGATCCCGAAGTCGCGGGACGGCCCAATGCTTGGTCCGTCGCTGCGACCGCTCCCGCTCCCGCGGTCACTATCTACGGTACAGCGGTGAAGACGGGAGGGCTTACGGTCGCCGTTCGCATTGGCCCCGCGGCGATTCCGGGTGCTGCATACACAATATCTTGTGACATCGACGGGAACACCATATCCGTTCTCACCACAGCGACGCCCACACTTCCTGTTATTCCGTCGCCCGAGTGGACGCACGGGCTTTTGCGTTCAATAACAGGCGCTTTCGGGGAGGCGGTACAGCGGTTTAACGGTAAGCCGCAGACGCTTGTTTGCTCTCCGCTAAAACCCGGAGACACGTCTATGTACGTCGAGTCAACTCTAGGATTCCCGCCCGTGGGTAGCTTGATCCTGCAAGGAAATAGATATACTTATGGGAGCGTCTCACCTATGGCTTTCAAGGGAATCGGGACATCTTCGCCGCAGTTTTTAACGGTCGCGCCTCGTGCGCTTGTGAGTTTCGATGTTAGATCCCATCTCCCAGACTGAGAGTGCATACCGCGACACCCTCATTGCAAAAGCACAGGGACACGGGTTTGATGCGCTCGCAAGACACTATAGCTTCCCGCGGCTCGCGTCCATCTCCCGAAAGTATTGGCGGCGGGCGCTACTGGCGCTGGTATTTGGCCACAAAGGCACCTTGGGTACTACATTCGCGGTCTTAGAAGCGATATTCGACTTCTTCGCGGAGCCGCGAATGGTACACAGAGTCTCGGTTGATCCCGCAAAGCCCACCGCATTAACTCACTTGGACGCCTTCGCCGTGGGAGGGGCTCCTGGATGGCATTGCGGACACACAGGCCGCTTTCTAAGGTGCCTATCCCCGCCTTACCTTGACAAGCTCTACTACTCGGAGCATCTCTCAGAAGGCAAGCTCTATCTGAGCGGCGTAACCACAAGCTACTGGACCGCCGCTGATTTTTCTGATGCAGATGATGAGGCAATCCTCCAGTTCAAAATACTACCTTTCACGTTCAGAGAACCGCAGCCTGGCCCCCCCTGGCTTGACGGTACAAATGATCGCGGTGAGCCGTGGCATCCCATCCGTCAACAACTCAATTTACCGGGAGGCGACGAGGGATTTCGCACGGCAGATACAGCACGATTCGAGATATTTATTGATGAGTTTATTTGGCCGCTGCCCGCTACATATCTGCAAGCTGATGGCACTATAGATCGTACCGTTGCCGCGCCTGGGCAACCCTACGGCGGGCATATCATGGATCTCGTCGCAGCCGCCAACGACCCCGCTATCCCTGAGTCGGGCGACCCTCGCGGGGAGGGGCCACATCCTATCTATTTCTCATCCGGGACCATCGGAGCTGAGTTTTTCAACGCGCTCTTAGACACGATCCTTGCGAGCGGTGTATGGATGGACAGCGTTGTCTTTCCTTGGTGCGACGAGCCAGGAGCGAATGTTTTTGATCCCATCTTTGACCTGGATGCGACCAAGGACAACGAAGTTAATGCGGGTCGTCTGCAAATGCTCCCCGGTTTTGGAGACAGAGCTGCTCAAGAGCACCCTTGGGACTTTCAAAACCATGGCCTCCCTCGGAATTGGGATCCCGACAGAGACATCAATAATTTCCCAGAGAATGGCGCTCTCACAAGCGCTAATATCGGAGGGCTCGACGGCTTTACTCAGGTGTACGCCTACGACCAGCACATCTACTTCTTTGTGAGTACCCGCAATTACGACTTGTGGAACGGCTTTGTGTTCTTCCCCGAGCCCCCGCGGTCAAGTTGGCCATGGGGCGGAATGGACATGCGGGACGATGCCGACGGAATTTTCAGCGCGACCAGCGCCACTACCTTTGATTACACCATTGACGGCGACACTACGAGTTTCTCTTGGGCGCTCTCCGGTGAGTTACAACCCAATGGCGCGAGCGCGACAGGATATACCGGCACGCCCGTCCCCGGCGATGGTACGCTTCTCAATTCCTGGTTA
>Ga0209501_10005276_pt1 | contig 12008 bp, 10 predicted proteins | sample ArcticOcean_MG_C_4_FD_187434 | JGI IMG/M metagenome (GOLD analysis project Ga0209501, IMG submission 187434) | Marine microbial communities from western Arctic Ocean - ArcticOcean_MG_CB4_134 (SPAdes) (version 2) | ecosystem: Environmental > Aquatic > Marine > Oceanic | place: Arctic Ocean...
AGTGTAGCCAGAGGAAAAATTGACTTTTCCACATCCGGAATCTAGCGTCTTGAGCCGTCGTCATTCCGCATTCATCAGCAGGCGACAACCTTCACCTTGGAAGCACATGGAGTTCACGGCCGACGAGCTCTGGACCCGGGTTCTCGAGGCGACCCGAGACAGGCTCCAGGGACAGACATATCGCACGTGGCTCGCCGGCACCGTCGCACTGGGGGTCACCGACTCGGAGATTCTCGTTGAGGTGCCGAGTCAATTCCACGTCGAGTGGATCGGCGATAGGTATGGACCGCTCTTGACGGACGAGATTCAGCAGATCCTCGGTCGCCCCATGACCCTCTCTCTCCGTTGTGCCGACCCGGCGGCGGCACCGATCCCGAGCGTCGAAGTCACGCCACAGACACCCGGATCCCGCCCGCCCGCCTCCGCGACAGACCGGGACCGACCTCCCCCGTCATTGAACGAGCGTTACGCCTTCGAGCGATTTGTCGTAGGGAACAGCAACCAACTCGCTACAGCCGCGTGCCATGCCGTTGCCGACCAACCGGCGCTCACCTACAACCCGCTTTTCCTCTATGGTGGCGTCGGTCTCGGAAAAACCCACCTGATGCACGCGATCGGGAACACCGTCCTTCTGGCCGACCCCACCATGCGGATCGCTTACGTCTCCAGCGAACAGTTCACCAATGACCTCGTCACTGCGATTCAGCAAGGAACCACGGCCGAGTTCCGAAGGCGTTACCGTCAGATGGACCTTCTGCTCGTCGACGATATCCAGTTCCTCAAGGGCAAGGAGCGCACCCAAGAGGAGTTCTTTCATACCTTCAACGCGCTCTACGATGCCCGAAAGCAGATTGTGCTCACCAGCGATCGGCCACCCAAGGAGATTCCCGGCCTCGAGCAAAGGCTCATTTCGAGGTTCGAGTGGGGATTGGTCGCGGACATCAAATCACCCGACTACGAAACCCGGGTTGCCATTTTGCGGAAGAAGGCCGACGACGACGGACTCATGGTCTCGCACGACGTGATGGACTTCGTCGCACAGTTCTGTACCTCTTCGGTGCGCGAACTCGAGGGTGCGATCATCAAATTGCTGGCCTATTCGTCCATCACCAATCAGGAAATCTCTGTGGATCTGGCGCGCAAGGCGTTGCATGGAAGCTTCGGGAGCGCCTCGGCAAACGCCGGCTCCGTGTTGGGTGCCGAACACATCCGCAGAGCGGTCGCGACGCGCTGGCAGGTCCGCGAAGAAGCACTCAGCTCGAAGCGGAGGACCAAGGACTTGACGGTCCCTCGCCAGGTCGCCATGTACTTGATCAGAGATTTGTTGGACTATTCTCTCGTGCATATCGGTCAACTGTTCGGAGACCGCGACCATTCGACGGTTATCCACTCGATTCGCAAAGTCGAGAATGCGATGAGCGTGGACGCCGAGTTCCGCCAAACGGTGGAAGGGGTCCGGGCCGAGATCGGGAGAGGGCCCTGAGGGGCGAGAGAGAAGTGACTCGCTTGAAGCGTACAGGCTGTGTGGAAGGGTGTGTGGAGAACCCGCGGCTTACTTACGTTTTTTCCACATCCTCAGGTGGCAATGCAGGTATTCCCCGCTATCCACAAATGGAACAGGGATCGGAATTCATTGCTACCATTAGCGAAAGCCGGGTTTTAAACATTTTTACACTCTCTACTACTACTAGTTTTTTTCTTTAGGCTAGTATTTTTATATCTAGGCACTGTTCATAACCAAGCGCACACGGATGCGGTGGAGGCTCGATGAATTGCTTAATCACTCGGCAAAACCTGCATAGGGGACTTGCCGCTGTTTCCGCGAGCATCCCGACCAAGACGACTCTTCCTGTTCTCTCGAATATCCTTTTCGAGGCCGGGCAAGACGGGATATTGATGAGTGGCACGGACCTAGACGTCGCGGTTCGTGTGTGGGTGCCGGCGGAGGTGAAGGAGCAGGGGAGTATTACCGCTCCAGGAAAGAAGCTTCAGGAAATCGTGAAGGAATTAGCGGAGCAACCCGTGGAGTTGAGTACCCGGGGCGATCAAATTGAGTTGAGGTGCGGAAAGAGCCATTTCAAGCTGAACGGCCTGCCGAGTGACTCCTTTCCGACCCTGCCCGAGGTGGACTTCGAGCAGGGATGGAGCGTAAAGGGTGGAGACCTCCACGGATTGATCAAGAACACCGCCTTCGCTGTTTCCTCAGAAGAGAGCCGGCCGATCCTCAATGGGGTGCTCTGGGAGTTGAGGGATGGGCACATGAGAATGGTTGCGACGAATGGTCACCGGCTTGCGAGAAATGGGGTTGCAGCAGGCTCGACCAGCGCTCCCAGTGAAGACTTCATCGTCCCCCCAATAGCGCTCCAGCAAGTTCAGCGGCTCTTCGACGCCAAGGAGACCCTTGAGGTCGCCAAGAGTGGCAATCATCTCGGATTTCGGGCCGATGGGACCGAGGTCTATACCAGACTCATCGAAGGGGCATATCCCAACTACGAACAAGTGATTCCAAAGGACAACGACAAGTTTGCAATCGTCGCCAAGGGCGCGTTGGCATCTGCAGTTCGCCGTATGGCGGTGGTCGCGAGTGACCAAACGCACCGGATCCGTATGGCTTTCGAGTCCGATCGAGTCCACCTGAGCGTGCTCACGCCGGATCTCGGCGAGGGAGAGGACGAGCTGGAATTGACGTATGAGGGAGAGGGAATCGAGATCGGATTCAATGCGGCGTACTTACTCGAGGTGCTGAAGTACATGTCCAGCGAAGAGGTAAAGATCACCCTCAAGGCCCCAGAGGGAGCCGCGACCATTGAGCCGGTCCCGGCCGAGGGTGAAGAAGCGGAAGACTACCTCTGCCTGGTGATGCCTTTGCGATTGCTCGACTGAGGTCCCGAATGGGACCCCAGTCTGCCGCTTCAGGCCCTCAACACCCACCGGCGTACCGAGTACGCCGCCACGTAAGCCAAAGGCGTTACCCCGGGATCAGCACCACTTGTACATCGTGAGCTGGTGACGCCGTGCCAAGCTTGCGCCGGCCGGCCACCGGACGTTTGGCATGGCTTGATGTCCGCCTTATTATGTCCCCCTAATTTGGAACACGCCCCTGAACTGGTGACGAAGAATGAGCCAATTTCACGATTGGATTCGCGAGGTTTTGGTAACATCAATGGTGGTTCTCGCCACATCGGCATGCGGGGTGGACGACGGTGGGATGGCGTCGTCGATGCCCAGGGTGCCGGCGGACGCGTCGGGACCCGGGGTGCCGGAAGGTGTGGCGCAATTTACGGTCGACCCGTTCTGGCCCAAGCCCCTTCCCAGCAACTGGATTATTGGGCAGGTCGCCGGTACCGCGATCGACAGCAACGACAACCTCTGGATCATCCACCGGCCGTTCACCGTGCAGGGCACGAACGCCGGCTCGACCCCGCCGCAGACCCAGCGGGACCAGTCGTGGGGTAGCGATCCGCTAGTATCGCTCTGTTGCATGACGGCGCCCTCCGTGTTGGCGTTCGATCCGGAAGGGAACGTGATCCAAGCTTGGGGCGGCGATAGTCCTACCGGGGAATACCAATGGTTCAATAGCGAGCACGGAATCCACGTGGATTACCAGGGATTCGTGTGGGTCGCCGGGAACGGAGGCGACGACCATCACATGATGAAGTTCACGCAGGACGGCGAGTTGGTGCTCAAGATCGGGGACGTAGGTGTGAGCCAGGGTAGCAACGACCCGAACTCGGTCAACCGAGCCGCTACCATGCAGGTGGACCCCGAGACCGACGAGCTCTACGTAGCGGATGGCTACGGCAATCGGCGGCTGGTCGTCTTCGATGCGAATACCGGCGAGTACATACGACACTGGGGGGCCTATGGGAACCCTCCGAAGGACGAGGATCCGGGCCCCTGGGACCCGAACGCTCCCCGAAGTACCACGTGGCGTACACCCGTCCACGCACTGGCCATCTCCAATGATAGGCGGGTCTACGTGAGCGACCGTCCGAGCAACCGCTTCCAGGTCTTCGAGACGGACGGGACCTTCATCATGGAGAGCGTTCTCGCTCCGCAGACGTACGGACCCGGATCCACGTGGGGTGCTGAGTTCGACCCACTCGACACGGAGCAACGGTTCCTTTACGTGCCCGACGGCACCAACAACAAGATTTGGACCCTCGATAGGGCGACGCTCGAGCCGGTCTACTCCTGGGGTACGGGCGGAAAACAAGCGGGCAATTTCGATTGGGTCCACTACATGGCTTTCGATTCCCACGGGAATCTCTACACTGGTGAGGTGCAGACCGGACACCGGATCCAGAAGTTCGTGCGCCTGAATGGCGATTAGGCGCTGAGCGGGGGGATGGCTCGGGGCGTCTAGGGCGCCGCGGGTCCCCTCGAGGATCGGCATCATCGGGGCGGGAAATATCAGAGGGGCGGTCGGCCTCAAGTGGGCCGAGGCGGGTCACGAGATCCTTTGAGGAGCTTCGCCAGCGGGTGCCCATTTGACGCCCTAACCCACTTCGATCGCCTTCGCCGCCTCGAGTAGCTCCGGCCCCGTAAACGCCGCCAGTAGAGGCACTCCGAGCTTGTCCAGCTTGGCCCGCCCGCCTTCTTCCCGATCGACCAGGCAAATCACGCCGCCGATCGTGGCTCCGTGCTCGCGAACGGCCTCGATCGCCCGGATCGCGCTTGCGCCGCTCGTCACCGCGTCCTCGACGATGACCACGCGGGCGTCCGTGGGAAGGCCCCCCTCGATCTTTCGCCCGGTACCGTGCTCCTTGGCTTCCTTGCGCACCGTGAAGCCATCGAGCACATGATCACGTAGGGTGCTGTGGTGCGCGATCGCGTACGTCACGGGGTCGGCGCCCAGGGTCAGGCCCCCCACGTGCGTCACGTCCCATCCGGCCTCCTCGATCAGCTCGTATCCGATCTTGCCGGTGAGCTTCTGCCCCTCGGCGGTCATGGTCGTCTGCCGGGCGTCGACGTAATAAGCCGATTTGACTCCGCTTGAGAGCGTAAAGTCGCCGAGGCGCACTGAGCGCTCCAGAAGTAGCTCCCTCAGCCGCTCTCGATCGTCGTTCGGGTGGTTCATCAAGTGACATCCGTCGCCTAATTGGATTCTGCCGTCGTACAATTACAACATCCGTCGCACACCTGCACGCTCAGGATCCATCGCGCCCCGGCACCCTTAGGCGTCGGGTGCCTTGAGTTCTCCAAATCCGTCGCGGACCTCGTCGGGAACCCGGATCGGACGGCCGTTCTCCCCGATCCACACCGCCACGACGCGAGCTCGCGCCACTGGCGTCGAATCGGCTTCCCCCTCGCGGGGATCTCGCCGGGCCTCTTGAAGCATGTCTATGCTCGTGCGCCGGAACTCCCCTGCCCAGGTTCTGATCCGTAGCCGGTCTCCCAGGAGCACCTCGCTCAAGTAGTCCACCTCGATGCGCACAACATGGATCGCCCAACCCCGTTGCGCGAGTACGTCATACGTAAAGCCACACTTGGCCAGGGCCTCGAAGCGAGCTTGCTCGAAATAGTTGAGATGAACGGAGTGATTGACATGCCCGAAGGAGTCCAGCTCGTAGGCGCGTGCCTCGATCACAGCCTCGGCGATGCTCAGCTTCCTTCCCCCTCAGGTCGCGAGGGATGCGGTCTGCAGTCCCTCCGGGTTCTCCACCGTGGTGATCTCGCGTCCACTACACCCGTCACGGCGCCGCCTGCATCTCGCAGAGGCGTCGAGATCACTTCGATCGAAACAACCTTGCCGCTCTTATCAAGTAGCGGAGCGTCGTACCGAGCGTGCCTCTTCTCCCATCGAGCCTTCATCGGCGAGTCACTATCCCTACCCTTCCAAATTGCGGCGTCGAACAGCAGATAGTGGGCCTGCTTTCCGTCCAGGTCTTCGGGACGGTGGCCCGTCGGGTCGAGAAGGAGCGCGCTCACCGGTGAATGGTCCAGGAGGAGAGTGGTTTCGCCACTAGGTGCGGTTCCCGTGGTGCGCCTCTTCGAGGAGCGAAGCAGAGCCCACCCGGCCATCAGGACCAGGGTGAACGCTACGATGATCAATCGCCTGTGTCATGCTGAACTTTGTCGGCTCCGCCTCAAGCTGGCTTCCATTGCACACATTCTCGTGAGTGCATACCCGGCCGACCTCCTTGCCGGTACTCGGGTAGCTATCTAACCTGGGCGACTTCCAGGGACCAACAACTCTCCTTCTGTGGCGCCGTTAAACTGGCTCCGCCGGGGACCTAAAAGCGGGTCGTTGCTTGCCAGTTCTCCTATGTACAGAATGGCTCATATGGGTAGCTACTGTCCAGTTGTTCATGTTGCAGCCAACCGACGCAAGTGGCATGCCAGCGAAAGGTTGTGCTCCCCCAGCCGCCTGGGCCCAGGCGGCCGAGCAAGCGCCGGAGGCTTTGGTGGTGCTGGCGGCATCCAGCCTGCAGGACGTGTTACCCGCCGTGGCCCGAGCCTGGGATGCCCGGGGAGGGGTCCCTGTGCGCTTCAATTTCGACGCGACTTCGCGCTTGGCGCCGCAGATTCTAAGGGGTGCTCTGGCCGACGTCTTCGTCTCGGCCGACGACGAATGGATGCGATGGCTCGAGGAGCGGGGTGGTGTGGACGGTCCGTCCATCCGACGTGTGGCGACGAATCAGCTCGTGTTCGTGGTGCCCACGGGCGCGCCTGATCTGCCCGGGGACCCCGGCTCCATAGCGCGAGCGGATCTCGCTCGGATAGCTTTGGCCGGAGAGAACGTCCCGGCGGGCCGATATGCGAGGGCCGCCCTGGAGAGCGTAGGCGCCTGGAGCTCGGTCGAGCCGCGCGTCCTTCGCGGCGGTAGCGTTAGGGGGACGCTGGAGTGGGTAGCCAGGGCCGAGGCGGATGGCGGCATCGTTTACCGGTCCGACGCTTTGGCGGAGGACCGCGTGAGCCTGGCTTTCGCGTTCGAGGGCGAGGCCTTTCCCCGGCCGGCCTATTCAGGGGCCGTGGCCACTCGGACGGAATTCCGTGGGACCGCGGAGGCCTTTCTTGACTTCATGAGTGGCGCGGAGGCGGAGGCCCTGTTTTCAGCATCGGGGTTTGGGCTGGCGAGCGCCGGCGGGCCGGTGGCGCAAACTCCAGCCGCTGCGTCTGCGTTGGACGCGTCGCCGGGGTTGGACCCTTGGTCGGCGGTACGACTGTCACTGATCGTCGCCCTCAGCGCCGTTCTCTTGGGGCTGGTTCCGGCGGTCGCGATGGGCTGGCTACTAGCCCGTAAGGACTTCCTCGGGAAGAGTTTCGTTTCCATGATCGTCATGGCACCGTTGGTGGTCCCCCCCGTGGTTACCGGCTTCCTGCTATTGAGCGTGCTGGGCCGGGACTCCGCCCTCGGGGGGTTACTCGCTACGATGGGCTTGCCGATTCCGTTCACGCTCTTGGGAGCGACGTTGGCGGCCCTGGTCGTAGGCTTCCCTCTGTACGTTATGGCGATCCGGGCCGTGTTCGACACTGTGGACCGACGATTCGAGGAGGTCTCCTGGACGCTGGGCGTGCCAAAGGCGCCCACGTTCCTGCGTATCTCGCTTCCGCTGGCCCTCCCCGGGATTGCGGCCGGGGCCGTTCTCGCGTTCGCGCGTGCTCTGGGAGAGTTCGGTGCGACCGTGGTGCTCGCTGGAAACATGGAAGGGGAGACCCGGACCATCGCCCTCGCGGTCTACTCGTTGCTCGAGTCGCCGTCGGGCCGGGGCGCCACCTGGATTCTGGTGATCGCCAGCGTGGTGCTTTCGCTGGTGGCCCTCCTCGGATTCGAGGGGCTGACGAGGTGGCAACGGCGCAGAATGGAGGACCATCATGGCCGCTGAGGAGACCACCCATGGTTGCTGATGGGAACACGGTCGCCACCGAGGCGTGGGGGTTGCACGTACAGGTACGAGTTGCCCTCGACGCCATCGAGCTGGATGTCGACTGGCGGCCCGAGAGCGACCACGTCGCGATTGTGGGTCCATCGGGGTCGGGGAAGAGCACCCTCTTGCGGGCTTTGGCCGGACTCGAGCCCGGCGCTCAGGGCCACGTGAGCTTCGGTGACGACGTCTGGCTCGATTCCGATTCCGGCGTCTACACGCCTGCTTGGGAGCGGAGGGTAGGGTGGGTTCCGCAGGACGCCCTGCTTTTCCCCCACCTTTCACTCAGAGAAAATCTCGCCTACGCCGGTGCTGGCCAGCCCGACGTCGAGAGAATGGCCGCGTCCTTGTTTCTCTCAGATCTGCTCGACCGGCGTCCGCGGTTCCTCTCCGGAGGCGAACGCCAGAGGGTGGCGTTGGGCCGGGCACTTCTTTCGGCCCCCCGGATGCTGCTCCTCGACGAGCCGTTCTCGGCGCTCGACCGGCCCCTTCGGTCGGAGGTCGCCGCCATGGTGCGCGCCTTCGCCCGTGATAGCGGAACGCCCATCGTTCTCGTGAGCCACGACGAGCATGATGCAGAACTCCTCGCCGACGAGCGCTGGGTGCTCGTCGCGGGCCGCCTTATTGCGGACGGCGCCTCGGCGTAGGTGTTCGGCTTAAGGTCTTTGGCGTAGCTCCGTCAGTCCGGCACCACCACCAGAAGCGCCCGAGGAACGGTCTCAACGAGCACCTCGGTACCCTCGGCCTGCCAGAGCTCCCCGTCGACTTCGTACTTGGGTGGCGTGGAAAAACGCACCGAAAACTGCGCGTTCTTACGCATCTGGACATGGGGAGAGTGCACGTGCAGCCCCTTGGGCGCCGCGTTGAAGAGACGGAACCGGGTGAAGGCACCCGTGTTGCCGATGGCACATGCGTGCAAGAGTCCGTCGGTCAGGTCGGCCTCCGGAGCGATCAGGAAGCCGCCCCCGAAAAAGGGCGTGTTCGAGATGGTGAGCATGAGTTGCTCACCGTCCACGATCAGTCCCTCACTCTCAAGCTCCAACGGGACGCCGGCGTAGGAAAAGAGATTCTTCAAGGCCGTCATCTTGTACAGCAACTCCCCCCGCAGGAAGCGGGCGCCGGCCGTGTCCTCGATGACCGCAACATCGAATCCGAACCCGACCAGATTTAGGAAGTGGCGCCCGCTTGATGCTCCGGGTGAGCCCGCGTGAGCTCTCAGCGGCGTCCCCCTCGAAACGACTCTGCCCAGGTCGACGCTCCGGACCAGCCCCTTCGCCAGCGTCTGGACAGCGAGCTCGGGGTTACGGATGGACACGCTGAAATTGCGTCCGAAATCGTTACCCGTGCCGGAGGCGAGAAGGCCCAGCGCCACGTCCTCCTTGTGCGACGACACGATCCGGTCCGCGATGTTACTCCAGGTCCCGTCCCCGCCTACGGCGACGATAAGGTTGAACCCGTCGGCAATCGCCTGCTCCGCGAGATCACCCTCCTCGCCCGCCCTCGAGGTTTCCGCGTGCGTAAAACCAGGCAGGTGGTTCCCGAGCAACGAGAGGAACCGGCCGATTCTTCTCGCACCACGACCGCGCCCCGACGCAGGATTGAAGATGACGAAGACGCGGCGGTCATCGGGGAGTATCGCATCGAGTGGCATGGGTCGGATGGGACTTCCTGTGCAGGGTCGTTTCTAGATGGCCTCGAGGGGGGCGAAGACCTCCACGCCTTTCTTCATCCACTGCTCCCGGAAGGGAACGGTCGCGATTTCGTCTATGGTCAGACCCTCGGTCATCTCGTGGGGATGGATCACGAGTGAGCCTGTCTCGAATTCGTGTTCACTGTAGCTCTCGCCGCGCATGATGATGTCCGACTTATAGATCCCCGTGGCGTCGGACATGAAGGCGTGAAAGAGCTGCTCTGTAGGCTCGAAAGCATGACTCGTGCACGTCAGCGCGAAGACCGGCTCCCCATCGGCGCTCGTCGTGGCACAAATCCGACCCTTGGCCTCGGCGAACGTGATCTCAACGTCCCGCTGGAGGTGCGGTAGCTTCCAGCGGTCGACGCCTTCCCTTCGGCCCGTCTCCGTACTCGTGGCTACGAGGAAGGGGTAAAGAGCCGACTTCGGAAGAGGATCACCGGGCTTCACGAGTGGCGGCACCAGGACCGAGAGCACGACCTCCTGGTATGCACCGGCGTCGCCCTCGTAAAAATCAAACACGGTGACCGAGAGAACGCTACGCTCGTGCTGGACTTCGAGGGGTTCAAGGTCCGATGCGACCAGCTGGCGCGCGTCGGACGTCGGCATCTCAAAGAGACAGCTCAGCCCGTGGTTGAAGTAATAGTGTCCTCGCCCGTCGGGCATATGCCATACCTTTGCAGAACGCTTGTGATGATCCGAACTCCCTCCTCCAGTTCCTCATGGGAGTGAGCGGCGGAGATCGACATCCGGAAGCGAGACCTATGCTTCGGCACGGCGGGATACTTGACTGGGTTCAGGTAGATTCCCTCGTGCATGAGCGCCTCACCGACTTCGAAGATTCGCGCGTCGTCGCGTATCATGATCGGAATCACCTGCGACTCGGAGTCTCCGACGGAGATGCCGGCGTCGCGAAGGCGTTTCTGCATGAACTCGACGTTGTCCCAGAGCTTGGTCCTCAACTCGGGCTCCTCCAAAAAGAGTTCCAGCGCCTTCAAAATTCCTGCCACCACGACGGGCGACAGCCCACAAGAGAAGGTTCGGGACCGGGAGAATCCTCGAAGATAATTGATCAGTTGCTGAGATCCGGCCACGAATCCGCCCTGGCCACCCAGGCTTTTGGAGAACGTGCCGATGTGCATGTCGATTTCGTCATCACACCCGAAGTGCTCGGCCACGCCACGACCGTTCTCTCCGTAGATGAAAGTTGAGTGAGCCTCGTCGATCAGGATGCGGGCTCCGTAGCGCTGACAGACCTCCACGATGTCGGGCACGAGTGCAACGTCCCCGTCCATCGAGTAGACGCCTTCGATCAGGACCAGCTTCTTGCCGTCGAAACGGCTCAGCTTGCGCTCGAGGTCATCGACCTTGTTGTGCCGGAAAAAGCGGCTGTTGGCCTTCGACAGAATCATGCCGTCCACCAAGCTGGCGTGCGCGTACTGGTCGGCGACAATGAGGTCGCCCGAGCGCATGAGCCCGGCAATGACGCCTACGTTCACACTGTAGCCGCTCGGGAAAAGCAGGACCGCCTCCTTCCCCTTGAACTCGGCCAGACGCTGGGCGAGCTCGTGGTGTACCTCCAGCGAGCCGCTGAGGATGGGCGATCCGGAGGCACCGTTGCCGTACCGGTGCACGGCCTCGATCACGGCCTCCTTGACCTCCGGCCGGTATGATAGGCCGAGGTAGTTGTAGGAGGCGAAGTTGAGGAGGTCACCGTGGACTTCGCCCGTTTTCGTGTTACGGATGTCGACTCGCGTCGTGGGCGAACCCTGCATGGGAAGACCGTACAAGTAGTAGCCGGATGGCTTGGAGTCCTTCCACCACTCGTCGAAGGGCTCGAGCATCGCGAAGGCATCGTCCCCTGCTCCGAAGTAGAAATTCGTGTAGTCGTACTGCATGGCGAGCGGGAGTTGTTTGCCGGACTTGTCGTTAAACATGCCGCCCTTGCTCGTACCGTCCCCTTTTTTCTCGCCCATTGAGCCCTCCATCTGAGATGGCTTTTGGTCCAGCCCAAACTTATGTGTGGTCCAGCGATGGTTCCAAGAACGATTTTGCGTTGGTGCCGGGTGATAACGGACCAGCACTGAAGCTAAAAGAACGGGTGATCAGGTCTAGGCGGGAACCGCCGGCATGGAGCCGAAGGAGGCCGGGGCCTACGGCTCGGCCCCGTCTCCGAAGAAGCTCCCGCGGCTGGACTCGAACCAGCGACAAGACGGTTAACAGCCGTCTGCTCTAGCAACTGAGCTACGCGGGAAAAATTGCCACCTGATGACGGTAGACTGAACTACTCTATCTCAGCGCGGGGGGGTGTCAAGGACCTCGAACGTGGGCCCGGCTCCCCTTGGCAGTGATGCTACCGGGCGATCAGGACGACGAGAGACGCCGCCGTGAAAGGGGTGCTGAATATGCTTCCCCAGAAGGTGACAGTCTCTCTGAGTCGAGACTTTGGA
>Ga0209501_10005279_pt1 | contig 12003 bp, 6 predicted proteins | sample ArcticOcean_MG_C_4_FD_187434 | JGI IMG/M metagenome (GOLD analysis project Ga0209501, IMG submission 187434) | Marine microbial communities from western Arctic Ocean - ArcticOcean_MG_CB4_134 (SPAdes) (version 2) | ecosystem: Environmental > Aquatic > Marine > Oceanic | place: Arctic Ocean...
TTTTTAATAAATAAAAACAGCATTAAAAAAACAGCACTTATTAATATGGAATAACCAAATACAATTGTATACTCTTGTTTAGAAGAAATATTTAATGACAAAAACTCTTTCTTTAGAGATTCTAATTCAAGAAAATTTTCACCCTCTACAATTTCTCCTTGAGCTATAATAAGCATTCCTTTAGAGATATAATCTCTAGTAGGTGAAATATAACTCAATGATTCCTGTAAAGCTTGATTTGTGAAATTTTCGTTTAAAAATATATTAGGCTGAATTAAATCAAATAAAAGATTATAGTATTGATCTTTATAATCGTTCAAAGAAGCGGTATTGGTTTCTTCTAAAACAAAATAATTTAGGTTTTTTAGTTCAAAAAATTGATCAATACTGAGAGAAATTTCTTCAGTATTTCGAATTAAGTATAAATTTTTATTTTCCGATTTAAAATTTATCGGTAATACACCGTATTTATATATTTTATTAATTAATTCTTTTCCGAATAACATTAGTTGATCGTTATATTTATTTTTTGGAAAAATTAAATTAAATCGATCAGAATATTTTGAAACTACTTCCTCATAAATAGATGAATTGTATCTATAATATTTAGGCTGCTGAATCTCAATTGTTTTTTTTTCTTCTGCGAGTTCTTCTTCGGATTTTTGAATAGTGAAATCAAAAGGAGCATATAAGCTTGGATGCTGCCATAACTTTCCTTTTTGAAACTCATATTTAAATTGTCCTCCTCTAGGGAATATATAAACTACAAAAAAACTACAGCATATAAAAAGGAGTAGTTTGTATAAAAATGAATGTTTATGAATAAAATAGCTATATAAATTTTTCAAACGATTTATTTAATTCAAAAATAGTAAATGTATTTAACTCATTAATTTATAACAAATAAACCCCCATTAAATGGAGGCTCATTGGTTATTCCGAAACATAAAAATTAATCAAGATTTACCCCTTCAAGCATTTTTTTCATTTCCTTATAACCTTCATCATCACCAACTGTTCCATAAATATTCATTAATGTAGTTATAGCCTCTTTATTTTTATTTATATCGATCAATTTTTTTAAAAACGGAACACATTCAAGGTATATAGCTTCCTTACTTACCTTTAGAACTTCATATCTAGCATTATCTGCTCTAGAATTTCCCAATTTGTCCATTTCATCTACTATATCATCTACACTAGATAAAATTAGCGAGGTTAAGTTAAAGTAAGCGGGCTCATAAGTAGGATCAATTTCAATAGCTTTTTCATAAAATTTCCTAGCAGATTCTCTATCTCCTAAATCATTATTAACAACTCCTAAATTAAAGTATAATATTGTGTTGTTTGGATCTTTTTCAATAGCTTGAGATATTAATTCTTTAAATTTCTCTTTTTCACCTAATTCAATATAAATTTCAGCAGCAGTAAGAATTAAATTTACATCATCAGGGTTTTCTACTCGGGCTTCTTTTACAGCTTGAAGCGCTTCATCTGTTTTGCCTTGCTTTGCATATATAAGAGCAATATTCTTAACTATTTCAGGATATTTTGAGATAGTTTCCTCCTCTCTAAAATCAGAATATTCATCAGACTTTTGATAAAATTTATATTGATTCGCATCTATAGGGACTTCATTTCCAGTAGCAACCTCCTTTGTAAAATAATTAGTCACTACCCCTGTATATTCCTTTTCTTTTAATTCAAGTAAGTAATTCAAAGCCATATCATAATCTGAACCATTTATAGCATTTTGCGAGGCATAATAAAGAAAATCCATGCCAGCATCATTATCTATAATATATGCCATGTATAATTTTTTTGAAGATTTAATGTACTCTTTTGCTTCACTTTCCTCAATGGCAGTAGTAATTAAATCCCCAGATAATACGTTCAGACGCTCAATTGCTAATGCTTTAAAAGCAGGGTTGTTTTTTAATTCGATGTAGCTGCTTAAAGCAGACGAATAATTTTTATTATGATGATCAATTCTAGCAGACAAAAACTTTACCTGATTTTTTATTTTATCATCTGCCGAATCAAAAAGAGCTTCATTGTCAGAAACGATTGATGCTGACAAAGCAACATCTCCCTTTTTGAAAGCTTTTTCAGCTGATTTGAATTCCTTTTTTTGAGCAAATATTATAGCACTCAATAGTATAAAAAAAAGAGTTATTGTTTTTTTCATTATTTCTTATTTTAACACCAAAATTATTAAAATTTATTCAATTACAGTTCCTTCACTTAACTCAACATCATCAACATCATCAATAGTTTCATCATCTTTCATAACTTTAGCTACAGCTGCAATTTGATCTTTACCTTTTAAATTAATCAACTTTACTCCCTGAGTTGCTCTACCTATTACTCTAAGATTTAAAACTTCCATCCTTATTGCAATACCAGATTTATTAATAATCATTAAATCATCTGAGTCAGTAACGCTTTTAATAGACACTAACGCTCCAGTTTTTTCAGTAACAGAAATAGTTTTTACTCCTTTACCTCCTCTATTAGTGATCCTGTAGTTATCCAAACTAGATCTTTTTCCATAACCGTTTTCAGAAACAACCAAAATATTAGCGTCCATATCATTAACAGAAACCATTCCTACAACTTCATCCGAATCATTTTTAAGCCTAATTCCACGAACTCCAGAAGCACCTCTTCCCATCGGTCTTGTTTTACTTTCTTCAAACCTTATTGCTTTACCTGATTTAACAGCTAAAATAATCTGACTAGAACCATTAGTTAATTTTGCTTCTAATAATTCATCATCTTCCTTTATCGTGATTGCGTTAATACCATTAGCTCTAGGTCTAGAATACTTTTCTAAAGATGTTTTTTTAACTTGACCTTTTTTTGTAGCCATAATTACATAATGACTATTTATATAGTCTTCATCTTTAAGATCTTGTGTGCAAATAAATGCTTTTACCTTATCATCTTGCTCAATATTTACAAGATTTTGCATAGCCCTTCCTTTAGAAGTTTTCGAACCCTCAGGGATTTCATATACGCGCATCCAAAAACATTTCCCTTTTTGAGTAAAAAAGAGCATGTATTGATGATTCGTTCCTACAAAAAGATCCTCTAAAAAATCTTCGTTCCTTGTTGTAGATGCTTTTTGTCCAACTCCACCTCTATTTTGTGTCTTGTATTCAGATAATGGTGTTCTTTTAATATATCCAGCATGAGATATTGTAATAACCACTTTCTCATTAGGAATCATGTCTTCTATACTAAAATTTCCTCCAGCATAATCAATCTCAGAACGTCTATTATCACCATATTTTTGCTTTACCTCTTCAAGCTCGGTTTTAATAATTTCCATCCGACTATCTTTTTTATCAAGAATGTTTTTTAAGTCGGAAATAGTTTTTTGAAGATCATCAAATTCAGAACGCAACTTATCTTGTTCTAAACCTGTAAGTTGACGAAGTCTCATTTCAACAATTGCCTTAGCTTGAATTTCTGATAGCTTGAATGTGTCCATGAGTTTTTCTCTAGCTTCATCCGGACTTTTTGAACCTCTAATAAGAGCTATTACATTATCAATATTATCTGAAGCTATAATTAAACCCTCTAAAACATGAGAACGATCTTCAGCTTTTTTTAATTCAAATTTGGTTCTTCGAACAACAACCTCATGACGATGATCTACAAAATGTAAAATCATATCCTTAAGATTTAACATTTGAGGTCTTCCTTTAACAAGAGCAATATTATTAACACTAAAAGAAGATTGTAAGGCAGTGTATTTAAATAATTTATTTAAAACTATATTAGGAATTGCATCACGCTTTAAAATATAAACGACACGCATACCCTTTCTATCAGATTCATCTCTAATATTAGAAATACCCTCTATTTTCTTATCATTAATTAATTCAGCTGTTTTTCTAATCATTTCAGCTTTATTGACTTGAAATGGAATTTCAGTTACAATAATACACTCTCTGCCATTAACCTCTTCAATTATTACCTTGGCCCTAATGACTATTCTACCGCGTCCGGTATGAAAAGCATCACGAACACCTTCATAACCATAAATTATACCGCCTGTTGGAAAGTCAGGAGCTTTAACATATTGCATTAATGCGTTAATATCATTTTCATTTTGTTTACTTTTCTTCAATAGATTCTGCTCAACAGAAATTTCTTTTTTTGTAGGAGAATAATTTTCATCTGATTGTTTGTCAACTAATGACTGTATAGCTCCATTTTCACTAACTTCAACTTCTTCAGAAAGACCAATTTTTTGAATAAAAGTTTTATCAATAAATAAGATCGTTCCATTTATTATTTCTGTTAAATTATGTGGAGGCATATTGGTAGCCATACCAACAGCTATTCCTGAAGCACCATTGACTAATAAATTAGGAATCCTAGTTGGTAAAACAGTTGGTTCCTTTAAGGTATCATCAAAATTAAGTTGATGATCAACTGTGTCTTTTTCAATATCTGCAAGCATATCTTCAGACATCTTTTTCATTCTTGCCTCAGTATACCTCATGGCAGCTGGACTATCACCGTCAATAGAACCAAAATTACCTTGACCGTCAACAAGTAGATATCTTAAACTCCATTCTTGGGCCATACGTACCATTGTATCATATACCGAGGTGTCTCCATGAGGATGATATTTACCTAAAACTTCTCCAACTATTCGAGCAGATTTTTTATATCCAGTTGTAGCCCGAATACCCAATTCGTGCATACCATAAAGCACTCTCCTATGTACAGGTTTCAAACCATCACGTACGTCTGGAAGAGCACGTGACACAATGACAGACATAGCGTAATCTATGTAAGCCGATTTCATTTCATCTTCAATATTGATTGGAATCAATTTTTCTTCTGAAGTCATTTTTTATTTTTTTTACAGTATTTACGAAAATAACTATAAGAGTCCTAATTAATTGTCATTACAAGGTTTTTTATTTCGATATTTATTAACATTAAATTAAAGAAAATTAATCATAATTTTACCTCTTAAGAGTTTTGATAAATGGATTTTTTTTTGTCTTTTTATCATATACATATATTTTGGAACATTATTTGCGTTATATAGTTATATAAAAACTCAATTTTATGGATGATAATTTCTCACCACGCGTAAAAGATGTTATAGCTTTTAGTAAAGAAGAAGCTATAAGATTAGGACATAACTTTATTGGAACTGAGCATTTGATGCTTGGTATTCTTAGAGATGGTGCTGGAAAAGCTATTTCAATTTTAACCTCTATGGAAATTGATTTAGATTTATTAAGAAAAAAAGTTGAAATTTTGAGTCCTTCAATTTTCGAAACAAATTCTTCAATTAATGAAAAAAAGAATCTTCACTTAACACGACAAGCAGAAAGAGCTTTAAAAACTACTTTTTTAGAAGCAAAACTTTTTCAAAGTGATTTAATTAATACTGTTCACTTGCTGTTATGTATACTTAGAAATGAGAATGATCCAACCAGTAAATTATTATATAACTTAAATATCGACTACGAATCTGTAAAAAAACAATTCAAGCTTCTAATTGCTGATGACAATAATGATTATGAAGATTTAACTATTAGCGATTCATTTCCTGATGAAAAAGAAAATGATGAAGGCAATTCAATAAAAAAAGAAAACTCTTTTATTCCAACATCAGAACCAAAATCAAATAAAAAATCAAAAACTCCTGTATTAGATAATTTTGGAAGAGACTTAACTAATATGGCTCTAAATGACAAACTTGATCCTGTAGTAGGAAGGGAAAAAGAAATAGAAAGAGTCTCTCAAATTCTCAGTCGTCGTAAAAAAAACAACCCTCTCTTAATCGGAGAACCTGGAGTTGGAAAATCTGCTATAGCAGAAGGATTAGCCCTAAGAATAATTCAAAAAAGGGTTTCAAGAGTTCTATATAATAAAAGGGTTGTTACTTTAGATCTTGCAAGTATTGTGGCTGGGACAAAATATAGAGGTCAATTTGAGGAAAGAATGAAAGCTGTGATGAATGAGTTAGAAAAAAATGATAATATTATCCTTTTTATTGATGAAATTCACACAATTGTAGGGGCTGGAGCAGCAACAGGAAGTTTGGATGCGTCTAACATGTTTAAACCCGCTCTTTCTAGAGGAGAAATTCAATGTATTGGAGCAACAACATTGGACGAATATAGACAAAATATAGAAAAGGATGGAGCTCTTGAACGACGCTTTCAAAAAATATTAATTGAGGAAACCTCAACTGAAGAAACTCTTGAAATATTAAAAAATATTAAAGATAAATATGAGAATCATCATAATGTAATATATACAAATGAAGCCCTTGAAGCTTGTGTAGATCTTAGTTTTAGATATATATCTGATCGTTTCCTCCCAGATAAAGCAATTGACGCACTTGATGAAGCCGGTTCTCGTGTTCATATTCAAAACATGAATGTTCCTAAAGAAGTTGTCAAACTCGAAGAGGAACTTGAAAATATTAAAAAACAAAAAAATTCTGTTGTTAAAAAACAAAAATATGAAGAAGCTGCAAAACTTCGTGATGATGAGAAAAAAATAGAACGAAAGTTATTAGTTGCTCAAGAAGAATGGAATGAAGCGTCTAAGCAAAATCGTATAATGGTTAACGAAACTCACATTGCTGATGTTGTATCTATGATGACTAATATACCAGTAAACAAAATAGTAAAATCAGAAAAATATAAACTTTCAAAGCTTACATCTACTATATCTGAAAAATTAATTGGACAAAAAGAAGCTGTTGAAAAAGTAGTTAAAGCAATTCAAAGAAACAGATCAGGTCTCAAAGCACCTGACAAACCTATTGGGTCATTTATTTTTCTTGGTCAAACTGGAGTTGGCAAAACTCAACTAGCTAAAATATTAGCTGAAGAAATTTTTGATTCTGAAGAAAGTCTTATTCGTATAGATATGAGCGAGTATATGGAAAAATTTGCTATTTCAAGACTAATTGGTGCCCCTCCAGGTTATGTTGGCTATGAAGAAGGAGGACAATTAAGTGAAAAAGTAAGAAGACGTCCTTACTCTGTAATACTTTTAGATGAAGTAGAAAAAGCCCATCCAGATGTTTTTAATATGTTACTTCAGGTTCTCGATGATGGATTTTTAACCGACAGCTTAGGTAGAAAAGTAAACTTCCAAAACACAATAATTATAATGACATCAAATATTGGGGCTCGCCAATTAAAAGATTTTGGAACGGGTGTCGGCTTTGAAACTTCTTCTCAAAAAGCCCAATCTATCGATCTTCAAAAAGGAGTACTAGAAAATGCCTTGAAGAAAACATTTGCTCCAGAATTTTTAAACAGAATAGATGACTTTGTAATATTTAATTCATTGGATAAAAACGCAATATCTAGTATAGTTGAAATTGAGTTAAGGAAATTAATAGCCCGTGTTGAAAAATTAGGATATTCTATAGTTTTAACTAAGTCTGCAAAAAATTTTATAGTTGAAAAAGGTTGCGATACTAAATATGGTGCTAGGCCACTTAAAAGAGCACTTCAAAAATATGTTGAGGATTTAATTGCTGAACAAATAGTTAGTGATTCAATAAAGGATGGTGATTCTATTACTATTGATCATTTAAAAAACAATGAAGAACTATCTATTTCTTATGTAAAAACTACAACTTTATAAAAAAACATTTATTCTTTTTTATTAGAAATAAAACATTTACACTATTTTTGTTTTATGTTATTTCTATATTTCTTTATCGTATTAATTATAATTATAACCCCTAAGGGGTATTCATCTATTTAATCTCATTAAAAAATTTCTTTTTCAAGTCAAATAAGCGTCACGATTAAATCACCTGTTAAACATAATTTTATTTTTTGAAAATCAATAATATTCTATAATCATGAAAGTGCTGAAATTTGGAGGAACATCGGTTGCTGATGCAGAATCTATCGATTGTGTTTCAAAAATTATTAAAAAAGATAAAAACAATCTTACGGTTGTGATATCTGCATTGGGAGGAATTACAAATATTCTTTCAATAATGCTAGAGAAAGCTGGAAATGGAGATGATAGTTATAAGAATAATATAAATGAGATAGAGAAAAGACATCTCAAACTTATAAAAAACAGAATACCGATTACTAAACAAAGTGGTGTAGTTAGCTTTGTAAAAACTCAACTCAATAATCTTGAAAATCTTCTTGATTCTGTATTTTCATTAAGAGAAATAACTTTAAAATCTTCAGCAACAATAACGAGTTTTGGAGAAATTCTTTCTTGTTCGATTATATATGAAATTTTCAAGTATCAAAAGATTGATGTAATTTTTGAAGATTCAAGAAATTTAATTGAAACTGAACTTCAAAATAATCGTGAAATTGTTAATCTAATAAAAACAAAAAATAAAGTAATCAGTTTTTTTAAAAAAAATAATTCTAGAGTTACATTAATTCCTGGTTTTATTGCATCAAATAATAATGGAGAGACAACAACGCTTGGTAGAGGTGGTTCAGATTATACAGCAGCTCTATTAGCTAATATTTTAGATGTAAATATTTTAGAGATTTGGACAGATGTAAGTGGAATGTACACAGCTAATCCTAAATTAGTAAGCGAAGCTATTCCTATAACTAATCTGTCTTATTATGAAGCTATGGAGCTTTCTCACTTTGGAGCTAAAGTAATTTACCCTCCAACTCTTCAGCCAATCATTGAGAAACAAATACCAATGATTATAAAAAACACATTTAAGCCAGATGATCAAGGAACATTAATTAATAGTAGTAGTAATACAAATGGTCAAATTGTTAAAGGGATTAGTCATATTGACAATGTAGCTATAGTAACTCTAGAAGGAAATGGAATGATAGGAATTCCTGGGTTTTCAAATAGACTTTTTGAAGCAATTTCAAAAAAAAATATTAATATAATAATGATTACTCAAGCATCCTCTGAATATTCAATTTGCATAGGTCTTAAAAGTGAGGATGCTCAAGAAGCAAAAAAATCAATTGATGATGAGTTTAAATTTGAAATAAGTTTAAGTAAAGTTTATCCTGCAAAAGTGGAGGATGACATGGTTAATTTAGCCATTGTCGGAGATAAAATGAAAGATCATCAAGGTATAAGCGGAAAATTATTTAGCAGTTTAGGCTCGAATAATATTAATATACGGGCAATAGCACAAGGCTCATCAGAAAGGAATATTTCAATAATTATTGATAGGATCAATATTAAAAAAGCTTTAAACACTTTACATGAAAGCTTTTTTGAATCTCAAATTAAAGAATTAAACCTTTTTGTCACTGGAGTTGGAAATGTTGGTGGGAAATTATTGGAACAAATAAATAAACAGGAGAAATACCTATCTAAAAATCTTCATTTAAAAATAAGAGTAATGGGAATTTCAAACTCAAAAAAAATGATTTTGAGCAATGAACCTATTTCTTTAAATAATTGGAAATCATTATTAGAAAATGGAATTAATGCTGATAGAGACTTGTATTATAAGAATATAAAATCAAAAAATTTAAGAAATAGTATTTTTATAGACAATACTGCAAGTGAAATAATATCAAAGGAGTATTCTAAATATTTAAACAACAGTATAGGTGTTGTTACTTGTAATAAAATTGCTTGTGCAGATGAATTAAAAAATTATAAGAAATTAAAGAACATTTCTAGAAAATTTAATAGTCCGTTTTTATTTGAAACAAATGTTGGCGCAGGTCTTCCGGTTATTGATACTTTAAATAATTTAGTTGCATCAGGAGATCGTATAATAAAAATTCAGGCAATTCTATCTGGGAGTTTGAATTTTATATTTAATAATTTTAAAAAGGGAAAATCTTTTTCAGATGTAGTTAAAAAAGCAGAAGAATTAGGATTTACTGAACCAGATCCTAAAATTGATCTAAGCGGCGTAGATGTTGCAAGAAAAATACTCATTCTAGCAAGAGAGTCAGGCTTAAATATTGAGCTAAAACAGGTAAAAAATAATACATTCCTACCTAGTGAATCTTTAAATACGGCATCAAAAGAAGAATTTTATAAAAGTCTTAAAAAAAATTCAAATCACTTTAATAAAATATTAAATGACGCAGAGCTTAAAAAATGTAGATTGAAGTACATAGCTCAACTAGAAGATGGTATTGCAAGTGTTGGGCTAAAACATGTAAACAAAGAGCATGACTTTTATAACATAGAAGGAAGTGATAATATAATTTTATTTTATACTAACCGATATGCAGATCAACCATTGATTGTGAAAGGAGCCGGAGCTGGTGCAGCAGTTACAGCAGCTGGTATTTTTGCCGATATTATTCGAATAGGAAAAAAATAATTATGGATTCAATTAAAATGTATTCTCCTTTAACTGTGGCTAACGTTTCATGTGGTTTTTATGTACTTGGGCTTTGTTTAGAAACCGCAGGAGATGAAATGATTATAAAAGAGCATTAGAATCAGGAGCTCTAGGTTGTGGAATAACAGGTTCCGGACCGTCAGTTTTTACAATATCAAAAGAGGAAACAAAAGCCAAAGATGTAGCTTTTGGGTTTAAAAGTGTTATATCAAAATTAGGAATAGATTATGATATCTATATGTCTAAAATAAACTTAAATGGAGTTAAAAAAATGATTAATGTTATATAGCAGTCTAAATCACCTCTCAAAATCAGAATCATTTAAAGAAGCTGTAATTAAAGGAATTGCACCAGATAAAGGATTATATTATCCTGAAAAAATAAAACCTTTACCGGACTTATTTCGAAACTTAAAGAACCTTAGCTTGAACGACATAGCATTTAAAGCTATACATCAATTTGTAGGTAATAGTATTCCAGAAAAAAAACTCAAATCAATTATAGAGGAAACGCTTAGTTTTGACTTTCCTTTAATTGAAATAGAAGAAAATATTTTTTCTCTCGAATTATTTCATGGGCCAACACTAGCATTTAAAGATGTAGGTGCACGCTTTATGGCTCGTTGCTTGGGATATTTTAATAACAATTCTGATAAAATAATTACTGTACTAGTAGCTACTTCAGGCGACACTGGAGGTGCAGTCGCTAATGGATTTTATAATATTGCTGGTATTGAAGTGGTTATATTATATCCTAAAGGAAAAGTTAGTAAAATTCAGGAAAAACAGATGACTGCCCTAGGTGAAAATATTAGCGCAATAGAAGTTGAAGGAGTATTTGATAATTGCCAAGATATGGTTAAAAGAGTATTTTTAGACACTCAAATAAATAAAAACCGTAACCTTACATCAGCAAATTCAATAAACGTTGCAAGATGGCTGCCTCAAATGTTTTATTATTTTGCTGGATATATTAAAGCAAGTAAATTAGGATTTCCAATTAATTTCTCTGTACCTAGTGGAAATTTTGGTAATCTTTGTGCTGGACTGGTTGCCCAAAATTTAGGATTACCTATTAAACATTTTTTAGCATGCACTAACCTTAATGATGTTGTGCCAAGATATTTAGATTCTGGGATTTACAAACCGACTGATACAATTCAAACAATTTCTAATGCAATGGATGTTGGAAATCCTAGTAATTTTATACGTATTCAAAAAGTTTTTAATAATGATATTCATAAGCTTAAAAAAAATATTACTGGTTATAGTTTTAATGATAGTGAAACAAAAAAATGTATTAAAAATATATACAAAAAACATAAATATTTACTTGATCCTCATGGAGCTATTGGATATTTAGGCCTAAAAGAATATTCTAAATTTAATCCTAACCAAATTGGAATATTTATGGAAACAGCACATCCTTGTAAGTTTTCAGATGTTGTTGAGAAAATCATAAATAAAAAAGTAGAAATACCTACAGAGCTCAATAAAATTCTTAAGAGCAAAAAACATTCAATAAAAATTTCTAACTACAACGAACTCAAAGACTTTTTGTTAAGGGATTAATCTACAACTTTAGGTAAATCGAAATTGTCTAATGGACTTTTTAAGCTCATTAGTTTCTCAATTAATTTCCATTCTCTTGGGGCAAATTTCGATAAGTTT
>Ga0209501_10005281_pt1 | contig 12000 bp, 12 predicted proteins | sample ArcticOcean_MG_C_4_FD_187434 | JGI IMG/M metagenome (GOLD analysis project Ga0209501, IMG submission 187434) | Marine microbial communities from western Arctic Ocean - ArcticOcean_MG_CB4_134 (SPAdes) (version 2) | ecosystem: Environmental > Aquatic > Marine > Oceanic | place: Arctic Ocean...
TTCGGTACCTTAGGACCGTTATAGTTACGGCCGCCGTTCACCGGGGCTTCGGTTCGTAGCTCTCACCACTCCCCTTGACCTTCCGGCACTGGGCAGGCGTCAGCCCCTATACGTCGTCTTGCGACTTAAGCAGGGACCTGTGTTTTTGATAAACAGTCACCAGAGCCTCTTAATTGCAACCCCCAAACGCTCCATGCGTATAGCTCTTCACGTCCAGGGGCACTCCTTCTCCCGAAGTTACGGAGTCAATTTGCCGAGTTCCTTAAGGAAGGTTCTCTCGTCCGCCTTAGTACTTTTATACCAGTCCACCAGTGTCGGTTTGCGGTACGGACACCCATGACTCTAGTTACGAAGTTTTTCTTGCCGGTGTAGCATCAACAGTTTCCCCAGGGCAGAACCCTAGAGTTCGCTTCCCCCTCAGCTCGTAGCCCCAGAACGGATTTTCCTATCCTGAGATGGCCTACAGGGTCGCACGCACCATGTCCAATGGGCACGCACTGCCTAGCTTTCCGTGTCCCTCCTTAACCTTAAAACGATCCATAGGTGGCGCTGGAATATTAACCAGCTGTCCATCGCCTACGCCCTTCGGCCTCGGCTTAGGTCCGGCTAACCCTACGTCGACTGTCGTTGCGTAGGAAACCTTGGACTTTCGGCGGATGCGGTTCTCACGCATCTTTACGTTACTCATGCCGACATTCTCACTTCCCTGCGCTCCACCCACCCTCACGGTTGAGCTTCAGTGCACAGGGAACGCTCCCCTACCCCTCACGATTACTCGCGAAGCCACAACTTCGGCATCATGCTTTAGCCCCGATAAATTGTCGGCGCACGGTCTCTTGACCAGTGAGCTATTACGCACTCTTTAAAGGATGGCTGCTTCTAAGCCAACCTCCTGGTTGTCTGGGCGACCGAACTTCCTTTGACACTGAGCATGAATTTGGGGGCCTTAGTTGGTGGTCTGGGCTGTTTCCCTCTCGACAATGGAGCTTATCCCCCACTGTCTCACTCCCTAGGCATGGATAGGACGGCATTTGAAGTTTGATTGGGTTTGGTAGGCTTACGCCCCCTAGCCCATTCAGAGCCCTACCTCCGTCCCTCTTCCTAGAGGCTGCACCTCAATGCATTTCGGGGAGAACCAGCTATCTCCAAGTTCGATTGGCATTTCACCTCTACCCACAGCTCATCCCAACACTTTGCAACGTATACGGGTTCGGGCCTCCACCTCGAGACTATCGAGGCTTCACCCTGGCCATGGGTAGCTCACTTGGTTTCGGGTCTACTCCGCACGACTTAACGCCCTATTCAGACTCGCTTTCGCTACGGCTCCGAGACGTCTAGATCTCTTAACCTTGCCATACAAAAGTAACTCGTCGGCTCATTCTTCAATAGGCACACCATCACCCCGATAAATCGAGGCTCTGATCGCTTGTAGGCCCACGGTTTCAGGTCTATTTCACTCCCCTTTAGGGGTTCTTTTCACCTTTCCCTCACGGTACTTGTGCGCTATCGGTCGTCAAGGGTATTTAGCCTTGGAGGGTGGTCCCCCCGGCTTCCCACGGGATTTCTCGTGTCCCGTGGTACTCACGAACATATCCAGAGTCCAGAATCTTTCGCCTACGGGGCTATCACCCTCTATGGCGGACCCTTCCAGGTACCTTTGGCTAGAAGCTGGTTTTGTAACTCTGTGCGGTCGCTGGGACTTCCGCTGACATGCCGTACAACCCTCATGAGATATAGGCCCCCAGGCCGTTAAACCCCACAAGTTTGGGCTGTTCCCGTTTCGCTCACCACTACTCAGGGAATCGTTGTTACTTTCTTTTCCTCAGGGTAATGAGATGTTTCAGTTCCCCTGGTTACCTTCCTATGCTTATGTGTTGGGCATAGGATGCGGTGGTTTCGCCACCGCCGGTTCCCCGATTCGGGAATCCCCGGCTAAGCTTGCTTGACAGCTAACCGAGGCTTATCGCAGACGTGCTACGCCCTTCGTCGGCCCTTGACGCCAAGGCATCCACCGTGGGCCCTTAATAACTTGACCCTGCTCTCCGTCATAATACGGAGAGCCGGTTTTTCCTTAGCTCGTTGTTACTCGCTCGATATTCCCTTGTTAACGTGCAAAGGCGGTGGCCGTGATACCACGCCACCGCCTTTCGGTAGCATATGTACCAGCCCGACTCAGTGGTTGTAGTAACCCTTTGTCATCTAACCTCGAAACAGTCTCAAAGGTGAGGGGCTCGCGTCACAGCCAAAGTAGTATAGGGAGACCCTGATCACCGTGTCAACCAACCCACAGGAGTAGCCCATAGCCCGCTTCACACGCCCTCTGCTAGGCCGCGACCCACTGCGCGCGTCCGCTAGCCCTCGATCCCATCGTTATCGCCGGTTTCTGGCCCGGCACCGACGAAAACAACATCCAGCAAATCTACGAAACGCACCCGCATCGCCTCTATCGCCTGAAGATTGTCGTCCACGAGGATGAAGCGTCGGCCCAACTCGGCGGCAGCGGCACCCGTCGTTCCACTGCCCGCGAAAAAGTCCAGCACGACATCGCCGGGATTGGACGACGCCGTGACAATCCGGCGTAGGATCGCGATCGGCTTCTGAGTGGCGTAGCCGGTGCTCTCGCGACCACCCGGGGGGACGATCGTTTGCCACCACGTGTCCGTAGGCAATTTCCCCTTCGCCGCTTTCTCCGGCCCAACCAGACCCGGCGCCATGTAGGGAATCCGGTCAATCTCATCCCTGTTGAACGTGAAGTGAGCGGGGTTCTTAACGTAGTAGAGGATGTTGTCGTGCTTGGCAGGCCATCGATTCCTCGGCCTACCTCCATAGTCGTATGCCCAGATAATCTCGTTCTGGAAGCACTCGCGTCCGAATATTTCGTCCATCAGTACTTTTGAGTAATGGACTTCACGATAATCCAGGTGCAGGTAGAAGGAGCCCGCAGGCTTCAGGACACGGTAGGCCTCCCTCAACCTCGGCGCCAGAAAACCCATATAGTCGTCGAAAACATCGGAGTATTGCGTTGAAGCGCCCAGCTCCGTCGTGTAGCGCCGCCCTCCAAAACCCGTACGGTCGCCGACCTCGGCCGAGGTCGTCTTCATGCGCGTCTTCTGCTGCCGCTTGCCCGTGTTGAAGGGGGGGTCGACGTACACCAGGTCCACTGACGCGTCGGCCATTCCCCTGAGGAAAGCAAGGTTGTCCCCAAAATGGACCTGATCGAATGGCGTGCTCATCACCTCGCCAGTGTAGGGTCGCGCCACAGCGCAGGCCAGCCAGTCCGCTCGCACCAGCCGGTTTGCCCTGCACCTAGCGACCGCTGATAATCTCGCCCACCACCACCACCACCACCATCCCAGAACAAGCAGGAGCCCGCATGATCATCGACGCCCACACGCACATCGTGCCCGAGCACTTCCCTCCCCGACTGCAACGCGTGGCAGGCACTGGTTGGCCATTCATGGACCACGGCCGCTCCAGGCCCGACACGGCTGACGTGATGGTGTCCGGCAAGAACTTCAGGACGGTGGACGACCAGTGCTGGAGCGCCGCCCGCCGAATCTCCGATCTGCCCGATCAGGGGATTGATCGTCAAGTCATCTCACCGATGCCACGTCTGCTCGACTACGGAATCAACACTAACGACGGTCGCGATCTCGCCCACTACCTTAACGAAACCATCGCAGAGTTGGTCAAAAGCCACCCTGGCCGGTTCTACGGCCTGGGATCGGTTCCTATGCAGGACGAGCGACTCGCGGTCGCAGAGCTCGAAGGGATCAAGGCGCTGGGGCTCCACGGGCTCGAGATCACCACCCACGTCAATGGCGTCAGTCCCGGCGATCCTCGCTTCCTGCCATTCTGGCGAGAGGTTGAGCGCTTGAGTCTGTCCGTCTTCGTCCACGGTCAGGATCCGACGTTCAGCGAACGGCTTGTCGGCCCGCCGTACCTGGAAAACGCCATCGGATTCCCCATGGAGAACGCCTTCGCCGCCGCTTCCGTGGTGACCGGCGGAGTCATGGAGGAATGCCCCAACCTGCGCGTCTGCTTCAGTCACGGCGGAGGCCCATTCACCATGGTTCTGCCGAGGATCCAACACCTATGGCACAACAACGTATCGCTTCGCGAAGCGATGAAGCGTCCGCCAGTCGAGTACGCCCGCATGCTCTTCTACGACGACATTCTGTTCGACAACCGGGCGCTACGTTACCTGCTGGACACGGTTGGCTCGAGCCAGGTGCTGATCGGATCCGACTACCCGTTCATGAGCAGGGCCCAGCTCCCCAGCGAGGAGTTCACGGCGCTTGGGCTAAGCACTGACGACGCCGAGGACATCGGCTGGCGGAATTGCTTGCGGTTCTTGGGCTTGCAGGCTCCCTAGTACGTCGATACTTCGCCCACTGACCGTGCCGCTCGACGCGATCGTGCGAATATCGACGTACGAATCTGCGAACGTGATGCGCTTCTCGCATCCGCGCAGCGGCAGGGCGCTCGCAACGCTCCGTAACGGCCTCGTCGACAATCCCATCCAGCCGATAAATACCCGGCTCATGGGGGATTCTAAACGAAGGATTTCTATTGACGATGGATAGGGGCTGTGATATTTGTAACAAGCTACCATTCGGCACTGCCTTAACACTGCTGTGCCACTCGCAGTACTGGCCCCAAGTAAATGAGGTTGTCCGCATGGTCCGGTTTCCCAAATTCTCCACACCCCTCCTGACGGTCGCGCTCATGGTGCTGCTCTTGGCAGTGCTGTCCGCGTGCACGAGCCCTCAGAACACTTTCGACCCCAAGTCCGACGCCGCGGATTCCATCCTGACGCTCTATATCCTGGTGACGGTGGTCGCCAGCATCGTTGGGTTCGCGGTTCTCGCCGCAATGGTGTGGTTGTTGGTCAAGTACCGCGCCAAGCCTGGGGTTCCCGCCAAGCAGATCCACGGCAACAACAAGCTGGAGATAGGTTGGACCATCGCACCTATAGTGGTGCTCCTGATTATTCTCTTCCCAACCATGTTCTGGATCGCTGGCACCGCCGATAACCCCGGACCCAACACGCTTGAGGTAGAGGCGACCGGTCACCAGTGGTGGTTCGAGTTCACCTACCCCGGCCTCGGGCCTGAGGGCGGCGACCTCATCACCGCGAACGAGTTGGTCATTCCTGTAGGACGCGACGTTCGTGTAACTCTCCACTCCGACGACGTGGTTCACAGCTTCTGGGTCCCCCAGCTGGTCGGCAAGACCGACATGTTCCCCGGGCGCACGAACGTCCTTCAGACCTTCAGCGCCTACGAAGTCGGCGAGTACTACGGTCAATGTGCTGAATTCTGCGGTGCAGCTCACGCACTAATGCGCTTCCGCGTCCACGTGAAGACCACCGCTGACTTCGAAAACTGGGCCACTGCTCACAACGCTGGCCCTGTAGCTCTAGAGCCCGGCACCGCCGCCGCGCGCGGCCAGCTGGGATTCGCCACCTGCGCAGGGTGCCACGCGATCTCAGGAACCGTCGCGCAGGGCCGCATCGGGCCCGACCTTTCGCTCTTCGGCGAACGATCGACGGTCGCCGCCGGCATCTTGGACAATACCGACTCGAACTTGAAGGCATGGATCGGCGACGTTCGCACGATCAAGCCTATCCCCGAAGGTGCCCGCTTCATGCCCACCTTCAAGGACACCTTGGATGAAGGCCAGATCGCGGACATTGCGGCATATCTCAATAGCTTGACTGCGGAGTAACGGGTCACACACACCCGACTAGCTACGCAAAGCGGACGACGAAGGAACGAGAAGACATGGCAGCGAACACCGGCATATTGCGACGCCCCCTCGCCCCTTCGGGCATATGGGCATGGATGACGACAGTCGATCACAAGCGCATCGGCGTTCTGTACGGCGTCACTGCATTCTTCTTTTTCATGCTCGGGGGCATGGAAGCCCTCGTCATGCGAGTCCAATTGGCCTCGGCAGAATCGACAATCGTCTCTGCGACGACGTTCAACGCGATGTTCACGATGCACGGGACGACCATGGTGTTCATGGTGGTCATGCCAGCCGGTGCCGCGTTCTTCAACTTCCTCGTCCCGTTGATGATTGGTGCGCGCGACGTGGCCTTCCCAAGGTTGAACGCATTCAGCTATTGGTTGTTCCTGTTCGGCGCCCTCCTCATGAACTTCAGCTTCTTTATGAACGCGTTCCCCGACATGGGTTGGTTCGGCTACGCGCCGCTGACCAGCAACGAGTTCACCATCTCCAATGCCACTGACTACTGGGTGCTTGGTCTGCTGATCATGGGCATCGGCACCACCGCTGCTGGTTTCAATTTCGTGGTGACGATCCTGAACATGCGCGCTCCGGGCATGACACTTATGCGTATGCCGGTGTTCGTATGGATGACACTTGTCGTCGCATTCCTCATCATCTTCGCGTTCCCGCCTCTAACGATTGCGTTGACCTTCCTTCTGTTCGACCGCTTTTTCGACACCAACTTTTTCTCGGACATCGGCGCTGGCTCAGACCCGCTGCTTTGGCAGCACCTGTTCTGGATTTTCGGCCACCCCGAGGTCTACATCCTAATCCTGCCATCCATGGGCATCGTCTCAGACGTGCTGCCCACCTTCACCCGCAAGCCCTTATTCGGCTACACCATGATTGTTTTCGCCGGAGCAGTGATCGGATTCTTGGGCTTCGGCGTATGGGCCCATCACATGTTCACGACGGGCCTCGGCCCCTGGGCGAACGCGGCATTCGCCGCAACGACCATGGCAATCGCGGTGCCCACTGGCGTTAAGATTTTCAACTGGTTGGCCACCCTCTACGGCGGGGCCATCCAATTCAAGACGCCGATGCTGTTCACGCTCGGCTTCATCAGCATGTTCATGCTTGGCGGCCTGAGTGGAGTCATGCACGCCGTGGTCCCAGTCGACTCGCAGCAATCGGATACCTACTTCATCGTCGCTCACTTCCACTACGTGCTCTTCGGTGGCGCTATCTTTGGTATCACTAGCGGTGTGTATTACTGGTTCCCAAAAATGACAGGCAGAATGATGAGCGAGCCCATCGGCAAACTCCACTTCTGGCTGATGCTCATCGGATTCAACCTCACATTCATGCCCATGCACATCCTAGGGGTCATCGGTATGCCCCGGAGGATCTACACCTACGCAGAGGACATGGGCTTCGAGCCGCTGAACCAAATGGTCTCAGCCGGCGCATTCGTCATCGCACTATCGATCATCATCTTCACCATTAACATCGTCCGGTCGGTCCGCCAAGGCGAGATTGCCGGGGACAATCCCTGGGGCGCAGCCACGCTGGAATGGTCCATCTCTTCGCCGCCACACCACTACAACTTTGCCGTCGTCCCCACCGTCCGTAGCCAGTATCCGCTTTGGGATGAGGATGCGAACGTCGTTACACCTCCTGCGCTTCCGGCGCACGAAGAGCCCATCATGCCAGATCCCTCGTACTGGCCTATCGTGCTGGCATTCGCCATAACCATGGTCGCGGGCGGTCTAATCATCTGGCAGGGCCACGCGATTGCTGGATTGACAGTAATCTCATCCATGGGACTGCTCGGGATGCGTTCCATCTTCGGGTGGGTACTGGAGCCTATGGAGGAGGAACAACGCGTCTCCGTCCATCACTAGGCGACAAGACAAGCGTACAAACATGCAATACCTACCAAACATTGACGCACACAGAACCTCCACTGGTCTCAACAGCAGGAAGATGCTCATGTGGGCCTTCCTGGGCTCGGATGTTCTCTTCTTCGGGACACTGATTGCGACTCACCTCGTCTACAGAGGCAAGAGCGTATCCGGGCCTGCCGAAGGCATCCTCGACATCCCCATCACGACGATCAGCACCTTCGTCCTCCTGATGAGCAGTTTGTCCATGGTGTTAGCGCTGTCAGGACTCCAGCGTGGCAAGATGGGCGAGGCCCGCTTCTGGCTCGCCGCGACCGCCCTGCTCGGCAGCGTGTTCATCGGGTTCCAGATGTTCGAGTTCACCGAGTTCGCGAAAGAAGGTCTCACTCCACGCACGAACCTGTTCGGAAGCACCTTCCTGGTCATGACAGGATTCCACGGCACCCACGTAGCCGTCGGCATCTTCTGGCTCTGGTCGCTGTTCTTTTCAACCTTCAATGGCAAGATTCACCAGGGCAACGCCCTCGAGGTCGAAATTGCGGGACTGTACTGGCACTTCGTTGACATCGTCTGGATCGTCATTTTCGGCGTGGTGTACCTGGTCGGCGCGTACGGCGCCGAGGAGCACGTGGCCGAAGGCGCCCACAGCGCTGTGGCGATCCTCGGGTTAGGTTAGGAATCATAGACATGGAACATCTCGCTGAATCTCACGAACACCACCCGGGGCCACGGCTGTACATAACCGTCGCCGTGATCCTCGGCGTGCTCACGGCGGTCGAGGTTGGTGCCTTTTACCTGGAACTCAGCTCATGGATAGTCGTATGGGTTCTCCTGCTGCTCTCCATCACCAAGTTCCTCATGGTTGTGTTCTTCTTCATGCACCTGCGCATGGATGACAATCGCTTCTCGCTCTTATTCTTCGTGCCCATGGTCATCATGGTTTCCGTCGTCGTAGCTCTGCTCGCATTATTCCAAAACCTCACTCGCTAGTGCACAAGGCCAAAGGAGCCGGTGCTATCCCGGCGAGATGCGAGTGACGAAATGACTACGCTTCATATCGGTGTCAGCACAGGGTCGTGGTGGACCAGTTGGTCACTCGACCCTGTTGCGTTAATTGGCATCCCACTCGCGGCGGTTCTGTACTACCAAGGGCTCCAAAGCTTAGGCAGTCGCCGGCGCTTCCACGGGACCTGGCGCCCTTTCACCTTCTACGCAGGCCTGTTGGCCATTGCCGTAGCGCTACTAAGCCCCCTCGACCACCTCGCAGACGAGTTGTTCATGGCCCATATGACGCAGCACATGCTGCTCATGATGATTGGGGTGCCATTAGTGCTGCTCGGCGCTCCGATCCTCCCCATGCTGCGTGGTATCTCTCGACCAATACGGCGCCGTTTGGTGATTCCAACGTTTCAGTCGCTGCCCGTTCGATTCGTGCTGCGTACCCTCAGCCGCCCACTGGTAGCGTGGCCAGTGTTCATCTTCTCGATCTTTGCGTGGCACCTACCCGCACTTTACGAAGCGGCGCTCGCCAGCGAGGCGATCCACCTAAGCGAACATGCGGTCTTCGTCATCGGAGGGTACCTGTTCTGGTGGAACGTTATTGATCCACATCCGCTGCGCCCGAACCTCACCTATCTGGTGCGAGTTCCGTACATCTTCGTCACGGTCGTACCGGCATTCGCGCTAGGGGCATTTCTGACGTTCGCTGACGGCCCTTGGTACCCCACTTACGAGCTCACCGCGCCACTCTACGGGCTTTCAGCTATAGAGGATCAGCAATTGGGAGGGGTAATTATGTGGATCCCAGGCTCATTCATAATAGGCACAGCCTTGATATTAGATTTGTATATGGCCGTAAAACGGGAACAGAAACAGCAAAACATCGCTGAACAATTAACAATCGAAAGTTGATTACGCAGATTGAGACAAATAAAAAGGCCGTTGCCGTCGCAAGGGCCTTTTTATTTGTCTCAATCTGCAAGTACCGAGAACTAGTTCTGGGCGAGCACAAACACCCACAGAAGTGTCGCGATATAGACAGGCGGAATCGCGTATACGGAATACTTTAGCTTTGCTAAAGCAGTGACCTTAAAGGAATGAATGATCCCATAGCCTATTGCCATTAGACCAATACCGACACCAGCCGTCACAAAATGTTCTGCCTTCATGAAGCTTAAAATCGCCTCCGGATTACCTAGGTCGGCGTAGAAAATAACAGACAGATTGAATGCGCACGATCCGTAGATATTCCCCAATACCAAACCGTAAGAGCGCCTTCGAGCAGCTGCGATTGTCACGCTAGCCTCCGGAAGCGAAGTGACAATAGATACCGCAAGTATGCCCATGAAACCACCACCGAGGCCCGTAGCATCCGCAATACTATCTGCACAAGCAGCTAGTAGAATCGCGGCGATGATGATGGCCACCGAAGCCACACCGAAACCAAGGAACGCTGACCGCGCTGCGCCAATGCTAGGACCATCAAGGTCATCACCAACAATTACGGCATCCGGACGCCCGGCGTCATAAACCAGTTTCATCCCGCCTAAGTAGGCGAAGATCATCACTAGTCCACCAACACTAGTCCAGCCAAGAGCGTAATCGCCAGTGACGGCAAGCACCATGGCAAGGATTCCGAGGCCAATTGACACTAGCACCAGTAATTGTGTGTCTTTGGTTTGGTCCGCAAAAAGATTACGTACACCAAAAATGATTGCTACTACGGAAACAATGAAAATGTTTACCATGTTAGAACCGAGCATGTCGCCCAGCGCCAACTCAGGATTATCTTGTCGAACTACCGCTGAAATATTGTGTGAGAGCTCAGGCAATGAGGTCGCCATACTAACCAGTATGGTACCCACCCACAGAGTGCCCCATCCCGTACGGTCCGCGATTTCATCGCCATAGCGCGCAAGAAACACGCCTGCGATGACCACCACTAGCCCGCTGGCAAGAAAAACAGGAACCGCAATCGCAAGGCTCTCCACCGCTTATGCCTCCATACAGAGCATTCTGATGACACCAACATCATAGTCAGCAAGCGAGAATTGCTTCGTTAGCCTTGAGTCAACTGCCATCCAATCACTTCATTATAGCGGGGGCTTTATAGTGATGCCCTTATTTAGGGAATGATCTAAATGACAGTCAATCTTACTTGAAGACCAGAGGGCACCGTACCAATAAACCAATCAGCGATTCCATCATCTGCACGGACTATTCTCCGTGACCGTGAAGGGCGTACCATGTCCGGCGCCCAACCGGTTACCAGTACCGGCCTTACATAAAGGAGTCCATCATGCCCAACAATCTGACTGAACTCGCAGCCACGGCGAACGCATTGGTGGCGCCCGCGAAGGGCATCCTCGCCGCGGACGAGAGCACAGGGACAATCGCAAAGCGTCTCGAGTCGATCAACGTTGAAAACACGGAAGCAGCACGGCGCACATACCGCGAGATGTTGTTCCGAACCGAAGGCGCAGCCGATTACGTGTCAGGTGTCATCCTCTTCGACGAAACGCTCCGACAGGCAGCGTCAGACGAGACTCCGATGGTCAACCTGCTGACAGAGCAGGGCATTATTCCAGGAATCAAGGTGGACGCTGGCGCGAAGCCCCTGGCGGGAGGCACGAGCGGTGAGTTGGTAACCGAGGGTCTGGACGGCCTGCGTGAACGGCTGGCCGAGTACCGGAAGATCGGGGCCCGGTTCGCCAAGTGGCGCGCCGTCATTACCATCGGCGACAGCATGCCAACGTCCACCTGCATCGACGCTAACGCCCACGCCCTCGCCCGCTACGCCGCGCTATGCCAGGAGGCGGGGCTCGTGCCCATCGTTGAGCCAGAAGTCCTCATGGAGGGCGGACACAGCATCGAGACCGCGGAGGACGTCACGACGGCGACGCTTCGTGAGGTGTTCCGGCAATTGGCGGCTCAGCACGTTGATCCTGAGGGCATGCTGCTCAAGCCGAACATGGTCGTGTCGGGCTACGACCAGCCGGATCGAGCGGGCGCCGCTGAGGTGGCAGAGCGTACCGTGCGGGCGTTCCTGCACACCGTTCCCGCGTCGATGCCAGGGATCGTGTTCCTCTCAGGTGGTCAGAACGACGAAGACGCCATCGTGAATCTCCAGGCCATCGCGGAGCGAGGCGTCGCGGCAAAGGCGCCGTGGCAGCTCAGCTACTCCTACGGTCGCGGGCTACAGGCCTCGCCGCTCAAAGCGTGGGGCGGTAAACCCGAGAACGTGCAGGCCGCACAGGCAGCGTTCCTCGAGCGCTGCAGGCTGACCAGCGCGGCTCGCGAAGGTACATACTCCGCCAACTAAATCCCCTCATGCCCCCTCTCCCCCTGGGGGGGGGCTCTA
>Ga0209501_10005287_pt1 | contig 11990 bp, 12 predicted proteins | sample ArcticOcean_MG_C_4_FD_187434 | JGI IMG/M metagenome (GOLD analysis project Ga0209501, IMG submission 187434) | Marine microbial communities from western Arctic Ocean - ArcticOcean_MG_CB4_134 (SPAdes) (version 2) | ecosystem: Environmental > Aquatic > Marine > Oceanic | place: Arctic Ocean...
GGGGAGCGATAAATAGCGTAATCGCTCAGCAATTTGAGCAGGGTGATGCTTCGCAGAAAGCAGAAATTATGCAACAACTTGCTCCTCATACGCGTCGTGCGATCCGTGCCGCAGAGAAGGAAGCAGAAGCCCTGCGCTCAACAGATTGGCTACGACGACCATTCATCCGCTTTTCGCATGTTGGGGAAATCGCAGCCTTCCCTGATTTTGCTAATAAGCTTGCCGCGCAAGTTTGCGACCTATCTGGGGGAGGCGTGGATTGCGTCATTTATACGCGGCATCCGAATGCAAAAAAGCTTTGCTCAAAGCTTTTGATAATTAACTTCACCCTCGACCAATCTAGTTACGACCGTAAGGAGTGGTCCCCGCCATCCGCCCGGATCGTATTTTCGGCTTTTAACGGGGAAATTGACCCTGACGTTGATATTAACTTTTTGGAACACCATCGCTGGTCACATTTCTCGCCCATTGGAACCGGCCAAATTTGTCCAGCTACTCATCCAGAAGCCAGCGAGAGGACATGTGATGCAGTCCGGTGCAGTCTTTGCTTTCAGCGGCCCGTAAAATAATATCAATCACCTCTGGATAAAATTTTAGGCAGCTGCACTTGACTTCACGACGATGCCTCCCTGAACTGATCACGACGATTTGGAGAAGACCGATCTAGCGACGGTTTTCATCAAACCATTTTCTCCGTCAGAGTGCGACGCCGGATGCAAAATCGACCGAAGTAGGCGGCGACGTCGCAGCCGCAAGCGCGGGTACCTTCCTCAACTGACGCCGAGCTTCTCCGCCGCCATCTTGGTGCCCTCGACGCGAGCCTTGATCTTCTTGAACGCGATGTCGCGGGCATAGTCGGGTGAGTCGTAGGCTGGCTTCTTGTCTATGGCGAACGGCGAGAATCCGCAGTCATCCGTGGAGCCGAGACGCTCCTTCGGGATGAAGTTGGCGGCCCTAACCAAGTCCTCGCACACCTGTTGAGGCGTCTCCACTTCGGGATTTTGGCACCAGATCACACCGACGTAGTACATCTGCGGAATTCCATTGGCGTCGTCCCGGAAGTTCTCACCGATCATCTTATAGGTCGCGTCCTTGTCCGGTTCGCAAGCGGCCTGAATCGTGAAGTAGCCGGCATTGATCGAGAACAAGGCTGGAAGCAGGTTGGTGTATGGAACCTCGGCGCTATGGTTCGAGTCTGCGTCGCTTCCAGCACAGGTGTGAACGCCAATGTTTACTCGCTCCTCAGGCATGAAACGGTCAACCACCTGGCTGATGAGCTCGATGAAGTGCGGGAGCTGGTTGGCGTCGGTCCACGGGTTGCGTGGGTCGGCCTTCAGCGCCAGCCGCCCCTCGGTGAAGTCGATCGTGACGCGGGCGGCTCCGGCGGCGAATGCCTTACGGATGTCCTTCTCGCACTCATTAACCAGGTCCGCCTCGTACTGCTCGCGGGTATAATCCGGCAACTCAACGTGGAGCGGCAACAGCAGCGTGAGCATCGAAGGGGCGATTACAGCCTGCTTCATTGGCTTGTTCGTAAAGCGCAGAGACTTCACAAACGAGTCGGCCGCGTACTCGTTGTACTGGAACGGCCCCTTCTCCAGCTTAGGCATGGCCTTGTAGTGCCCGTCCGGGAACAGGGCGAAGGTCTGGCCCCCCGGGCCACAACAAGAGTTGAGACCCGTCCCGGCCATGGTGGTCATGAAAGGGTAGGTGGCGAAACTCGACCACCACTGCTCACCGTCGACGATGATCGGCGAACCCGTGGCCTCGAAGCGCTCGATCGAGTCTTTGACGGCCTCTTCCTGCTCAGCCTCAAGCGCCTCCTTCGTGATATCACCTGCGTCGTAGGCAGCGAAGGCATTCTGAAGCTTGCTGGGCCGAGGGAGGGAACCAATGGGCTCTGTGGGAATTCCTGTGCCTGTCCTTGGATCGTAAGACATAACTTCTCTCCCTTCTTTCCTCTATCAGATTATATACTTTAGCGTAAGGGCGATACGGATTGCATGTCAAGCGGTTTAGATCAGGTTCAGGTCCGAATTCAATTTCAGACCATTATCTTGAGCGAGATGAATTGTTCAGTTGCTTGAGCCGGCCAGGCGGCCATAGGAGCTGGATACTCCCCTAAGACGGCACACGTTCAGGGAAGCAGAATGTTGAAAAATGTTAAGGTTTTATCGAGAATTAAAGACCGCATGCTGGACCACCGGGAGAGGTGTAGCATAACCGTCGATAACCTGACGGCTGAACTCGAAGAGGCGAGGTTCCTCGCAATGAAGGCAAAGAGGCCTTCGTCGGCAGTGAGGGCCATCATGGCGATAGCGAAGCTGCATAGGTTGGTTTGAGCGCCACAGATAATGAGTTTCACCATTTATTTTTACGAAAACTTCGTCAAGGCGCCATCGCCAGTTTGAATGATTGGGTGTTGGGTGCATCCGTTTTTTTTGTATTTTTCTGGCGAACAGCGGACCAAATCTATTTCACCAATAGCCAACGGTTTCATGGCAAATGTCGATGCCGCGTTCATGAAGCAGATCTTCAACATTACGAAGAGACAGTGGAAATCGGACGGACATCATCACCGCTAGGCGGATGATCTCAGGTGATGTCTTAAAATAGCGGAAGGGATTGTGATTTTCATCCCAGAACATTAGGAAAATGCTAGGGTGTGGTCAAAGGGGCGTTTCTTCTGACAATGCCCACGCTCATGCTTTGTCAGTTAACCAACTTTTCTGATATTTCCATTTGTTCGGTAAAGGTGGCTGCGTGCCCCCGCAACCATTGTTACTTGCAGCCCCTCGTTTCCGGACGTGGGGCTGTTGTTTGCTAGGGCCAACATCCCCGCTAAGTCACCGTAGAGCTCAATTTTGAGGCTATCATTATCGGGTGACAACCCGATTTCATCAATTAAACTTCTAAGGACCTCGGACGCTTCAGATTGAACATCCTCTTGGTTCAGTGTTTCATGGAGCCGATCTATTTTCTGACGATAGAGCTCAGAAAGATTCGGATGTAACCGCGGCATCGGCGCTGGGGCTTGTTCGATATCCATCTCCAACTCTACCTTCCGATTTTCGAGTGATGTCAATTCATCTTTGAGAGTAAGCGCGGGCACACCGTCTTTAATGGCGGTGATGATAAGTTTTATTTCACGCGCAACTTTGCTTAGATCCAGAGCACGCCGATCCTGATCAATATCACGATTGGCGGCGAGGCGATTAAATTCCCGGTGGAACTCATCAACAAATGCTTTCACTAATTCTGGGCGCATCAGTTGATGGCGTAATCCACCCAGAACTTTGCTTTCAACTTCATCCCTTCGGATGGTTAGCTTATTGGAACAAGTGCCCTTGTTGATGGCTGTGGAACAGCCATATCGATTGGCGCCATTCATACTGTAGCCGCCACTGCAGACACCGCATTTGAGTAAACCTGAGAGCAGACAACGAGGCCGACGGGCGAGTTCTGATCGAAGTTTTCCTGGACCCTGAACAATACGAGAGCGGGTTTTCTCCTGGCGTGATTTGACTTTGGCCCAAAGATCGTCACTGACAATGCGAAGAGCAGGAACTTCTTCGATAATCCAATCCTCTTCAGGATTGAGCCGGGCCTGCCGTTTCCCTGTGGTTGGGTCTTTGATAAAATGCTGTCGGTTCCAGACTAATCTTCCAATATAAAGTTCGTTGTTAAGAATGCCAGTCCCTCGGCGCCAATTGCCATAAATGGTCGAGGGGCCCCATCCATTGGATTTAGGACCAGGTATGCCTTCTTCATTGAGCCGGTGCGCAATTGTCTTGGGAGAGTTACCGGCAGCAAAGTCATTAAATATACGCTCAACGATGCCAGCTTCTTGGATATTGACGTAACAATGACCGTTCCGTATCGTATATGTACAGGTTCGTTTCACGTTTACAGAGGATAAAATTATGCGAAAAAAAGTGTTATTTGCGCTGGCGATTTCAACAGCAATCAGCAGCCTCCTTACCATGGGAAATGGTTCTAGCGTTCAGGCCGCCGAGAAAATTATTAAATTTGGCGCGCCACTACCATTGACCGGCGGCCTCGCCCCAGAAGGAATTAAGGTCCAACGAGGGTTAAACCTTTGGATGGAAACTGCTAATGCCAAAGGCGGCATTAAAGTGGGCAGCGATCGTTATAAAATTAAAATAATTTATCAAGATTATCAGTCCAACACCCCTCGCGCTGTTCAAACGGCTGAAAAACTCATCACTGATGATAAAGTGAATTTTCTATTTTCACCATTTGGTTCTGGTGCAACCAAAGCAGCCAGTGGCGTATCTGAAAAATATGGCATACCAACAATTGCTTCAACCGCGTCATCCGAAGCTGTGTATAACCAAGGCTATAAATATTTGTTTGGCACATTTACGCCGAACATCTCGCTTACCCAGCCATTAACCGATCTGGTGATTGCCAAACGTCCGGCAACCAAGACCGTGGCCATTTTGGCGCGAAATGATTTCTTTCCCTTGGCAATTGCCAATGTCATGAAAAAATCAGCGGCCAAGCGTAATTTGAAATTGGTGTTTTTTGAAAAATATACCATTGGCACCATGGATCACAGCTCAGCTCTGGTCCAAATGAAGGCTGCCAAGCCTGACTGGATTTTTGCCACAGGCTATCTCAATGACTTGACCTTGATTCGCAATCAAATGTCAGAACTTGGCGTTAAAGTTCCCGTGCTTACCATGGTTGCGGGTCCGGCCTATAAAGAATTTATTGATGCCACAGGTAAACTGGCAGAAAACATTACCAGTGCCGCCTGGTGGCACCCGGCTGTTCGTTACAACGGCAAAGGTATTATGGGGAAAACTGAAAACTTCAATAAATTGTTCAAAGCTAAGTACAACTTAGTACCTGATTATGCTGAAGCTTCCGCGACGGCTGCCGGTACAATTTTTCAGTTGGCTATTGAGGCCGCTGGTACATTGGACCACAAAAAAGTTCGTGATGCTCTGGCAGCGATGGATACTGAAACGTTCTTTGGTCCGATTAAATTTGGTGCCAATGGTCAGATTTCGTCTTTGAAACCACCGGTTTTCCAAATTCGGGGTGGCAAGCCTTTGGTCGTTTATCCTGATGTGATCAAACAAATTGATCTGAAGTTCGGTATTAAATAAGAAGTTCGGTATTAAATAACAAGACTTACCCGGGCGGCGCTGCGATTTCGTGGTGCCGCCTTTTTTTCAGGGAACCCAATGCTGTATCTTCAAATTTTGCTCAATGGACTGTTGCTTGGCGGTCTCTATGCTTTGATCGCTGTTGGTTTCTCGCTGGTTTGGGGCGTTTTGAACGTTATTAATATTCTCCACGGGACCTTTATCGTTCTCGGCTCATACATCGCTTATTTTGCCCATTTGTATTTCGGTATTCACCCGTTCGCATCTGTCATTATTTCTGGCTCGGTTCTGTTTTGTCTGGGCTATGTCATTCAAGCAGGCATTATCAATCGCGTCATCGCGGCACCGGTTTTAATGACATTGACGTTAACCTTTGGTCTCGACCTCTTGCTTAATAACGCCATGCTGATCGCCTTTACGGCGGATTATCGCAAATTAATTCTGACAGATTCACTCGGAAGTTATGATCTGTGGGGTCTGATTTTGCCGCTTAACCGGGTGGCCGGTGTTGGCTTAGCTGCGTTGCTTACCTTTGGCCTCTATCGATTGCTGCGTGATTCCAATATCGGGCGCGCGATTGTTGCGGTTCGTATGGACCGGGAAGCTGCCACCTTGATGGGCGTGCGCGTCAATCGCATTAACGCTGTTACATTTGCGCTCGGTGCGCTGATGGCTGGAGCGGCCGGCAGTATCTTCAGCATCATCTATCCAATTTCCCCCATTAACAGTGGGTTATTTCTCGGTAAAGCCTTCGTCATATGTATTCTCGGTGGGCTTGGCAGCGTGCCGGGCGCGATGATTGGCGGTATCGCTCTTGGCGTTATTGAGAGTTATGGCGCGCTTTTCTTCGGACCTGAACATGCGACGACCCTTGCCTTCGTTATTTTGATTGCTCTGCTGATATTTCGGCCGACTGGTATTATGGGCCGGAAAGGTTACGAATGAAAAAAATTGCAATATTCGTTGCCATCGTAGGTCTGCTGGCGCTACCATATTTCGGCAATAATTATGTCGTTCGTCTGGCGACGGTCATGATGATGTATTCGGTCCTCGCTTTGTCATGGAATTTTATTGGCGGTATGGCGGGGTACCCGTCGTTTGCAACCGCCGCATTTTTCGGAATTGGCGCATATGTCGGAGCCATCCTCCAAGCCAATGGCATTTTCTTCGGTGCCGCATGGATTGCTGCAGGGCTCATCGCCCTCATTTTTGCCGCCATTATGGGTCGCGCCATTCTGCATTTGCGCGGGCACTATTTTGCAATTGCCAGCCTGGTAGTGGTCGAAGTGTTACGCGAGGTCGTAAATACGAATGATCAAATCACCGGCGGCGGCATGGGGATGAATATTCCTATCTTAAAACTCTCGGTCGAAGCCAGCGGCATGCTGTTTTATTATTCTATGTTTGTTGTGGCGCTGCTTACTTTGGCGACGGCGTCATGGGTATATCACTCGAAGCTAGGATTTGGGCTTCGTTGTATTCAGCAAAATGAAGCAGCGGCAAATATGCTGGGTGTCGATTCTACTAAATATAAGACAATCGCCTTTAGTCTTTCATCTGTGTTTGTTGGCATGGCGGGTGCGATTTACGCGTCGTGGGTAAATTATATAGAGCCACCTGATGTGTTTGATATTTTTCTCACCATAAAACCGGTTGTCATGGTTTTACTCGGCGGTATGGGAACCGTCTTTGGCCCTATCATCGGTGCCGTAGCTTTTCTTGCGTTGGAAGAAATCGTCTGGCGTAATTTTCTCACCATCCATTCGGCGGCCCTCGGTTTGCTGATCGTGGTGCTGGTACTGTTCTTGCCAAAAGGTGCCCTGTTTTTTGATTATCGCCAGTTCTTTAGCGGGAGGCAAAAATAGTCGCTCTATTAAAACTAAACCAGGTATCCCGTCAGTTTGGCGGTCTTAGGGCCGTTGATGATGTAAACCTGGAAATTGAACCGGGTGAGATCGTTGGACTCATCGGTCCCAACGGGGCAGGGAAGACAACGCTGATTAATATAATCACCGGTGTGCACCCCGCCAATAGTGGGGAAATTGAACTTGATGGTCAGCGCATCACCAAGATGAAACCGCATGAGGTGGCCAATATTGGCTGCTCGCGAACCTTTCAGGTTGTGCAGCCCTTTCCCAATATGACCGTTCTCGAGAATGTTTCCGCCGGAGCGTTATTTTCCGCTGGTGCCAAAAATATTCGCCAGTCCCGGGAGCAGGCAATGGAACATCTCGAATTTGTTGGTCTTGCCGATGAAGCTGAAAAATCCGCAACAGCATTGCCGCTGGCTGGACGTAAACGTCTTGAACTCGCCAAAAGCCTGGCGATGAAGCCGCGCCTGTTGATGCTCGATGAAGTTAATGCCGGTTTGAACTCGACGGAAATTGACGGTGCGCTGAAACTGATTCAGGCAATCTCTGATCGCGGCATCACCTTGATCCTCATTGAACATTTGATGAAGGTTGTGATGTCAATGTCATCCCGAATTGTAGTGCTTCATCACGGCAAACTGATCGCCAATGGCAGGCCGGAGGATGTGGTTGAAGATCAAGCCGTCATTGAAGCCTATCTTGGTCGCCGGTTTGCTGAAAAAATGGCCAAGGAAAAAAATGGTCAAATGACATGAGTGAAAATATTGCACGATTGGAAATCAAGGCTCTTACCGCTGGTTATGGCGAAATTCAAGTGCTGTGGGGCGTTGACGTTGGAATTTCAGCGGGTGAAACCGTGTGCATTATTGGCTCCAACGGTGTCGGTAAATCAACCTTGCTCAGAACCATTTCCGGCATCGTTAAAATGACCGGCGGTAGCATTACGTTTGATGGCGTTAGCTTGAATGATGCGACACCGGAGGATGTCCTTTCTGCTGGTATTGTTCACGTACCCGAAGGGCGCCGTCTTTTCTCAGCAATGAGCGTGCGGGATAATCTTTTGATGGGCGCTTATCTGCGCAAAGATAAATCAGCCATTCAAGAAGACCTCGAGCATGTTTATCAGATGTTTCCGATTTTGGCCGAGCGACGGCGTCAAGATGCGGGCACATTGTCGGGAGGCGAACAGCAAATGTGTGCAATTGGGCGCGGTGTTATGGGCCGTCCACGCTTTTTGATGATCGATGAGTTGTCTTTGGGCTTGGCACCGCGTGCCGTGGATTTATTGTTTGAGGCACTGCATAGCATCAATCAATCAGGAGTGGCTATTTTACTGGTCGAGCAAGATGTCATGAATGCGTTGAAGTTTGCCGACCAAGCTTTTGTTGTTGATCGCGGTAAAATTATTGTTTCTGGCAATGCCGATGAAGTGGCGGCAAACCCCTTGGTTCAAGAAGCCTATATGGGGATCGTTTAAATTATGTGTCACATTATAAATTTGCATCAACGCATATTTTAGCGGGTGCCATTCCATTAACTAATTAAAAAGCTAATCAGGAGTTGCTATTCTATGTCCGAAGTTATTTCTCAGAAATCTGGTGGGTTCAAATATATCAAAGGCGTGTTCCAATATTCAGGTGGGGTGGCGGCACTACCTGGTTGTGAAATTGAACGTGTGCGTTTTAAGAATCCTTTGGTGCTCAAAGACGGATTTGCGGCGATCAAAGCTCATCTCAAAAGTATTGATCGGCCGCTCAATGCATTTTGCGCTTGCGAACTTCGCTCACCGGATGCTTTTACCGAAGAAGGTTTTGAGAACTTCAATAACGAATATGTTGGGACCTTGGAAAAATGGGGCATTTTGCATGAGGGCAATAATCCGGTTGCTCGCTCAAATGTTTGTCCTGAATCCAATAAACCTGAGGAGCCGGGCATTTACGCTTTCTGTTACACCGTTCCTACAGCACACCAAAATAAAAGCTGTATGATTTCTGGCAGTGCTGAAATGCCCGAGGGAAAAAATAATTACCGTGATCATGTTGTCTGTTATGGCGATCAATCACCGGATGCTCTACGGGAAAAAGGGCGTTGGGTGTTAGGTGAAATGGAACGCCGTCTCAGTGCCTTAGGTTTTTCTTGGGCTGATGTTACCGCCACCCACCTCTATACGGTTTATGACATACACCATTTCCTAAACGATGAGCTCGTGATGCGCGGTGCCATGCCGGGCGGTCTGACTTGGCACTTTGCACGGCCTCCGATTGATTTTGCCGATTATGAAATGGATGTTCGCAGCATCTGGAGCGAACGCGTTCTTGCTGTTGGATAAGTAAACTAAATTGAATATTGCATGGTCTTTATTCGGTTAGAGGGTGCTGTCAAACGAATGCGAACTAGTCTCTGTGTATCGTGAATACTAGGAATTTGTGCAGCACAAAGCTGCTGCCACTCAACAGGAGCAGCTTCACGTCGAACCTTAAATGTATCTCTAGAATTTAGATGCCGTTCCTTGTTGAAGTGGTTAAAAACTGATGAGTGAATTGAGACAAATTTCTGCAAACTTCGCATCTGCCTAAACTTTAACATTGCATATTCTCGTCGTCGAAAAGATAAGTGAGAATTTTCGCATCTGTTGTTTTTCCATCTACCCACTTCTTGAGTACGTTCGTTGCCGATATTTTTCATAGCGGCGCGATATGATTTTAATCGATCCGTCACAATAACTTTTGGAGCACCGTATTTCTTCATGATTTTCTTGAGGAAAACTAGTGCTTCTTTTCGGTCTCTGCGCTTGGATACAAAGGTCTCTAGAACCTCACCCTCATGATCAACGGCTCGCCACAAATAGTGTGTCTCACCATTGATCTTCACGAAAACCTCATCAAGATGCCACTTCCAATTTGAATGATTGTGGAGTGGAAACATCCGTTTTTTCCGGATTTCACGAGCGAACATTAGGCCAAACTTATTCCACCAATAGCGAACGGTTTCATGACTGATGTCGATACCACGCTCGTGGAGCAGATCTTCGACATTACGAAGAGAAAGCGTAAATCTGACATACATCATAACGGCAAGGCGGATGATCTCAGGTGACGTCTTGAAATAGCGGAAGGGATTATGTTTTTTCATCCACGAATGCTACGGATTTAGCCGATCGCCGTCAAAGTAGGTTTTCCTCTGACAGTGCCTCTTCACGTTCTGACAACGTTAACGCCAGCTTCGAGCGGTGGCGGGGTGGTGGGCGTATTCCGCCCGTACGAGATAACAACGGATAAATCGACGATGAATCCCGGTCAAAACTGCGACCGGTGGAACTCATCGACTCGCCACGCTGCCAGCGATCCCATATCTCCGACTTCTGTTCACTCGTAAAATAAATCCGACGTCTATTACTCATTTTAAACACTCCATCTTTCCAACTAAGATAAAGTGTTGCGTCGATCAGTTGAGACCACCGTCAAAAGCGGACTCTTTTGGCCTATCCGGATAATGTCCGCTTTCGGGGGTAAAGCAGACGTTAAATCAATGCAAAATCCAGGTGCAAGTAACGCCGGTTGCGTGCCCCCGCAACCACTTACAGCGTGCAGTTACACATGCCTAGTTATTGTAGGGTCTTGAACAAATCCTACCCCCGCAACCACTTAAAGCGGTATTGTGAGGAAAGCAGATACTTGTGTACGAAATCGTTGTGATCGTGCCCCCGCAACCACCTAAATAACCATTATAATCAATATCTTATGAAAAATACAGCCGCTTCTTTTAGGATGGCTGTATTTATTTTTGTAAATAATTGCCGCAATAATTGCTCCCATTGGCATAGGTTTCGATGCCTTGTCCGGTCATTTTGCCATTCTTCCATTCACCAAAGTATTTGCCACACACAAAGGTATAGGAGCCAAAACAATCAGTCCAAGAACCAGCAGTTCTCAAAATGGATATAGGACTGCCTTTGCAAGGAGGCAAACTCCCCCCATCTTTTCTAACTTTTTTTGATTTCTTGGCAGGTGATTTTGAGTTTATGAAGTTGAGTGTAGCTACAACTGAGTAGCTGCAACCCGTTAGCTTCCATTAAAGCTTACCCCTCCTGTAGACAAATAAATAGCATAACGGGGCATTGAGTTGCAGCAATGAGTAGCTGCAACTAGTAGCGCATTCGTCATACTAACTATCCAGTTTCCAAAAGCATGCTGCCGACAATAGCGATGCCTACCGCAATAATAATCATCGGGATCATAATTCTTGCTCCTTTAAAGTTTTCTACTTTCGATATGGAGGCTTTAGGGGGTGTTTTCCATAATTTGACGGTCATAAAATTGCCGAAATAGGGTGGTGGATTTATCCCCGATATCCTCAGGGTTGTGCATGCGATATGGCTTGGTGATGGGTATCGAAGGAGTGTATATAATTGTAGATGAACGAGATAACCAAACCTAAGCACTACACCCAAGGGAAAGTTGAATGCCTTGATGCCATCGATGTGATGCTTGAAGAAAGCAGCCGGATCGATTTCTACCGCACCCAGACTGTCAAATATATATGGCGGCTCCGCGATAAGGGCTGTCCATTGAAGGACGCCAAGAAAGCTCAGTTCTATCTTGATCAGTTAATTCAAAAGCTAGAGCAGTAAGTCCACTTTTTTGCCATTTTGGCCAACCGAAGTGCTTTGTGAAAGCTGATCTTTTTCACGTTGGGATTGCCTATTCTTTTCGTTATATTTTTCCTCGTTTCTAGGGTTAGGCTTTCGGTCTACTTTTCTCACTGTTCCAATTTGAACTTTGATGGGTGGTATTGAAAATGGTACTGGCTCAATCATAGTAAGTACCTCCGAACGTTGTTACTACAAAACACCATACGCTAACCCTTTTAACATTTGGTGAACCAGCCATGCAAATATCCGTTAAGTCAGACGTCGAAAAGGCGTTAAAGGGCATGTCCCGGCTTCACAAGAAGAAAATGCCCTTTAACGCTGCACTTGGAC
>Ga0209501_10005288_pt1 | contig 11989 bp, 9 predicted proteins | sample ArcticOcean_MG_C_4_FD_187434 | JGI IMG/M metagenome (GOLD analysis project Ga0209501, IMG submission 187434) | Marine microbial communities from western Arctic Ocean - ArcticOcean_MG_CB4_134 (SPAdes) (version 2) | ecosystem: Environmental > Aquatic > Marine > Oceanic | place: Arctic Ocean...
GAACCCATTATGTATAGGCCAATTCTCCTCGGTACTCCAAGCAACAATATTTTCAACTTCTCTTATTGCTGATTGAGAAGAACTACGGTTTAGGTCCTTAACGGTGTACTGAAGCCATGAATTATCCAGTTCATTTTCAAATTTTTTCAAGTCGAATCTTTGTCTAATCCATCTGGGGGAATTGTTTGACAAAGTATCTGTTAAGAGCCATTTTTGAGAATTAAAGATTAACTCCAAATTAGCTGTAAAGGGTGCTTTATCAAACTCTCGTGTATATAAAAGTTCTTCCCTGCTGATTTTAAGGAATACTGATAATGTGTCATAATAAAAAAAGGGAATTACTTCGGCATGAAGAGAAGTTGATTCGAAATCATATGGTCGTCGCGTTGTTGTGGAGTCATAAATTAATGAAGTAGAACAAGAGGTCGCTATCAAGGCAATAACGAAAAGTTTAAACATGAAATAAATACAGTATCTCATGAATCTTAATCTGAGTCAGAGTCTGAAATAAACTTTTCAGGTATTTTCTTATTTACGTCAAGCCCCAATTTCCTCAATTTCTCTGCTTGACCAACTAAGTGTCCTGAACCCTTGCTTAGTTTACTAACTGCTTCTTGATATGCAATAATCCAAGTAATTGCAATTGCAATAGTTATACCTAGAAATAAAATAATAGTCTCGTTCAAAGTTTGTGGTTTTAGGTAAAGATAAGGGTGAGGTAAGTATTATATGAACTCTCTTATGGAATTTTAATGTACTTGAGGTAAATTTGTACAAATGAATTTTTTTGGGTAAATGAAGTTATTCTTCGCGCTATTTTCACTTTTTGTTTGGGTATTGCCAAACTCGGTTGCAGCACAAGTTCGCGATGGTATTTCAACGGGTAAAGATTTAGTTTATGGAGAGGATGGAATAGATATTTTATATAGTCATACTTCCGGCGTTCATCTTATTGCACACTCTCAAGGTGCTGGAATTGGAGCTCATTATGGTTTGTTTTTAAATGCAAAAACATCGAGGTCCATTAATTCAGATTTAGTCTTCTTTAAACACGAAAAAGAAGAAAAAACCTCCAATCCTGTCTATAATGATGGTTTGCCATATGTTTTCGGTAAGCTAAATAGTTTTTTAATTTTAAGAATTAATATTGAGACTCGCAAAGAGATCACTCCTAAGCTTAGAAATGGAGCTGTTAAGGTTGAGAGGGTTTTTCGTTACGGAGTAGGTTTGGGCTTTGAAAAGCCAGTATATTTAGAGATAGGTTATCCCGAAATCTTTTATGATTATCTGGTAACTGAACGATACAATCCTGACGAGCATTTTTATAATGATATTTATGGCCGCTCGCCTTGGGTAAATGGACTTGATGAAATGAAAGTTATTCCAGGCGGTAATTTAAGCTATGGATTGAGTTTTGAGTATGGAGATGTTCGTGGAAGAACGAGATATATTGAGATGGGAACATCACTCGATGTTTTTGTTATACCTGTTGAAATAATGGCAGTTCAATTCGTAGAAAGTCAGTTATTATTTTTAAGCCTTTATGTTAAAATTGGATTGGGGGCAAATTGGACACAAAAGTGATAACTGGAAGTTAAATTATTAAGTTATTATAACGACATTTGCATAATGTCAGATACAACGATTTCAAAACGTATACCTAAACCTAGTTGGCTTAGAGTAAAGCTACCTACTGGCGAGACTTATAAAAAAGTTAGGGAAATAGTATCTGAGCACAAGCTTCATACTATTTGTGAGAGTGGCCATTGTCCCAATATGGGAGAATGTTGGGGGGAAGGGACTGCGACGTTTATGATTCTAGGTAATATATGCACAAGATCTTGTGGTTTTTGTAGTGTAGCAACTGGCAAGCCAGAGCCCGTAGATCCTTTTGAGCCTGTTAAAGTTGCTCAATCGGTTAAGCTTATGAATGTTAAGCATGCAGTTATAACTTCTGTAGATCGTGATGAATTGAAGGATGGAGGAGCAACAATTTGGGCGGAAACAGTGAGAGCAATAAGACATCAATCACCAGGAACAACACTAGAAACGCTTATTCCGGATTTTGCAGGCAAATGGGATAATTTGCAGCAAATAATTGATGTTGCACCAGAAGTTGTAAGCCACAATATTGAAACTGTAAGACGTCTAACAAAAGGAGTTAGAAAACAGGCTAAATATGAAAGATCACTTGAAGTGTTGCAGCGTTTAGGCGATTCTGGAATACGAACAAAAAGTGGAATGATGCTTGGGTTAGGTGAGTCAAAAGAGGAAGTTATTGAGTCTATGGATGATCTTATAAATGTTGGCGTTAAAGTTCTAACATTAGGTCAATATCTTCAGCCCACTCCAAGTCATTTGCCAGTATTTGAGTTCATTCATCCTGATTTATTTGAAGAGTTTCGAGTATTAGCTTTAGATAAAGGATTTATGTATGTGGAAAGCAGCCCACTTGTTAGGTCTTCTTATCACGCAGAAAAGCATGTGAAATAATCAGTATTGTTGTAACTTCCCCCGGCATTTATTAGAATAGCAAAAATTCAATTATATGGTTTCAAAGTACTTACCCTTCGTTGCAGTTGCAGCTATTACGTTAATTTGGTGTGTTTCTCCAGATAAAAATGAAATAACAGATGTAACCTACTCTCCAAGAAATGTAGAGAATGCAATTCAAAGAGATGCCGATGGTGCAGCTGAAATTACTCGAATGTTGTTAGCTGACGTAGAAACAGGTGAAATAAACTCTAAAGGTCTTTGTGAGTTAAGAGAAGATGTTTTAAAATATGCGTCTGCTCAATCACTTGCAAACTCTAAAACCACTGATATATCTTGGTCTGAAATGGGGCCTGATAACGTTGGAGGTCGTACAAGAGCTATAGTGGCTGTTAATGAAGACCTCATATATGCAGGGGCTGTTTCTGGCGGACTGTGGAGATCGAATGATGGAGCAAACACATGGAATCAAGTTACTGGTATGCCGTTTTTCATGATCGCATCGATAGCTGTTTCAGATAACGGTGATATTTATGTAGGAACCGGATCTAATTTTGATTATTCAGGTGGTGAAGGTAATTCTGGATTCAGAGGCCGCGGTATATGGTGGAGTAATGACGGAGGAGAGACATTCAGTATGGTTGATGGCACTGACCCCGGTGAGTTTAGTAATGGGAACTGGTCTTCTAACGATGCCTTAGTTAAGCACCCTAGCTATGATAATAGAGTTTGGTATGGTTCTAATTCATCATTTGGAACACTTGAGAATGGTGTTATAGATATTAACCCTGCAAGTGGTGGGCCTGGAGGTGGAGTTACGGATATTACAATTGCACCTGATGGATCTTATATGCTTGTGGCAGCTACAAATGGATTGGTGTATCGTTCAACAAATGCTCAATTTTCAAACTTCGAATCTATTACAGCAGGTGGTTCTAATAATGGGAGTTTACCTCAGGGTGGTATAGGACGTGCGAGAATTGCTATTTCACAAGATGATGCTGATCATGCATTTGCACTATACTCAACATCTGGTGGTCTTTTTTACAATTTATATTACTCTGACAATGCTGGTCAAGAGGGTTCGTGGACAGTTTGCTGGCCTGGAGGAGTAGATACTTCAACACCTCTTCCACGAGCACAGGGTGTATATGATTTGGCATTAGGTATTAAGAAAGGACAACCTGATCTTGCTTATGTTGGTGGTATTTCTCTATGGAGATCTGGTCCCAATCAGCAAGCAGAACCTGCTGCAGCTTCATTTGATTTCCCGGGATTTCCATATGGCATTCACGCAGATATACATGAAATCATTTTCACTGAGGAAGGGACGATGTTCGTTGCAACTGATGGAGGGATTTACAAAAGTGATGACGGAGGTATGAGTTACACAGAGTGTAATAACAACTATAATGTTACCCAATTCTACGGTATGGCTCACAGTGCTGGAACCGCTGTTTTAGGTGGAACTCAAGATAATGGATCTTTATTTATTCCGGGAGATGGTTACTTTTTAACGGATGAGCATGCCATCGAAGTACATGGAGGAGATGGATTTGATTGTGCGATTAGCCAAGTAACAGAATCTCCAGAACAAACTTATGCATGGTTTGCAGCTTCTCAAAATGGAGGCTTAGCTCGTGGAACAGTCTCACCGGGTGCTGTCTCTAACCTTGGTGATTTTTGGGATAATGATATAACTGATTTGATTAATGATGACGGAGATTTAGGTCAGTTCTACACCTGTCTTCGTCTGTATGAAGATACTGAGGATGAAGATTCTCAGCAAAACATCATCCTTGTAAATCCTTATGGTGAAACAGTTACTGACAGCACATTTGTACTATATACTAACAGTCAGAATCTCCCTCTTGAATATACTTTAGGTGATGGAGAGGAGCTGTTATTCTATGATTCGCTTGTTAGACCTGAACGTCTGCTTAGTGAGATTTTGACAGAAGATCCCGATTACTTCTGGCTAGCTCCACAAATTGCTCAAGAACAATTTATTTGTTGGGATGATACTTTAGGTGTAGATACAGTTCAAGTGATTGAGTCTATAACTATTCTATACGACTCAGTATATGCACCTCTAATTGATGAATGGTTAGTATATGAGCTTGATGCTGATACTATTTTCGGTAGTGACATCCTGTTTGACGTTGTAGAGGTGTGTGACTCGATGTATTTCTATGCAGCTGACACTATACTTGAGGAGCCAGGGAGAATACTTGTTCATGATCCTTACACCACGATATTAAGCATAGGTTTTGTTGGTTCACAAGGAGTTTGGATGACAAGAGAAGGATTAAACTTTAATACAACCCCTGATTGGTTCCGTTTAGGTTCAGCTCCTGTTGGAGGAGGTGCGAAATCAATTGAATACGTTGTAAATGATGTAGATCATGGAGGTGACGTGATGTTTGTAAGTGGTTGGAATGCCACCCTTGTTAGATTTTCAGGTCTAAAAAATGTATACTCTCAAGATGATGTTGAAGATCATGTTGTAATGGAGACACTTATTTCTCAAGCTGGAAGCGCAATAACTGGAGTCAGTGTAGATCCTAACAATGCAAATCACGTTGTGTTTACTGTTGGTGGATACGGTAACGTAGCTTCTGGTAAAGTGAGAGAGTCATGGGATGCTTTATCTGAGTCTCCTACTTTTACTAATATTTGGTCAGTACCAACTTTAAGTAAGATGCCTATATATGATGTTGTAATAGACTTTCAAGACGAGTCTGGTGCAACAATTATCATAGGTACAGAGTATGGAACGTTTATTACTGATAACGGTGGTTCTGATTGGACGATCGCTAATTTAGGAATGGCAGTTACATCGGAAGAATTAACAACGCCAGTCTTTGACTTAAAACAGCAGTGGAGGTCAGAGACTAATTGGAGTTATCCCTCAAACACCGGAGCGATATATGCTGGGTCACATGGTAGAGGTATTTTCCGATCTGATTCATTCCTAGGAGCAGAAGAAGTTGTTTCAACAATAAATACTGATTCTGAGACCCTTCTTATCTATCCTAACCCTGTAATAGGTTCATCAGTACAAATTAACACTTCAAATTTTGCAGGTAATACTTCAATTGAAGTTTACGACCTTCAAGGAAGAATGGTTTCTTCTAAGATACTTGATAACATAAACTCAAGTGAGAGTGTTTTAGTTGACGTTAGCGATCTAAGTAACGGAACTTATGTAGTTCGTGTTGCGAGTGATTCAAAAGTACTAGCAACAAAACTGATTATTAGAAGGTAATCAAGTAGAGTTTGATATAAAGAGTTTGATATTAAAAAAGGGAAGCAATTGCTTCCCTTTTTTTATTTACTTAATGTTAGTTTTCCTCCAATGAGTTTAGCGGAACTATAATGAGTAATCCAATCTCCAATATTTATATATCTCGAAGGCATTGATCGATTGCTATTTTCAGGTAACTCAAGGTCAAGTGGGATATGTCTGTGTCCGAAAATAAAGCAGTCAATGCTGGAATCAGTTTTTAAGAAATCTACACAGTACATGTATAGGTTTTCTTCTTGATTAGATATGAAAGCGCCTCCACTCTTACCTCCTGCCGCTCTAGAGTTTTTAGAAAGAAAGTAAGCAAGTTTTATACCTATATCAGGATGTAGCCAACGAAATAGAAACTGAGCCAACCGGTTTTTATAAATCTTCTTAGTGATTTTATATCCGTCATCACCTGGCCCTATACCATCTCCATGGCCAACTAAACACTTCAACCCATCCCATTCACATATTACGGGATTGTGGTGCACTTTGATGCCTATCTCTGACTCAAGATACCCGAAGTTCCATAGATCGTGGTTTCCTAAATGGTAATGAATAGGTATTCCGCTGTCAGTTATTTTTGCTATTGTACCCAGTAGCCTAATTCCACCTTTAGGCACCACATTCGTGTATTCAAACCAAAAGTCGAATAAGTCACCAAGTAAATGAATTTCAGTAGCACCTTCAGCAACAGCATTGTTAAGCCATTCTACAAATTTTAATTCACGTTTGCGGCTGGAGTTGGTGTCAGGAACTCCTAAGTGTAAATCAGATGCGAAAAAAACTCTGTGACTCAAAACTTAAGGCTTAATCAAAGAGTTTATCCAACTCTGTTTCTAAAGCAGCTCCCCTTATATGTGTGCGGATGATAACTCCATCTTTTCCAATAAGTATGGCATGAGGGATGCTTGAAATTCCGTATGCACGTGATGCTTCATTTCTCCAACCCTGAAGATCACATACGTGATAATCCCAAGCCAATCCATCTTTTTCTATAGCTTTGATCCATTTGTCCTTATTGCTATCTAGTGATACGGAGAAGACTTCAAATCCTTTAGAATGGTACTTTTCGTATGCACGTACTAGATTTGGATTTTCCCTTCTACATGGCCCACACCAAGAAGCCCAAAAATCAATAAGAACAATTTCCCCTTTCAAATCACTAAGTCGTATAGTCTCTCCAGCAGTATTATTCATTATTATATCCGGTGCTACGTCACCAGCTGAGTAAGTGCTGTTTTTGCCAGATTTTTTTTTCTTAGGGGGCGGTTGGTTAGGAATTTTACGTTGCGAAATAGATTTATCGTACTTTGTTTTCAACATCGTATAATAGTGAGAATCAGCGTATGTTTTTGAAAGAGATTTAAGTACTGACTTATAAGCAACAGCGTGTTTTTCTGGAGACAGATTTTCAAGAGCAGCTAACGTAGCAGGGCTTTCAGCATTCGATTTAATAAATTCTAAACTAAGATTGTCAAGTTCTATAATTAATCTATTCAATATTTTAGTAGCAACTGTTTTCTCTTCACTACTAAGCGTTCGAATTGAATTCTGAATAAGAAGCAGTGAATCCTGTTTAGGCATAAGTTCGCCGTAGTATGTAGCTAACAATTCACTTGAAGCAGAACCTGTGATTGTAGAATTTATAATGTAACCTTTACCATCCGGGACAGAAGCTGAAACTATTGGAGCCTCTGTTGAGTCAGTAATTAGTACAATTGGCCAACGCTTATCGATTATTAATTGGTGGTAGCCTTGACGAAGCGGTTTCTCCGGAGTGATAGAAAACGCTCCATCTACTCCAGACACGCATTGAGCAACCTTAATTAAAGAACCATTTTTAAAACTTCTAAGCATGATAGGGGTTTCCTCATCAATACCTATGAAAGTTCCAGAAATCAATCCTGCATTTTCAACTTCTGGAGTCGTTATTAAGCTACACCCTGTTAAAAATGTCAGGAATGAAATTGCGCTTATAAAACTCTTTACTGTAGTTAACTTCATTTTGCAAATATCGTAGATTCAACCCACTCATCAACCATAGCATTCAAAGCAATTTCATTATGCCATTTTACTTCAATTGGGATGCTGATAACTTGAATCCCTTTTAATGTTTCCGAGAATTGCTTTAGACGAACTGCATCTTTCGCGGTAGTCACGATGCCATCTAAATCATAGGATCTCACATAAGCCGCCCAGTTTTCAATATCTTCTTTCTTAAATTCATAATGATCGGGATAGGAATGTCTCCTTACAATATCCCATTTTAAGGCCAAACTCTCCATAAATCGTTCAGGTTCAGCAATGCCGCTAATTGCTAACACTCTCGATTTGGCAGAATTTATAGAGGGATGTATATCTAATCCTATTGTAATCATCTCTGATGAGAATATTGATTTACTGGTTTTTCTATTTTCGCTTGATCTACTATAAACTACTGCATCGAATTTTTTTATTCTAGATTTCAAATCTCTTAAACTCCCCCCAGGAATTAAAGCTTCAGTATTTATAGGGCGATGTGAATCAAGAAGTACAATTGATTTATGAGGAATTAGCGCTCGGTGTTGTAATCCGTCATCAAGAATTACGAGTTTTATGTTAGGCCTTTCTTTTTTAATTCGTTCCACCCCTTTAAGCCTGTTTTCTGAAACGGCTATTGGATGTTCTGGATTTACTTGCTTAAGTAGAAAAGGTTCATCTCCGAACTCCCGCCAATCTTCATCTTCACTTACCCATCTGAATCCCTTTGATTTACGACCATAACCTCTGCTTAGCAATGCAACATTTTCAGCTCCCCCAAGTCTTTTAGCGAAGATGGATAGAAGAGATGATGCGTGTGGAGTTTTACCTGTTCCGCCCGCGTGAATATTTCCAATAACCAATGTAGGAATAGCTGCATACTGAGATTTTATTAGGCCTATATCAAATAAAGCATGGCGTAGAATCAACACCAATCCATGAAGTGCTGTAATAGGAGATAAAATCACTCTCCTAATAAGGGTCTTAGTAAGTATCTTAGTCGTCATGGAATCTCAGAACGCCCTGAAGGTACGCGACATTACGCGAGTGTTAGAAGTTTGGGCTCCGCCTGTATTGCAAGAGTCATATGATAACTCAGGATTACTGGTAGGTGACCCGAACGCTAAAGTTACGAAAGTACTTGTATCTCTTGATTGTACAGAGGAGGTTATCGCTGAAGCCGAGCAGGAGGGAGCGGAAATGATAGTTAGTCATCACCCTATTATTTTTTCTGGATTAAAGAGGTTGACTGGAAGAAATTATGTTGAACGAACTGTTTTAAGAGCTATTAAGTCTGGAATTGCACTTTACGCGATTCATACAAACTTAGACAATATTATTACTGGCGTTAATAAAGAGCTCGCCACAGCTTTAGGATGTACGCCCGAGTCCTTGAAGATTCTCAGGCCTAAATCTGAGCTTCTTCATCACGTCACTGTTTATTGTCCTCACGCTGAAGCGCAGGTTGTAAGGGATGCGATGTTTAAAGCTGGGGCAGGAAGCATCGGTGATTACAATAAGGTTAGTTTTAACATTAAGGGAGAGGGAACATTTACGCCTAATGATGGAGCAGATCCTTTTGTAGGTAAACTTGGTGAGGATCACGTAGAATCTGAAATGAAAATAGAGGTGTTGGTTGAGAGTTGGCTATCTAAAGCAGTTGTTTCTGCAGCTATAGCGGTTCACCCTTATGAAGAGGTAGCCTATTTTATTGCTCCATTGACAAATAAAGATAAATATATAGGTGCTGGAATGATTGGAGAATTGCCACATCCGGTTAAGTGGGAGGATTTCTTGGATGGAGCAAAAACAGCACTAAGCGCTTCTCATATTAAACATACTAAAGCCCCTAAAGAAATGGTGTCAAGAATAGCTGTTTGTGGTGGCTCTGGCTCATTTTTACTTAGAGATGCAATGTCTAAAAACGCAGATGTTTTTGTCACCTCTGATTTTAAATATCACGAGTATTTCGATGCAGATGGTAAGATTTTAATTGCCGATGTGGGGCATTATGAAAGTGAATGGAGAACTAGTGCCTTAATTGCAAACGTTATCAAGCATAAATTCACTAAATTCGCGGTTCGTTTGGCTTCGGTTAATACGAATCCTGTTCAAATCCGTTGATTTACAACATAGTGTCCTATGGCAAAAACTAAAAAGCCCCTCACAGCCGAAGATAGACTTCGCGCTTTATACGATCTTCAGTTAATTGATAGCCGCATCGACCGTATCCGTGTGGTACGTGGTGAACTTCCTCTTGAAGTTGAAGATCTTGAAAACGAAATTGATGGTCTCAAAACTCGTCTTGAGAAGATGGAGGAGGAAAATGACAATGTATCTCAGCGCGTGACTGCTTATGAGATACAAATCAAGGAAAGCCAAACTCTTATTGAAAAGTATGAGGATCAGAAGAACAACGTACGTAACAACCGTGAGTTTGAATCTTTAAATAAAGAGGTTGAATACCAAACCTTAGAGATTGAACTTTGCGAAAAGCGTATTCGTGAGTGTAAAGCTCAGCAAGTTCAAAAAGCTGAAGGACTTGAGAATTTAAGATCTAAAAACAGTCAACGTACTGCGGATCTTACAGCTAAGCAGTCTGAGTTGGATGAGATCATCGCTGAAACTCAGGCTGAAGAAGAAGTCCTTCTGAAGCAGAGCGACAAGATGGCAAAAACGATAGACGAACGTTTACTGCGTACATACTCGAGAATTCGTAGCGCTGCTAAGAATGGTCTTGCTGTTGTGCCAATTGAGCGTCAGGCAAGTGCAGGTACTTTTATTAAAATCCCACCACAACGACAGATTGATATTTCTCAAAGAAAGCAGATTATCGTTGATGAGCACAGTGGACGTATCCTCGTTGATAAAGAACTTGCAGAGGAAGAGAAGGCACGCATGGATACGATCATGGATAAAGAGCTTAAGAAGCTTAAGCATTGATATAGCGGTTCGTAATATTTGCGCTAAGTAATATATCACCAATCAAATTAAAAAGGGCTCGCTTAATGCGGGCCCTTTTAGCTTTTAATATTTTATTAAAACGAAGCAATACTAAATTCTATACCCTGCTCCGATTGAAATCATACCAAGGGTTCTCTCAATGTCGATAGGAGATAATTGGAAATCTGGGTCCATAAGATAAAGATCTTCATTGTACCAGGTTCTCGACCAAGAAAAACCGGCATACCATTGCTCATTCCTAAATTCACCACCTAAACTCGCTTTGTATTTTGAGGAATCTGAAATCACGCCTGATTGGATAGAATATGGAGAAGTAGCAAAACCGCTACCCATTCTAACACGCCAATTTTTTGCAACTCGGACTTCTAACCCTAAGCGGGCTTCATGACCTCTGTCGTATGAGTCTATGACAGCTTGGTTCTCAGCTTCGAACTCATAGCTCGTTGATAACCAGCCATCAGTGGATTTAAGTTTTCCACCTTTATAGTTTACCGTTTCATAATCAGCTGAAAGGAGGGCTAGTTTACCCATCAAAATTGATGCACTAAAAATTGCCCTTCCAGGAGTTATGATTAAATACTCAAACGCACCCTCAGGAGATGTTTCGCTATAGCTTTCACCATCTTTCCAGATACTGCTTATAGAGGTGTTGTAGCTGTCAATTAGATGTAATCTAGTAGGTGAATGCAGTGACAGACCCAGTCTCATCCAATCAGACACCTTTGCTATGGCTCCTATTCTTAGATTAAAACCTGTCCCTTCAATATTTAAGTTTTCCGTATAGGTCCAAGAGGCCAATTCTGTTTCTTCTTCTAAAGGAATTTCCTCGTGACGAGACTCTTCAATAAACCTTAGTTTCGTTACACCTATTGTTGCTCCTAGACTTAACCACTCCTTATATGTACTGCCCATTGAGTACTGTGTCTCTCCCATATTTCCAGATCTATCAATTCTGCGGTTTACAGTAACGCATGAGTCTAGTGGCGTTATATATTCTGTGTTACTCGATCCATCAGGATCAAGGAGCCAAGCATACCAAGCAAGTGATGCGGTGTAAGGAAATGCACTGCCGTCATTTAAATTCTCGTTGTTGGTTCCATTAGCTTGACGTTGAAATTGTCCGAGTAAACTTGAGTTTAGTTGAGCGTTTTCTAGCACAAGTCTTTGGTCAAATATTGCTTGTTTTTGATGAGCAATTCCAAGTGTTATAAATGGCCA
>Ga0209501_10005293_pt1 | contig 11978 bp, 10 predicted proteins | sample ArcticOcean_MG_C_4_FD_187434 | JGI IMG/M metagenome (GOLD analysis project Ga0209501, IMG submission 187434) | Marine microbial communities from western Arctic Ocean - ArcticOcean_MG_CB4_134 (SPAdes) (version 2) | ecosystem: Environmental > Aquatic > Marine > Oceanic | place: Arctic Ocean...
TTAAACCCAGACGGTACTCGCGGAATAAACTTGATCTCTGACCACGGCCAAGGAGGAGCATTTACCGGCGGAGGAACTGTATTGACTCCCGACCACGAACGTATGGACTATGATACGTGCCCATCCCCGCGGACTCCACAGCCGTGTAGCAACTTCGTAACTTTCATGACATACAAGAATTCTAGCTTCGCAACCGAACGAAACGGGCTATTTCGCTACCTGATACTGGGTAAAAAAACTGGTGGATCAAGCAATGGTGCTCAAGCCCGATTTCCATTTGATCCACCGTCTGCATCGTGTCCTGAATGTGGAGGTGACAACATGTACATAAATTTCCCATCGTTCCCATCGTCACATTTTGCCGCTGTGTTAGTCCATGAAACGGGCCACGGCATCGGACTCGCCCACGGCGGTATCTGGCCTAATCCGGATCATCTGAATTGGAAGCCCAATTTCCATTCGATCATGAACTATCGGTATACCACTGGAGGAGTTCCTCCTGGCTGTGAACTTACCGGTATCAATGAAACTAACTACGAAGGCGGAGGGCCATCAACTTATAGTAGCGGGACACTTCTGACCATCCAAGAATCTTTCGTTGATGAAAACCTAGGGGTTTGTGATAGGAGCCCTTCGGATCTTAGTGGAGACGGCCGAATAACGGCTGGTCCAATGGTGATACCTGATCATGCTTGGGGCAGAGAATCTCGAGGCTCGATCCATGAAGACTATGACCAATGGGGGAACATAGTGCTGGATTTTGCAGCATGCTGGCCGAACCCACAGGGTCTTGTACGGAGGACAACATGCAACTAAAGATTTTCTGGCTTTTGGTCGTATTAGTGATAACAATCGGTTGTAGTTCAGGTTCGAAAGATGACCTTCAAAACACCGGTAACGATTCCAATAGCCAGTTGGATCATGGTTCAGAGCAAGTGCCGGTAATTCCTCAGATTGTCACGCAGCCTACGGAGGCTATAGCCAAACATGCTCCTACGATAACTCCCACGCCTCATCCATTGATCTCTAACGAAACGCCACCACCGATAAACTATCCTGTGCCTGATTCAACGCCTGCATCGGTCGCCCCTTACAGCCCGATACTACCTACGGGTTCGGTACCAGAATCCGTCTCCGCCGTGAATAACAAGTATTTCAACGGCAGTGTTACCGGTAATGGCGCTATAACCCTGAACGAGAATCTAATTGATGTCACGACTGAAGACGGCGATAGCATAAAGGTCGCTTATAGACTACCCATTTCGCTTAGTAAGATACCTGATCGTATATTTAACGGAGCTATCATCCTTACTGACTTAAGTACTTTAGCATCAACTCAAAAGTCGTTGTCGCTAAGCGACGAGAGTGGGTTACTGTTGTACGAGGTCTTTACCTCGTCAGAAGAGCCTATAGTGCTTGATCCAAACTCCTATATAAATATCACCCAAAACGAAAGAGGAGAATCTGTAGGGAGTGTCTCCGAACCGATAGCCATAGATATCTCGACGTCAACCGGCACGATTAAGATCGTTAACGACCAAACCGTTAGCATTAACACGGCCTCTGGAACGTTCCAGGTGTATTTGCAAAATAGCCACATCTTAAGTTCATCTCGTGAATCCACCGATCCTTTCACTGGATATCGGATACACGTTTGGATAGTGCGAACTACTTGATCAAGTTGGAAATTTGATACTAGCTTTTCGTGCTTGTTGGGCAGACCGACAAGGACTTGTTAGAATAGCGACCTGAACATCTCAGAGTATCCATCACAGCGTATCTATCGTATATAATCACGTTATTCGCAAAGAACCATTTTATTCAAAACTCAGCCTAAGGCATACAATCATTTAGGCTAAGACACTTCTGGCATTTGACGGGATATTCTAATATACCTGACCTGTTTCAAAATCGACTGACTGATAATATCCTTGAGTGATCGGCCTGGCAACATATTGTCATCCGGCCTTGGCGAATCTGATTTTTTAACTGGCTACATTTTTCTAGAAACCCCGACCAATAAAGATTGATTGAGAGGCCGCGTTTAAATGGGTTCTGTGTGGAATGATCCGATATCAAAAATTAACTACATTCCTGAAATTGCGAAGCTGAATATCTCCGGTAAAACATTACGGTCGTAGGCACAATATGGAAAATAAAATAGAACGATTACCATTGGCTGTAAGTCAAGCATTGGCGTCTTTAGATCCAATGCAATCTGATAGGCCACAGGGATTTGAATTCACAGAATTTTCGAATGACGAACTAGTTTCAATTTTTTCAATTGCTCGAATACAGCAACTCGACGAGTCAGAGATGCTGATATCCAATCAAGAAACTACGGAAGATCTTTATTTCATATTAAAAGGCCAATTAAGAATCGAAATCGCCGTTCCTAATGCGGAGATTAAAAAATTCTTACTCTCTCCCGGAACGGTCGTTGGTGAGCAATCGTTCTTAGATGGAGAGCCACGAAGCGCGAACGTAACTGCCGAAACGCCTTGTTTGGTAGCGAGCTTGAACTCAGATTCTTTCGCAGACCTAACTCACAAACATCCAGCAATAGCATTGCGCATAGTACGCCAATTGTCTCGGATACTCAGCCAACGATTACGAAGGCTCGACTTATTTGATGCAACTGAATTAGCAAGGGAAGCCGAACGAAAACGTCTCGCCGAAGAATTACATGACGAAACGATGGCCAACCTAACAGGCATAACCATGGAACTAGGATTATTAAAGTTTCATCAAGAGTTAGACAATGAAGTCTTAGAAGATATAGATTCGGTTATAACAAAACTTAAAGATACTAACTTACGTCTCAGGCAAATTGTAAGGGGAATACATCCGGCAGAGTTAGTGAATTCGGGTCTCATTACCGCGTTAAGGTCTCATTTAGAGGACTTGGGAAATCAATCAGTCGTAAATCCAACGGAATTAAAGATTAACCTGCGATCGGAAGGGTTCGGAGACCAGCGGTTACCTCTAAATATAGAGACGGACGTTTATAGAGTGGTACAGCAGGCGATTTCCAACGCGATTCAGCATGCTTGTGCATCGACGATCCAAGTATCTGTCGCATGGTCTGACATAGAATGTCGATTTACAGTGGAAGACAATGGGCGCGGAATTGGAGACATAGACCCACGGGATATTGTAAAGGGTGGTCACTTTGGTCTCGCAAATATGAAGGACCGCATAGAAAGAAATGGAGGGTTCTTGGAGATTGGTAATGCAACGACCTCTGGTACTAAGTTAACTGGGACAATCTCGGTCGCCAACCGGACAGACATACCAGACCAGAACGGCAACTACGAAGTAACAATTAAAAATACTTAACACCCACAAGTACATGATCGGTAAGAATATTAACTTTTCTATTCCACTGACGTAAATAAGGAGAACAGGCCTATTATGGCTAATACTCGCATAATATTTGCAGACGACTCTCAATATATTAGACAAGCATACAAAAGAATCCTCGAGACTCAATCTCATTTTGAAGTTGTCGGCATTGCTGAAGACGGAGAAGAAGCAGTTCGTCTAGCAAACGAATTAACTCCAGATATCGCAATTTTAGACATACGGATGCCAAAATTAACCGGAATTGAAGCTGCGGAACAGATTATCTCAACAAATCCAAGCATGGGGATAATTATCATATCCGCGTACGATGACTTGAATTACGTCAGAAAATTGTTAAAGGATGGCCCAAGTGGAAGGGGGTATATATTAAAAACTTCTCTTGACGATATCGGGGAGCTTATTAGAGTAGTCGAAGCTGTAGCACAGGGCGGAACTGTGTTGGACCAAGAATTAGTTCAAAAAATAGTCCGCCTCATGATTGAGACTGAAACCACCGGAATTTCTGAACTAGACGCTACCGAACGTGAAGTTTATGAGCTCTTAGTCGGCGGGTTCGAAGATTCTGAGATTGCAAGAACCCTGCGACTAACGGTAGAAGACATTAAGGCAATATCTTCATCTGCCACCGCCAAACTAGGGATTCTTAACCCAGGCGAGTTAGACAGCCGAACACAAGCGGTGCAACATTTCATCAATCGGTTCACTCAAGTGGTATATGAATCAGACGAGAGCTAAGGATAGTGACCTTTAGTATCCAACGACTCTATATCGCCGACAATCGCTTACATGGAGCTTTCGCTCCACAAAAAATTAAACTAGCGTGTGCCAGCCCTGAAGTCACTGCAGCGTTTCTGGGTGAATGATATCTGCGAAAAGCCTCCCCGTAACTCTGAAGGCCTGGCATATGGGGCGCTGCTGATTAAAACACGCACAGAAGCTGGAACGGTAAGTTAAGCAATAGATTGATTCGATACCAGAGTGAGACTCAATCTATAATCCGGATCTGCTACCGATGGCTATCCTGGAAGAAATCTAGCTTCAACCAGAAGAGGTCTAGGGTTATAAGTCTCGTGTAATAACTCAATAGTCAAACAAAGTCATAGGGTTCCGTTTCTTATTGAGTCAGTGCAACCAGAAAGAATAATGGAATTTGATTAGCCATCCAACTCAGGTACTTGGATCACAGCTGAGTTAGATAATCGTATACAGCTCCCTCATCTTAACGCACGGTGCAGACTAATCAACTCATCTAACAGTTCTTGGGTTCCCACGGTTCCGTGGCGTTCAAGAAATGCAACGGTATCTGGATTAATTGCAGTTTTGTTCGTAAAAATTCCTCGAAGAGAACCCGCCATAGCTACATTCGTGGACTCATCGTCATCGTCATCAGATAGGTCTGGGAGCGCAGGAGATACTCTCTCAACAGCTTGAATCGGTTGTTCGTCAACAAGTGAGCTTTCAACAACTTGGACCGTCTGTTCCTCATCAGGTGAGCCTTCGCCTGTAGCCCCGATTGAAATTCGTTGCATCACCGGTTTCGGTATATCTTCCAGTGACGCGGGTTGAATTGGTTGAACTGCCTGTGGCTCTATTCGTACCGCTGCAAGTGCAGCAACCTGGGCTATCTGATTCGAACAGTACGGGCAGAATTTAGCATCTTGCGAAATAGATTGGCCACATTGCCCGCAAGCCGTAGACGGTTCTGTAGATATGTTTGGAGCCATTGCAGTAGCGACTGGAGCGCTTAAACCAGCTACCATTTGCGCAGGCGGATTACCCGCGTTCCCCATTAATTGGGCATATTGCTCTTCCGGTGTCAGGGAGGATCCCACAATTGCGCTATCGTCACCGCTACTACTCTTCCTAGAAGAAAGCCAGCGTTTTATTGGTTGTAAGAAAATAGAATCTCCCATTATTCATTGCCTCTGATTAATTATATAGTGAATAAGACGCTAGTTATCATTGGAATCACAGACATTAGGCCTCCGGTAAGGATGCACATCACTGAAAGATAAGAAGCGATTTTCAGGTTACTTCCGCCAGACGCGAATTTCGGAGCTAATGAATTACTTACGGTTAAAATGACGATACAAAATACGATTACCACGGACATCGTCCCGAGGTCATTGACCCCAAACATAGTACCGAGAGGGTTAGTCAACCCTTCGCCACCGCCCGGCAATGATATTCCGGGTGGCATATCTACGTTGGAGACCTTAACCACCGCATTCCCTATTGTACCGTCAAGGGCCTCTGACTGAACCTCTTCTAGTTTGGAGCTAAATACTGCGACGATCTGAAACACGAATACTAGAATAAATACTACAGTCGCGTGCATCGGAAACGAAAGGTATGAGAACGTTGATGATGCGAGGGCTCTTGAAGCTCTAAGTTGTGAGATTTGTCCTGCGAAATCGCCCGCGATTTCGCCTACTCTATCTGCTCTACCGCCCCTTTCAGCTCCATCAACTAGCATCACCGTGGACCGATTCACCAATTCGCTTCCTGTCTCTGCTCTAAAGCGTTCCCAGCAACTCCCCGTTGGGATTGATGCTGCCAATCTGGTATGCAGGCGGTTTATATACGGTTCCAAAAATTGCAATGAGCGCGCGTCAAATCTACGTATACTCTCGGTTAAAGTAGAACCGGTAGCACCTGCGATACCACCTACACTACGGATAAAGACATGAATCTCTGAATCAATATTAGCCACATTCGCATCATCTTTCCATGCGTAGTACCCTGCAGGGAAGATGGCAATGCCAAATACCAGAAACGCTACTGCAGATCCGGTAATGACATCAAATTGAGTACCAAATATAATCGCTAGTAGAATTCCTATTGGAATGCCAATATAAAGACATTTCTGACTCCGTTTACGCGCTGGCGGACTACCATCAGGGGAATCGTATGTAAAGTCCTCAAAAGGTGCGACTTTGTATATTAGAAATACTCCAATAGAGGTAACACAAAAGAGAGTGAAAGCCATGAGTATCACAAAATTTACGTCTAATGAACCCAGCAAAGTCGATACTAAGGAAACCACCATTATCAAGGAGACAGAAACTAATATCGCTGAATAAGCATCACTCCATTTACGGAGATTTTCTACGCTACGTTCGTATTCGTTACTATAACGATCGCCCTCAAGCCTCGTCTCTTCTAAGATGAATTCTTGTTCGGACTCACCTGACCCCAGGGCTGCAGCGAATCTCAGCAGCAAGCTCTTCACTCTCGAAGCACCTGCCCTATCAGCCACCAACCGAAACGCTTCCGAATACTCTAGACCAACTCGATTTGCGAGTACGTATATGTATTCGAAGAATATGGCAGTTCTTAATTTAAGATCTCCACAACTTTCCAGGACGCGGTCTCTTTGGAGACCGCCGATACTTAACACCAGCATGTACGTTAAGTTAGATAGCAGATCAAAACCGATGACTACATTATCTGAAGAGACCTTCTCGATTTGCTTGGGTGATGACGTTGTGGAGTTCATAAAAATTAGTAATGTCTTGTTCGGCTAAATTACGTAATATGGTCGCCCGTTCTTCTAGCATTGTATAAATCTGACGATGTTCTAGCGGTGGCATACCCCGTCTCTCTGTGACTACATTCTCTAACAGATTAGTGTTCATGAACCCAGGGTACTCAAAAGTATCAGTTGCAGCGTCCCATCGGAAAACTTCGATGAACCCAAAGGAATCCGTCTCTGTATCGTACTCGATTACCTCGTTTATGCTCAATATGCGGCGTCCTGTAGAACCATCAGGCAAGCGTACAGCACTCATGATTATGACGAGATTCAGGTTGTCTACATAAGTTTTGGGGACATTTATAGGATGGCCTGTCATACGCTGAATCAACCGTTCAACGGATGAAGCGTGAAAAGTAGCCATGCATGAGTGACCAGTTTGCATCGCTTGAAAGGCTATCGCCCCTTCCTCTCCGCGAATCTCTCCAATAATTATTTCATTTGGGCGCTGACGAAGGGCCGCCCGAAGTAAGTCGAACATCGTAACTGATGAGGATCCATCAACAGTGTTTCTGACTACTTCCCTTGTCCAGTTTGGGTGAGGAACCTGCAACTCCGGCGTATCTTCTATGCTCACAATCTTAGAAGCCGGTGGAATGAATGTACTGATAGCATTTAGCATCGTTGTCTTACCTGATGCTGTTTCACCTGATACAAAGGTATTCATACCGGCCCCAAGCATCAACGACAAATAAGAAGCCATTTCAAAAGAAAGAGTTCCCGAATTAACCAAGTCTAATATACTAAACGGCGTTGCTTGGAACTTCCGTATGGTGAAGTTACTACCTCGCTTAGATACGTCGTCACCGTAAACTATGTTAATTCTAGATCCGTCAGGTAATGTGGAATCTACAATAGGATTTCTTACAGTAACTGGCCGACCGATTTTTTCAGAAAGCTTAATCACGAACTGATCCAACACCTCAGTCGTATCAAAAGTGATCGATGACGTTAATCCACCGAATATCTTATGCTCAATAAAAACGGCGCCTACGCCACTACAGCTCACATCTTCTATGTAAGGGTCGCTTACCAGCGGTTGAATAGCACCCATACCTTCTTTGTCTCTAATCATGAGGTACTTAAGTTCGTCTAATTGTTCTGGCGTTACTTTTAACGTAGACCGGCTTTTACCATTTCCACCCGTATCGCATATTTTTTCAAGAATCGACGTTAAAACTTCAATTCGCTTTTCTTGTTCTTCACCCACAACGGACTGAAGCTCGCTTACGTGGTCGATAAGTTTTTGATCCACATCTTCCATCAATCGACCGGTTACTCCTCCGGACGACGGCTCGATCGGCACATAAACATCCCGGGCTTCTCCCACTGCGGTGTAAATATGAACAAATACTTTGTTAGCGACTGGGTAAATCAGGTTATTTGAGGCGTTGCCCTTAAAGCTTTTATTTAGCCTCGATACGAATTCAGGAATATCTAGACCATTGGAATGTAGACTCTCCAAATAGGACCATAAATGGAGGTTTAAAAACACTTGTTCCTGCATATCTTGAGGCAACGACTGAAATAGCGGAGCCGAGACCATCCCAGCTCTATCTTGAGTTGCTGAACCCGAATTACCTTTCGGTGTACTGGTAGACTCTCTGAACCTAAATACGTTTTTTAATGACATGAAATAGCGCTCTTAATCCAAAACATCCTATCGTTATTAAGCCTTAGCCCTTGAAAGTGGGATAATTCTAAGCCCGAACCCAGGTTCTACTTCGAATCCAATTATGCTTCCGGTAATAGACTGTGCACCACGTATTTTGGCCACTTGTATAGTCTTCACGAGCTGGGACCCTGAGGCTCGGACTTCTAATTTTAGATACGCGTCGGAAATCGATCGAATCTGAGTATGAACGTTAGAGCCAAACGCCTCAGTATGCACCGTTGTTATTATAACTTTCCCATCATCACACATGGATTTACAACTAGAGAAGAAGCTTATGATCTCGTCACCGGTTGCCTGCCCCCCTAAAGTTGTTAGAGAGTCGATGACTATTACTCTAGATGATGACTGAGCCGAGATGTGTTCGATCATCATGGAGAATGCTTGTTCCGGCGATGCTCCGTCCTCTGCGATATTAACCGGGAAGATTTTTAGTTGATCTAGTAAAAAATAATCAGTGACTCCCAATCCAAGGCTATCCATTTGCCTGAGGAAACTTTGAACTGTTTGTTCTGTTATATATATCGACGAATCCTGCCCGGACTTAAGCGCGCCCCAGAGCAGTTGCTGTGAAAGAGTACTTTTACCTGATGCTGGCTCGCCTTCGACCAGCATCAGAGTACGAAATGGGATTCCTCCGCCTAAACGTCTATCTATTTCTGAGCTACCGGTAGACACTTTTGAAAGATTTGCGTCAACTGATGCATTACTTGTCATATTTGATATTACCTCCAACCGAGCTATCTGGCGCCTTTAAAATAAAAGAGAGGTGGGGAAGAGACCATCCTAGCACATTGAAACATAACCTAAGGGGCGGTGTTGGCGATCAAGGTGCGATCGCGACTACCACTGTTCCAGTATCGGTGCCACCATTACCATCCCTCACTGTGTAGGTGAAAGAATCTGAGGTGGTATCGGACCCATCGTGAACGTACGTCACCTTACCTCCTAAGCTGATTGCCACCGCTCCATTGACGCCCTGGGTTACAGAATCTACGGACAGCGTATCAACTCCTGGATTCGTACACAGCCCCATAAGCTCCCCGATACTAGCCGCACGCTCAGTGGAGACCCCATTCGCTGCCCCGATCGTCACCGCACGAACTTCCCCGTCTGCGTCTATATCGTTGTTGAGGACATCAATCTCTACGGTACCTCCCTTCCCCACACTACCAGTGTCATGAACAGCTACCGGGACACCATTTCCAGTCATAGGCCAATTAATTGTCATTAAGCCAGATTCGCCTGGATTTAAAGTTAATGGTTCATAAGGATATGTGTTGGTATCAATAGCTAGAGACCACGAATCACTATCAGCTGCAGAAGCTGGAGAAGTAACGGGAAATCTTTTAGTATCAAGACTGCCGTTAAACGTATCCATCGTTACGATTACGTCCATATTTGCGAAATCATCAATCGCAGTCGAACCTATATTATCAATCCCCGCAAATACGTTGCATTGCTCTCCACGTTGGTCGCTAGTAAAGAGGGAAGTTATTTGGAGGTTAGTCCGAGTTCTCTCTAAAGAATCATTGGACGCTTCTCTTATAGAACGCGAAACTCCGACATTACCTGAAAGTGTGGTTCGATACATCAGGATAACGCCGGTAAAGAAAACAGCCATTATAAGCAACGCCGCTAGACTTGATCCCATACAAAGTGATTAAAACCTTTTCAGTGTTAGACAAGTAGCCTAGAGTTAATCGATCTGTTATTCGACGAGATGAACCCAACAAATTTCGGCGCATTAGTAACCGTTAATTAACAGGCATCGGTTCTTCTTAAGATAATCCCAGTTAGCTGGCAAACATTATTTTAACTAGATTGATTCACGTTACCCCAATCGTCGACTGTTTCAGGCATTGCGTTCTGCAAATTACCTGAACTCAATTGGTCTGGAGTTAAACTTTTGTCCTGGATATCGAATCCGGGCACTGTAATAATCTCATTTAGCTGCATAAGTCCATCTGAGAAATCTTGAGGCATCTGTTGGCCAGAAGGAGTCGCCTCTTCATCGGCAAGATGTGCCATCGTTTTGTAAATCAACTTAGACACAAGTGGGCTCATATATCCAGACATCTCATAAGCTTCTATGAACGGACTAAGTTGTCCCAGGGTGATACCACGTCTTCGAGCGGTTCCTAGCCACCATATAATATTTTTCATCATGGTGGCATCATTCATGTTATTCAGTGCAAGAGTGGTGTCTTTTGCCGAAGGAATTGAATCCCAAGTTGATGCCGCGGGTAGATCTGAGGGTTCCCAATTTATACCCTCTTCGGAGAGCAAATCAGCCGGGGATTCATCAGCAACTACTTCAGGTGTAGGTGTAGGTGTAGGCGTAGGCGTAGGAGTCTCAACAACTGAACGAGCGGGCTCTGGTCTTTGCGCTGGATTTACAGATCTCCCTTTCATGACGAACTCTTTTACATCAATTAGAGTCTGTCTAATCTCAGTTTTGAGAAGATTGAACTCTAATTCAAGCGACTCCAGCCGGTCATCCTGTCTTCCATTTGAACCAACCATTCCATACCTCAGTTGCGATTATTAGAATCTCTGTTTCAGAAATTTAGCCGGAATAGAATTCTACTCCGGCTAAATTTCATTAAACAATTATGTAAGCGAATATTCCAGCAGCGTTATTCCTGAATAAACTAATTGAGATTCATCACTGCGGTTAGGCTGATAGGAGTCCGTCTTTCTATCCTAACTACAGCTCCGTCTTGGGGGATTATTTCGACAGTGAATTGTCTATTTTCGGTTAGCTTAGGAGCCAATGGACCCACGATTAGATACAGCTCGTGAATTTCACCTGGGTCAAGGAGCTCATCATCCCCATCTCTTTTGTAACACCAACTCGGGTCAGCTAAGGCTAAACAGGCGGTTAAGTTAACGGGGTCTATCGGTCCATCCACGTTCCCATTCATACGTCCCGGCGTTTCACCTGGATAGACTAATTGCGCGACGTTTACATCGTCTAGGTATGTGATGATCATATTGTCAGGGATAAATTCCACTCGCTCGACCCCTGTTGCAGTAGCCAGTTTAAGCCGTATTACATTCACCGCAGCGCCAGCAGCATCTGTTTGAGCAATAACATTGCCTTTAACGGTCAACGACGAAGATGTCGTGGCCACCCCTGCTAAAGCGGTTTCTTTCGCTTTTTCTGACGTGAATAAACCTGTTGTGAGGACAGTAAAAGCAAATACTGCCGCGACTACCACGAAAGCAATCAGAACAATGGCAGTTTCCAAACCAGTAATACCGGATTTTTCATTATGAAAGCGCGAAGCAATCATCTTTAACCCATCTCTAACCATCGGAACCAGCCCATCCTTTATATCTATGATTTTTATCAATCAGACTATTATCAAATTATCCATTCAACTTCATCTCAGGTTTCTA
>Ga0209501_10005296_pt1 | contig 11970 bp, 11 predicted proteins | sample ArcticOcean_MG_C_4_FD_187434 | JGI IMG/M metagenome (GOLD analysis project Ga0209501, IMG submission 187434) | Marine microbial communities from western Arctic Ocean - ArcticOcean_MG_CB4_134 (SPAdes) (version 2) | ecosystem: Environmental > Aquatic > Marine > Oceanic | place: Arctic Ocean...
TTGGCACTGGGATATCTATGCTTAAATATGATTTCAAAAGAGGAAGTAATTCTTGTTCCTTAGCAACTTTCAGAGCATAGTATTCGGCTGAAGGTAATCGTACAAGCATGTTTTTGCCTAATCGAAATGTACGATTGTCATGGCCTTGTTGTTCTACTGGATTGATAGATAAATGAGAATATTCAGGGAATTGCTCATTTATAAGTTTTTTTACAAAATCTACATTAATCAATTTTACTGAAAAATTATATTTATTACTATTTTGTATTTTGATCACCTATTGCTTGTTTTAATTTATTCGATTTTGAAACCCAAGGGCCTGGACGGCCTTCGGAAGGTTTACAAACTAAGCAATCTCTAAATCCATTTAAATAAGCATCATTTAAAGATTTGAAATGCACTCTGTTTTGGGGTTTAGTCCTTCTTCCAGGAGGACAGTTTGGTCTGCAGACTATGTTGGTTGTAACACACGCATTCAATATATGATGTTTTTTTGATTTAATAGATTTCATATTTTTTTATTCACAATAATCCCACTTATCTATAGGGAAATATTTAGTGATAAGTTCATACAATTCAGGATCGATTTTTTTTATTGATTCCCTTCTATCGTATGGAGGGTTTTTAAAATCATCTTTATCCATCATATATCCTTCTACTGTCATAGCCCAAAATTCGCCTATAAAATGTGTGATATTTTGGGATTGACCTTCTTCTAAATTTTGAGTGTAACCAGTATCGAACATACCTTTATTGATTGAATTTTCTGCTATTTTATATATCTTTTTATAAAAATAAGTTTCATTTATTTGTTCAAATACTACATGATTAATTGTATGAACCAATTCATGAATAACAGGATCACCTCCAGCATCATAATTACCTGGCCTGCATAGCCAAGTAGCATTAGCAGTCATAGAAGCATCGGTCATACCCATTGCAAAACCTCCTGGTTCATCCTCGCCTTTGTACTCAGGTAATGATCCAGCAATAGAAGTAAAAAGAGATATTCTGACTTGATTGTCTTTTAATATTTCTCTGATGCCTGGCATTTTAGAAGTCATATAAACTGAAGATTTTCTTGCTTGTAATAATGCTTCGTCGTCAATTTCCGGACCGCTAACAATTATCACTCCTCCACCTGTAATATATTTAGTATAAAATTCTAAACCCTTAGGGCTAGGTGAATTTATAACATTAGGACCAGTTTCAATATATGGAAATGGTTCCCATTTCGACGCATGCCCAGGCCAATCATTTCGATGATTAAGCAAGTCATCAATATCTATCATTAAGTGTCTTAATGTTCCATTAAATTTTTGATTCTGATAAGTATCACATAATTTGTTTTTATATTCCAAATAACTGCCTAGAGTCACTTCTACTTCGTCAAATTTAATTTTGTTAAATTTGGATGGTTTGAATTTTTTAGAATATTCTAGAAGCATCTCATATATCCATGTAGAAAAAGGACCATTTCTTGCAATGTTTTTTTCATCTAAAACATATGAATATTTATCTATCTGGTTTGTTTTTTTCAGATTATTTCTAAGTTCAATAAAAAATTCTCTAGCATCAATCTCTATTGAGTTTTCAAATAAAGAATCACAGGTTTCTAGTTTTATATTAGATTTTGAATCGTTCTCATCTTCTTGTTCTTTTGATGCTACTTCTTCTGTTTTAGCTTTGGGTTCCTGTGATGCTGCTTCTTCTGAAATATTTGTATCTTTTAAATTATTTGATAACTCGATTTCATTTAGATTTCCAGTCGAACATGCAAATAAAACAAAAATTATTGTAAATGAAACAATTCTCTTCATCACGTTCATAAATTTATGTCTATAGCAATTAAAGTAATGAAAAGTATTATATACGGTACTATTTTGAATGTTAATTAAATCTAAAAGATAATTGATTTAATAAATAGTTAAAGAAATCAAACTTTTGATTCAACTTTCTTCTCTATTTTACTTATTACATATTCAACTAAATTATCAACCGGATCAAATCCAAGTACCTTTTCAGGATTGGCAACAAAATTAGACATAGCATTTATATCATAAAAATAAATTTGATCATCATCTGCATTAATCAAATATTCTAGTCCTCCAACATCTATTTTTGCTGTTTGAAAGATTTTTTCTACTTGTTCAATAACATCTGAAGGAGGATCAAATCTTTCAACTAAACCTCCTCTATCAGAAACTCCATCTTTCATTCCATCAATTTTTTGATCGTCTATATTACAATAATCAGCTGGGCACAAATTAAATTCACCTTCAGTTAACATTATTTTTATTGCATAAACATATTTACCGTTTATTGTTTCTACTCTAATAATACTTGAATTTTTAGCAACTAAAAATTCCTGCATCAACAAGGTTTTATCTATCCCCCAATCAAGCGTGTTCATTTTTAGATAATTTTGTAATTCTGATATATTATCAAATTTAGTTATATTTGCACCACTACCTCCTATATTAGGTTTCAAAACTATAGGAAATGCTAAATTTTTCGCAGAATTTAAAATTGTTTGCGTACTATTCACAACATAAGTTTTTGGATGTTTAATATTCAAAGATCTGAGTAAATTAATCTGATTAGATTTAGAAAATTCATAAGTGTACGCATCGTAACCATTGATAACTTTTACTCCTATAGATTCTAAATATTTCATGTAATTCAATGTGTAGAAAATAGAATTTTCATTACCTCTATTAAATGCAGATGGGCTCATCCTATTAAATACAACATCAATATCAAAATTGTTGTCTATATCACCAGGGTTAAACGAACTATCACCACTAATCAATTTTGTATATTTAATTCCTTTCTCTTCTAGTTTGGAAAAGAATTTTACAAACCACTCAGGATGCTCGTAATATATGCCTAAAGATTTTTGATCCATTATTTACTCCAAAAAAAAACCCCATCTAATTTAGATGGGGTTTTTAAATTAATCAAACAACTAGATGCCCCCGTTATGTAACGTGACAACAACAATTATTTATTATATTTATTAATATCATAAAATTATTATAACATTATAAATTTATTTATATGAATGTATTTGATAGTTCAATTTAAATGATTAACAGTCGGAATGCCATAAACTTCTATCGGCAGATTTTCATATCTAGCTTTAATTTGCAAAGATAAATATTTCGAATAATGCCTAGCTTGAGCTAAATTTCCTCCATGAAACCAAAGAGATTTTTGATTGGTAGGTTTCCACATATTTCTCAACTCACCTTCCCAAGGTCCAGGATCTTTTTTAGTACCAGATCCTAAGCCCCAACATTTTCCAACTTTATCAGACACCTCTTGCGATATTAATTTGGCTGCCCATTCATTCATAGATCCATAGCCTGTTGCAAATATAATTAAATCAGATTTTATTTCCTTACCATTATTTAAAATAATAGAATTTTCACTGAAAGATTCAATTTCAGCAGGGCTTTCTAAATTAATGCTTCCATTAATTATCAATTCTGATCCTCCAACGTCTATATAATAACCTGAACCTCTTCGAAAATATTTTAATGATAGTCCTGATTCATCTTCTCCAAAATCAAATAAAAATCCACTTGTTTCAAGTTTTTCATAAAACTCTTTATCAATCGTTTTTAATAATTTAACAGATTTTTGTCCGTCCAAATATGCTAGTTTATATGGAGTAGATGCAACTATCAGATCTGCAATATCAACTGTTATTCCTGATTTTACTGCATCTTCAGAAAAATTCCCCTTTTTCTGAAGCTCTAACAAAGTATTAGATTTAGCTACTGTAGTAGCTGATCTTTGAATCATAGTGACATTTGATGCTCCCTGTTCCCATAATTCTGCAGCTATATCATGCGCCGAATTATTTGATCCAACCACAACGCAATTTTTATCTTTGTATTCAGTGCCACTTACAAATTGGCTTGAATGAACATAATTGCCTTTGAATTTATCTAAGTCTTTTATATCAGGAATGTTTGGCATACCAGACATTCCTGTAGCAAAAATTAAATGTTTAGTATTCATTTCTATTTCATTTCCATCTTTATTAACAATTACATTCCACTCATTTTTTATTTCGTCATAAGATGCTTTGATACATTCAGTTAATCCCCAATAATTGATTTCCATTATTTTTGTGTACATTTCAAGCCAATCACCAATTTTATCTTTTGGTGAGAATATAGGCCAATGGTCCGGGAATTGCATATATGGCATATGGTCATACCATACAGGATCATGGAGACAGAGAGAATGATATCTATTCCTCCATGTATCGCCTGGAGTTTTATTTTTATCAATAACAATGGTTGGTACATTTAATTGTTTTAATCTTGCAGCTAATGCCAATCCTCCCTGACCTCCACCTACGATTAAGCAATATGGATTTTTATTTTCATTTAAATCTTTAACTTCTAATTGTTTTTTCTCTAACCAATTTTTCCTAGATTTAAAAGCACCAAATTCTGTCCCCAATTCTCTGTTATAACCTTTTTTCTCTTCATGATCTTTCAATTCGTCAATAACAGTTAGGAAAGTAACACACTTCCCTTCATTTAATCTTATATGCCCCCTACATTTCGCATATATTGTTTCAAATGAAAACCAGGCTTCTTGGGAATTAACTTTGGTTTTCATATCAAGTATAGTAAAATTTTTCGGGTTTATTTTACTCAATGTATTATTAAGCATTAAAGAAATATCATTTTTAGATTCAAAAGTAATAATATTCCACGTAAAAGAAATTAAATCCCTCCAATATGTTGTGTCTGCAAATAAATCTAATATTGAATCTGTATTTTTTTCCTCAATGTACTTTTCAAAGCTATTTAACCAATCTTCTACAATTTGAGTTTTCATATATATAATTTTTATTTAATTAATGGTATAAAATTATTTTAAGAAATAATAATAATAAATCATGACAACATATTATAAAAATTTTAAAAATAAAACAGCAATTATTACAGGCGGAGCAAGTGGGCTCGGAGCAGGTATAGCAAAAATTCTTGCTGAACAAGGCGCAATCATTTCTCTCATAGATATAAATTCGTCTAATTTGCAAAAAACAAAAAAAACAATAGACTCAATTGGCAATGAAAATTCGTGGTATGTATGTGATGTAACAAATATAGAGGAAGTAAAAAAAACCATCTCATTAATAGAAAGAGATATGCAAAAGATTGATATTTTAGTTAACGCAGCAGGTGTTATAGGAGCTGGGAATCTTGAAAATTTAGAGACATCCAGCCTAGAGGATTGGGATGCAACTTACTCTATAAATGTAAAAGGTACAGCTATTGTATGTGAAGAAGTTGCAAGTAAAATGAAGAAGAGAAATTACGGGAAAATTATTAATATATCATCTCATGGAGGAAAATATCCTAATCCGGATAATCCTGCATACGCTGCATCAAAAGCAGCTGTAATTAATTTAACTCAATCATTTGCTATGAAATGGGCCAAAAATAATATTAATGTTAATGTACTTTGCCCTGGAAGTATTTGGACTCCAATGTGGGAAAAAAATGCTGAAAAAACAAAACAAAATGATAAAAGTAAAAGCCATATGACACCAAGAGAAATTTTCCTCAAATTTATAGATGATAATTGCCCTATGCAAAGAGAACAAACCACAGAAGACATAGGAAATGCAGTAGCATTTTTTGCTTCTGACAATTCTCTTAATATTACTGGGCAATCTTTAAATATTAACGGCGGAACAATAATGGACTAAATGATCCATTTATTAGGAGTATGTATGAACAAACTTATTATATTTTTTATGTTGTCCCCTCTTCTATTAGTTTTTTATGGTATCTATTTATCTGCTACCACTCATTAAGTTAATAGACTAAGGTTCGATCGCTATCAAAGCATAATTCAACAAGTTTATTAGGAGTCGCAGGCTTAAAACCTAATGATTCTAACTGCTGTGGGCTTATTCCTCTTGCATGTGCTGACATTTTAGAAGCATAAAGAGATGCGCCTTCGTTTTTTAAAACTGAAAGATGATCAGATAATTTACCCAACCCCACACCTTGCATTTCAGTAGTAGTAATTTCATGAAGAGATGAAACTCCATCTCCGGCACAAAAAACTGTTACTTCATGCCCATCCTGTAAAGCTGCTTTTGCTACTGCAAAACCTAAAACAGATCTGCTCGGATTTTCTACACCTGTAATAATATGAATTAATAATTTACCCATAAATCTATCTTAAAACAAAAAATGCATTGCGATGTTACAATAAATTAACTTAAATAAAATAATTGGGAGTATTTTATGAATTCAAGAAGTACATGGAAACCTGACAAGGAACAAGTAGTAGCCAAAAATGGAATCGTTGCTTCAATGCATCCATTAGCATCAGAAGCAGGAATTGAAATGCTGAAAAAAGGTGGCAATGCTATAGATGCCGCAGTAGCTACAGGGTTTGCAATATCAGTTTTAGAACCAAATAATAGTTCTGTTGCCGGAGTTGGATTTATGCATATTAGTTTAAATTCTCAGATAAAAAATTATAAACCTGGTACAAATGTAGTTGTAGAATACGGCCCGCGAGCTCCCAAAGCTGCAAGAGAAGATATGTACAAAATAACTGGTCCCGGAGGAGGGATATCAACATATTCTGTTGAAGGGAATCATAATACAGATGGTTATCAATCCATCAGTTTACCAGGCACCACAGCAGGATTGTGTAAGGCTCACGAATTATTTGGAGAACTTCCATTAGAGCAAGTAATGGAACCTGCTATTCATCATGCAAAATATGGATATGATGTTTATTGGTTATTAGCTTTAATCATAGGGACCAACATGGAAGAATTACAAAAATTTCCTGGATCAAGAGAAATATTTTTACCTAATGGGTTCCCACCTAAATATATTCCTGATCCAAGTTCATTAGATGATATGGCATACAAATTAAAACAAAATGACCTTGGAGTGTTATTGGAAAAAATTTCTAAAGAAGGTGCAGATGGTATGTACAAAGGAGAGATAGCTTTTGCAATAGAAGAAGACATGAAAAAAAATAATGGTTTGATAACCATGGAAGATTTAGCTAATTTCAGAGCCGAAGTAAAAAATCCTTTGAGTGTTAAATACAGAGATTTTGAAGTCTTTGGACCTACAGCTCCATGTGGAAGTTGGACTACTTTAGAAACTTTAAATATATTAGAAAATTTTGACACAAAATCAATGGGGCATAATTCTCCTGAATATTTACATATGTTTGTAGAAGCTGCTAGACACGCTTTTGCTGATAGATATCATTATCTTGGAGACCCTGATTTTGTAGATGTTCCATTAAACGGATTACTTTCAAAAGAATATGCCAAGGATGTTTCACAACAAATTAACAAAAATTATGCAGAATTAGAAAATTCTTATGAAGGTGACCCATGGAATCACTACTCTGATATAGAAATACATGATCCATGGAAATATGAATCACGTAATCCGAATGCAAAATTAAAAAATGGGGACTATGATCAAAATTCAGATTGTACTACGCATTTTAGTACAGCTGACAAAAATGGCAACCTAGTATCCTGCACACAAACAGCTGTGGGGCATTTTGGTTCTAAAGTGGTATCAAAAGGATTAGGTATTTTATGGAATAACGGTATGGTTTGGTTTAATCCTAAACCAGGATCTAAAAATTCAATAGCTCCTTTGAAAAGACCTCTTGTAAATATGGCCCCCATATTAGCTCGTAAAAATGGCAAACCATATATGAGTGTAGGATCTCCTGGTGGACGAAAAGTAAATAACGCAAATACTAATTTATCTATGAATATACTTGAATTTGGGATGGGACCTCAAGAAGCGATAACAACATCCAGATCTGATTCAAGCGGGCCTACAACACTTATCGATCAAAGAATATCGTTTGAAACTGTAAAAAAATTGAAAGAGATGGGGCATAAAATTGAAATTGTTGCTGATATGGAATCATGGTATAGTTTTGCAAGACCTTCAGCTATAGTTGTCGATCACGAAAATAATCTTTTACTTGGAGGATCCGATTCATTTCCAGTTGCTGAAGCCAAAGGTTATTAAATAAATTATCTTAATACTTGTATGGGATATAAGAATTTACTTTCATAATTTAAATTCTTGAGAATCCTTTGTATCCATTAGTTGAGATTTTATTGCATTTTTCACGGTAAACATCGTAACCGCCAACATATGGCATAAAGACTCTTTTTTTACCTGGAACATTTGCTCCTACATACCAAGAATTACAACTATATCTAAGAGTTTGATTTGCAATTTCTTCAATATGATCCATCCATTTATTCTCTTCAGTATGCTCAGGTTCGATTTCATTTTTTCCATCTGCTTCCATATCTTGTATACATTTTGTTATCCATTCAACATGTTGTTCAATAGCTACCATCATATTACCTAAAACTGAAGGACTTCCTGGACCAGTAATTGTAAACATATTAGGGAATCCTTCCACCGCTAATCCTAAATAAGATCTTGGACCATCAGACCATTTATCTCTAAGTTTTATTCCATTTTTACCTTTTATATCTATTCCAAGAAGAGCTCCTGTCATAGCGTCAAATCCTATTGCAAATACTACAACATCTAAATCGAATGTTTTTTCTGTAGTTTTCACCCCTTCAGCAACCAATGATTCTATGGGAGTTTCATTTACATCTATCAAAGAGACATTATCTCTATTATAAGTTTCGAAATAATTTGTATCGGCACATAATCGCTTACAACCTATAGCATTTTTGGGAGATAATAATTCAGCAGTATTTGGGTTCTTTACGATTTCTCTTATCTTAGATCTGACAAATTCTGCAGCAGTTTCATTTGCTTCTTCATTTGTACCTATATCATTATAAGCAGATATAAAACCAACATAACCTTTATCCCATCTTTCCTGATATTCTTTTAATCTTTCTTCTTCAGAAACTTCTAAAGCACTTTTAAGTCCAATATTAGTAAAAGCCACTCCACCTTTACCTTTTCTTTGTTTTTCTCTAATTGAATGGTAATTATCTTTTACATGCCTTACTTCTTCAGAATCTAACGGTCTATTATTAGCTGGTATAGAATAATTTGCTGTTCGTTGGAAAACTGTAAGACTCTTAGAATTTTCAGCTAGTATAGGTATTGCCTGTACAGCTGACGATCCAGTTCCAATAATACCTACGGATTTACCTGTTAAATCTATTTTTTCATTAGGCCATTTGCCAGTAATATACCAATCACCTTTATAGGAATCTATACCTTCAAATTTAGGTTTATTTATTGAAGACAAGGAACCTGTGGCCATCACACAATATTTTGATTGATACATATTTCCTGAACTAGTATGTAGTTCCCATATTTTAGAATTTTCCACATATTCTGCAGATACTACGCACTCATTAAATCTTATGTGTTCTTTTAATTCAAACCTATCTGCAACATGATTTGCATATTCTAATATTTCAGGTTGTGTAGAGTATTTTTGCGACCATTCCCATTCCTGTTGAAGTTCATCTGAAAAAGAATAAGAATATTCTATACTAGGGATATCACATCTAGCTCCAGGATATCTATTCCAATACCATGTACCCCCTACACCATTTGCTTCTTCTAATATGATAGCTTTTAGTCCCAATTTATTAAGACTATGAAGCATATACATCCCTCCAAATCCAGCTCCAACAATAATTGCATCAGCACTAGTTATAGGCTGATCAGAATTTTTTGAATCGTTTTGAAATTTCGCCTTCATTTTAACCTCATTTATTCGTAATGGATCGTAAATATTCACAGGACGCATCCATTGCCTGTTTGCTTTTATCTAAAATTCCAATTTGAGAATAAAAACCATGCATAACTCCGGAATATTTGATTAATTCAGATTTGACATCAGAACTCAATAGTTTGTTGTGATAATCTATTCCTTCATCAAGCAAAGGATCATGTTCAGCAACTATTATGCAAGCCTGTGGTAAATCAGTATGATCAGCATATTTTAATGGACAAACATAAGGGTTAAGCATATCTGATTCTACATTTATGTATTGTTGCCAAAACCATTCCATCCCCGACGCAGTCAGTGCATAATCATTTGAGTTTTCTGTATATGATTGTCGTTTGAAATTCGAATCCAAACAAGGATAAATTAACAACTGTGATTGCAAGGGAAGTTGCCCGTCATCTTTAGCTTTCAAACAAACTGCTGCCGCTAGATTCCCTCCAGCACTGTCGCCTCCAACTGAAATTCTATCCTTATCAATATTTAATTTATTAGCGTTTTGATAAATCCATTTTGTAACTCCATAGCAGTCATTAAGTGGTCCAGGAAATTTAACTTCGGGAGAAAGTCTGTAATTGACAGATAATACAGCGTAACCAGATCCCAATGCTAAATGTCGTGTAACTCCGTCGGATCCATCTACATTTCCTATAACCCACCCTCCTCCGTGAAACCATATTAATATTGGTAATTTTTGATTAAGTTCAGGGATATATAATCGACAATCTATATTGGTGCCGTCAACAGGGATGCTAACATCTTTTACTTGAGGTAAATCTGGGCCAGGTAAACGTGGCCTAGAATCATACTGTTGTCTTGACACATTTGGAGAAACTGTGTTCACAGGAGGTAGATTTAGAGCTTTCGTTTGCTCTAGTAAGATCTGAGATTGTTTATCGAGTGACATAATTCACGTTCCTTTTAAAAGTATAATACTACATCCGGTACAATAAATGATATTCTAGTAATAAATATTGTATAATGACTATCCATTTTAAATATAAAATCAGAACATAACAATGGCAGTATCAGTAAAAAATTCTGAATTAATATATAAATCTTTAAAAAATTGTGGAGTCAAAATTGTCTCTGCATTACCTGAAACATGGCTTGTACATCTCATAAAATTTTCTGAAGAAGACCCCGACATGCAGCTTGTAAGACTTGCCAAAGAAGAAGAAGGGGTAGGTATTTCATCAGGAGCACATTTTGCAGGACTTAAATCTGCAATGTTAATGCAAAATCATGGTTTTTTAGCATCAATTAATGGAATCGTATCTCTTGCTCAATTATATCGAATACCTTTGTTGATGATCATTAGTTATAGAGGTGAAATGGGAGAAACAGATCCTTGGCAAACGGAAGGTGGATTAAGAACTGAAAGTACATTAAAGGCTCTAGATATTCCTTATGATATTATTGATTCTGCTGATTCGGTTGAGAAAAAAATAAATAAAGCAGCTGTTTTGTCTGAAAGTTCAGAAAGGCCTGTTGCTCTTTTAATAACTAGAGATCTGATGGTTGAATGATGAAAAGAATCGACGCATTAAAGAGAATATATAAACAATTAGATGCAAAATTAATTATTACAAACATGGGCGCAGTTGCAGCAGAATTGTACTCTCTTGGACATAAAAAAAATTTCTTCTACTTAGAGCATAGTATGGGACTCGCATCTTCCGTAGGATTAGGATTAGCACTATCTAAACCAAGAATTAAAATAATTGTATTTGATGGAGACGGGTCAGTGTTAATGAATCTTGGAACTTTTTCAACAATTGCTAGATATAATCCAAAAAATCTTACTCATGTAATATTTGATAATGAAAGTTTGTTATCTGTAGGCGGATTTCCAACAGCTACATCTACTGGCACAAATTTAAAAGATATAGCAATAAGTTCTGGAATAAAAAATGCATACGAAACCAATGATATTGATGAATTTGAATCATTATTTAAACAAAACACCAATTTGGATAATGCATCAGTTCTTGTATCAAAAGTAGAAGCAAAAGGGCCTGAAAAATTCACAATGGATTTAGGGCTTATAGAAAATAAAATAGATTTCAAAAGACACATCAATTCATTAAAGGAAAATTAAATGATACTAGAAGAATTCATTAACAGCATAAGATCAAGTAAATTAGAAGTTGTAGATCTAACTCAATCATTAAATGAACAGACTCCTAT
>Ga0209501_10005297_pt1 | contig 11969 bp, 11 predicted proteins | sample ArcticOcean_MG_C_4_FD_187434 | JGI IMG/M metagenome (GOLD analysis project Ga0209501, IMG submission 187434) | Marine microbial communities from western Arctic Ocean - ArcticOcean_MG_CB4_134 (SPAdes) (version 2) | ecosystem: Environmental > Aquatic > Marine > Oceanic | place: Arctic Ocean...
AAATCCTATTTTTCAAATAGATGCCAATAAAATAATTAAAAAAATAGAATTTTCACATCCTTTTTATGATCTTGAGTCAATAAAAGCACAAAAAAAATTAATAGAAATACAAGGATTAAATAATAGCTGGTTTTGTGGAAGTTATTTTGGTTACGGATTTCATGAGGATGGTTTAAAATCAGCATTAAATATAGTGGATCAAATATGAGCATTTTTTCTTCATGCATATATTCAGGACTTACAACACATAAAAGATTTAAGCCAAAAAAACATTTTTTTTCATATAAGACCTTTTCTTTATTAATTGATTTAAGTGAAATTCAAGATTTAGAGAAAAAAATTAAATTTTTCTCTTATAATAAATTTAATATTTTGAGTTTTTATAATATAGATCACGGCAAACGTGATGGAAGTTCTTTAAACAGATGGGCCAAAAAATTGTTATCTAGAGCAAAAATTAATATTACAGGGGGGAAAATTAAATTACTTTGCTTTCCAAGATTTTTTGGGTATGTGTTCAACCCTCTAAGTGTATTTTATTGTTATGATAAAAACTCAAAGCTCAAAGCAGTACTTTATGAAGTAAAAAATACTTTTAATGAACAGCACACTTATATATTTAGAAATAATTCATCATCAAATATTATGATGCATAAATGTAAAAAAAAATTTTATGTTTCGCCATTTATTTCCATGAAGACATTTTACAACTTTAGATTGTCAAAACCAAAAAATACTATAAGTATTCTAATTAAACAAAGTGATGTGAGTGGACTGCTACTTATTGCCCACCAGGCAGGTAAAAGAATTAAGTTAAATAGCTATAATTTATTCATTCAATTTCTAAAGCATCCCCTAATGTCATTTAAAGTTATTGCAGCGATACATTTTGAAGCATTTCGTTTGTGGACAAAAGGTATTAAATTAGTAAAAAAAAATATTATGATAAAAAATAATTTATCTTTAGAAAAATAATGAATTTAAGTTTAGATTACTTGGCTGACCAATTTGTTTTTTGGAATCTTAATAAAATATCCTATGGATATTTAGAGCTAATAGATTCAAATGGTCGTGAGTATTTTTTTGGTAATAAAGAAAGTTCGTTAAAAGCTAAAATAAAAATCAACGACCCAAGCTTTATGGCAAAATTATTAAGAAAAGGCAGCGCTGGAGTAGGAGAAAGTTATATAAATAATGAATTCGAAACAAATGATCTGCCTTCATTAATAGAATTAAGTGCAAGAAATATTAATGTAACATATAAATTTTCTGGCTTGATTAGAGTTCCTTTTGTGCAAAATGTTTTAAATAAGATTGTTATCACAAATACAAAAGCAAGAAGTAAGAAAAATATATCTTCACATTATGATTTAGGAAATGATTTTTTTTCAATTTGGTTGGATAAAACTTTAACCTATTCCTGTGGTATTTTTAATTCTGGAGACGAGACTTTAGAAAAAGCTCAAGCTAATAAGTATAATAAATTAATAAATTTAATTAAACCAAAACCAGGAAGTAAATTATTGGAAATTGGATGTGGGTGGGGCGGATTTGCTGAAGAAGTGGCAAAAAATTATGACATTAAGTTAGATTGTATTACGATTTCAAAAAAACAATTTGAGTTTACAAAAGGTAAAATAAATAGACTTGGCTTAAATCATAAAGTTAATATAAAGCTACTAGATTACAGAGATGTTAAAAAACAGTACAATAATATTGTTTCTATTGAAATGATAGAAGCGGTAGGTGAAAAATATTTAATCAATTATTTTAAATCCATAAAAGAAAATTTAATTCCAGGTGGGCGTGCAGCTATACAATCAATCGTAATAGATGATAATTTATATGATCGATATAGAACAAAAGAAGATTTTATTCAAAAGTTTATTTTTCCAGGTGGGTTTTTACCATCCTTAAAATCACTTAAAAATTTATCTGCAAAATCAGGTTTAGTGTTTGATAGCCAGGAAATGTACGGTGAACATTATTCTAATACCTTGCAAAAATGGAGAAAAAGCTTTTTAAATTCATGGGAGCAAATATCTAAGCAAGGTTTTAATAAAAGTTTTAAAAATATGTGGGATTTTTATTTATCTTACTGCGAAGCTGGGTTTAAGTCTAAAAATATAGATTTAATACAGTTTTCTTTGTGTAATAAATAATTATATATGAAAAGTGTATTTACAATATTAATTGCTATTTTATTAACTAGCTGTGCAGGAAACAAAATGAAACCAACTGACTTCAAAGACCAAAAACCTAGATTAATTATAGAGGATTATTTATCAGGCAATGTTAAAGCTTGGGGAATTCTCCAAAATAGATCTGGTAAAGTAACTAGACAGTTTTCGGCTGATTTAAATGGAACTTGGGATGGTAAAAAATTGATATTAGACGAAGAGTTTAATTGGTCAGATGGCGAAGTTCAAAAAAGACAATGGAAAATAAATAAATTAGACGAACACCATTATGAAGGTGTGGCAGACGATGTTGTGGGAACTGCTAAAGGATTTTCTTATGGGCCAGCATTTAAATTTGAGTATGTTTTGCTAGTGCCTGTTAAAGGTAAAGAGATAAAAATTACTTTTGATGACTGGATATTTATGCAAGATGAAAGAGTTGCAATTAATAGAGCTACAATGACCAAGTTTGGTATAAAAGTTGCTGAACTTACAGTTATGTTTGTTAAGGATTAGTAGCTTATTTTTTGTATCCCATTTCAACAAGTTTAAAATAAATACTATTAGGTAGTATCCTTAGAAATTTTAAAAAATATGTAAACGCTTTTGGAAAATGAATTTCGAATCCTTTTTTCTTGATTAAGCCCAAATAAATTTGTTCAGCTGCAAATTCTGGAGATTTTATCATTGGCATCGGGAAATCATTTTGGTCAGTCATTGGTGTTTTGATAAAACCGGGACTTACTAGAGAAACTCTAACATTTTTTCTTTTCATTTCAAATTGAAGAGTTTCTGCAAAACTTGTTAAAGCAGACTTGGATGCACAATAAGCTCCTGCTGCAGGTAAGCCTCTATATCCTGCAACAGAAGAAATTATAGATATTTGACCACTTTTTTTATTATTATAATAATCATAAACAGCATTAATGCAGTTCATGGTTCCAAAATAATTAACTTCCATAATTTTTCTTATTTTATCTAAATTAAATTTTTTTTCAGACTTAGGATCGTGTATTCCAGTGCCAAATATAGAAATTTCAATATTTTTAAATGTTTCAACAATATTTCCAAAAACAGTTTTACATTGGTCAATATTCGTAACATCCAAAGGAAAGGGATGAATGTTTTCATTCTCTTGGTTTAGTTCTTTTAGTAAATTTTCACGTCTAGCTGACGCCGCAACTTTCCAACCTTCATTAGCAAACTTTATCGCTAAGGCTTTTCCTATGCCGCTGCTTGCTCCTGTTATCCATATACTTTTGTTCATTAAATGAATTTAACCCTTTTTTAACTATATTGTAATGGCAAAATATGCGTCAAGATTGTAATAGACCTGATAAAAATTAATGAATATTACATTAAAATTAAAGACTTAACTTATGAAGAAGAAATATTTAATATTTGGAGCCACAGGTTCAATTGGGTCTTCTTTAGCTAACCAGCTTTATAAAAATGATTTAGATTGTCATTTAGTTGGAAGAAACGAAGATGAACTAAAAAAGATATCTGAAAAATTAAATTACACATACTCTGTTTGCGATGTATTAAAAATTGATTTTACAAATAATTTAAAAAAAGATTTAAATGAAACTGAAATTTTAGGAATAGCTTATTGCGTAGGCTCTATTGACATTAAACCTTTTAGACTAACTAAAGCAAACGATTTTGTTTCAAGTTATGTTCTCAATCTTGTATCTGTTACAGAAATATTAAGAACTTTTCAGGATAGCCTTAATAAGAACAAAGGTTCTGTTGTGCTTTTTTCGACAGTTGCTGCAAAAAAAGGTTTTACAAACCATAGCATTATCTCTTCAGCAAAGGCAGGCGTTGAAGGCCTAACTGTAGCTTTAGCTGCTGAACTAGCTCCTAATATAAGAATAAATTGTATAGCTCCAAGTTTAACTAAATCTAAAATAGCAAGTTCAGTTATTAAAAATTCTTCAATAGAAGAGTCCATTGCAAAAATGCATCCATTAAAAAGAATAGGAGAAGGTGTTGATTCGGCAAATTTAGCAAATTTCTTACTAACTTCAAAAAGCTCATGGATTACTGGACAAGTTATTGCTGTTGATGGGGGTAGATCTAGTATAGCTTAAATGTTAATCATATTATTATGCAAAATTTTCAAAAATACTTTTCTTTATTATTCTTTTTAGCTTTTTCTTTTGGAGCCTCAGCTTGGGGAGGTTTTGTTACAAGCGTATATAAAGAGCCCTGGTATTCTACTTTAGTAAAACCGCCATTTAATCCACCTGATTACATCTTTCCAACAGTTTGGATAATTCTTTATGTATCAATGGCGTTTGCTATATGGTTAATTTGGATTAATCCAAAAAAAGAAGAAAAAATAATATATGTTTATTTTGTTCATCTTTTAGTAAACGCAAGTTGGAGCGTTGTATTTTTTGCACTACATCAAATATTTTTAGCATTACTAGTTATAGTTGTAATAATTTTATTAGTTGTTTGGTTAATCAAACAATATTATCCTATCAATAAGTTGAGTGCAGCATTAATGGTGCCTTACTTGATCTGGTTGGGCTTTGCTTTTGCCTTAAATTTAAATATTCTACTTTTCAATTAAAAAAGCTTTTTTTATTATTTATGGATGATGTCGTTATTATTGGAGGTGGTATCATTGGAGTTTCATCAGCATACTTCTTATCTAAAGAAGGTAGAAAGGTTAAAGTTTACGAAAGAGATCCAACATATAAAAAAGCATCTTTTCCATTATCATTAGGTGGATTTAGAAGACAATTCTTTCAAAAAGAAAATATATTGCTTGGGAAATTTGCAAAAGATTTTATTTTCAAAATTCCAGAATTACTCAAAACAGAAAAAAACCCAAATCCAACAGCGAGCATGGTTCCCAATGGGTATTTGTTATTATTTGGACCAGAGCATGCAAAAGAACAATATGAAGCATTAAAAAATCATAAAGCATGCGAGGCTGGTACAAAAAATATTAAAGGTGAGGAGTTATCAAAAATATTTCCATATGTGAGTAATGAAGGAATTGAAACAGCAACATATACGGACACAAAAATAGAAGGATGGATCGACCCATACCTATTCCACAATGCATTAAAAAGTAAAGCAATTGAATTAGGAGCTGAATTTATTAAAGGAGAAATAAAATCTATCAATGAAATAAATGCAAAAATAATTATTTCAGCTGCAGGATGTTGGACTAATGAACTTTTTTCAGATATTCCTGTGGTTCCGCAAAAACATACTGTTTTTAGAGTCAAGTGTCCTAAACACATTCCAGAAATGCCATTAACTGGAGACTTAACAACAGGCGTGTATTGGAGACCTGAAGGAAATGAATATTTAGCCGGATCACCAATTTCAAAATTTGATGCTGATGATTTGGAGCCCGAGTGGAATGATTTTGAAGAATTAGTTTGGCCAGCGTTAGCAAAAAGAATACCAGCTTTTGAAGAACTTAAACTAACAGGTGGCTGGGCAGGATACTACGACTGCAATAAACTTGATAATAATGCTGTAGTAGGAAAACACCCCAAATATGAAAATCTTTTTATGGCTACAGGATTTACAGGCAGAGGTTTAATGCAAGCTCCAGGAATTGGAAGAGCTTTAATGGAATTAATTACAACAGGATCTTATCAATCAATTGATTTATCGTGTTTTGCTATTGAAAGAGTATTAGAAAATAATAAAAGACCAGAACCGTACGTTTTATAATTAAGTTGGTAATACTTCGGCTTGATCTTTTACTGTTGAAACTTTTGTTTTAAATTGATTTGATATTTTTTGAACTTCTACAGAAGAGACTTTATATTCTGCGCACATCGTTTCCTCATCTTTTCCATGACCGGTTACCATATTAACCATATGCTCTGGGAAATGGAAAGTAGTAAACACCACGCCTTCTTTAACTCTTTCAGTAACTTCAACCTTTAAGGATACCTCACCTCTTCCCGAATAAAGTCTTGCAATATCACCTGTATTTAATTCTCTGCCTTTCGCATCTTTTGGATGAAGTAACAAAATGTCTTCATCTACAATTTTAATGTTTTCAGTTCTTCTCGTCATAGTAGCAGCATTATAATGTGCTAATACTCTACTTGTAGTTAATATTAATGGATAATTTTTTTTATTTTCTTCTATTTCATTGCTTTCTTTCCAGTCAAAGTACTTAATTCTACCTTTACCTAGTTTAAATTCTTTTTGATGTAGAATTTTAGTATCTGTTCCATCTTCTTTCACTGGCCATTGCAATCCTAGTTCTCCAAGTCTTTCTCTAGTTATGCCTTTAAAGAAAGGAACTACATCTGCAATTTCAGCCAAGACTTGATCAGCATCATATGCTGGTTGATTGTATCCAAGTTTTTGCATCATTTCTGCAACTATAACTCCATCAGGTTTTGTCCCCGGAAGAGGTTCTACTGCTCTGTTAACTCTTTGAACTCTTCTTTCTGTATTTGTGAAAGTTCCATCTTTTTCTAGAAAAGTTGTTCCAGGCAAAACTACGTCTGCATGTTTAGCAGTTTCACTCATAAATATTTCTTGAACCACTAGTAGGTCCAGTGAATTCATAGCTTTAGCTACATGAGCACTATTAGGATCTGTTTGAACAACATCTTCACCAATAATCCATACAGCTTTAACTTCCTTATTAATTGCTGCATCAAAAATTTCTGGTATCTTTAATCCAGCCTTTGTTGGATGAACAACACCATACTTTTCGGTATAAAAATTTTGAATTTTTTCATCTGCAACTGGGAAATATCCTGCTCCTTGGTGTGGTTGACAACCCATATCAGCAGCGCCTTGAACATTGTTTTGACCTCTCAACGGATTTACACCAACACCAGGTCTTCCAATATTTCCTGTTATCATAGCAAGATCCGCAATTAACATTACCGTTTTTGAGCCTTGTTCTTGCTCAGTAACACCAAGACCATGAAACTCCATTGAGTTTTTTGCAGTTGCATAAGCTATTGCAGCTTCTTTTACCTGCTGTTTATCAACTCCAGCTACCTTAGCTAAATGATCAATATCTAATTTTTTAATTTTTTTAACAAAGTTTTCAAAACCTTCTGTTCTATTTAAAATAAAATCATCTTTATGCAATTTAGATTCTATGATGAAATACAACATCATATTTAAAACTGCTACATTTGTTCCAGGTCTTAACTTGATATGATAATCTGCTAATTTAGCAACATCAGTTGTTATAGGATCTAAAACTATAAGTTTCTTTCCTTTCATTACCTGTTGTTTAATCTTTGCGCCAGTGACCGGATGGGCATTTGTTGGATTTGCTCCAATTATTAAAAATAGATCTGCATGATAAATGTCTTCAGTAGAGTTTGTTGCGGCCCCAGTTCCAAATGTCTGTTGCATTCCCCAAGCTGTTGGTGAATGACAGATTCTTGCACAACAATCAATATTGTTTGTTCCGATTGCTGCTCTAATCATTTTTTGAAAAACATAATTTTCTTCATTAGTACATCTTGCAGATGAAATACCTGCAATAGCATCAGGACCATTTTCTTTTATTATTTTTTCTAATTTATTTTTAATAAAATCATAAGCCTCATCCCATGATGCCTTTTCAAACTTTCCATTTCTTTTTATTAAAGGACTTCTCAATCTGTCTGCATGATCATAAAACCCAAACGCATATCTACCTTTTATACAAGTGTGACCAGCATTTACTTCAGTTTGCTTGGGAGTATCAATTGATACAACCTTACCATTTTTTATTGACGCTTCTAAATTACATCCCACCCCACAGTAAGAACAAGTGGTTCTAACTTTTTCATCATAGTCAGCTGATTTAGACGCAAAAACATCTGATATAGCATCGGTTGGGCAGGTATGCGCACAAGCTCCACAAGAAACACAAGAAGAGTCACCAAACATTAAATCATTATCTGTTGTAATTTTTGAATCAAAACCTCTTCCACTCATTGTTAAAACAAATGAACCTTGAATTTCGTCACATGCTCTTACACAGCGACCACAATTTATGCAATTATCTAAATTCATTCTCATATATGCATGAGAAGTATCTTTAGGAGTTCCTTTATTTTGTTTAGGTTTATTATATCTGTGGTTATTAATATTTAAATCATTAGCAACTGTTTGTAATTCACAATTATTATTGACTTCACAAGTAGAGCACGTCATAGGGTGATCTGTAAGAACAAGTTCTACAATGTTTTTTCTAAGTTTTGTTAAATCTTCATTTTGAGTAATTATATAAGAGTCTTCAGTTACTGGAGTATGGCATGAAGCCACTGTTCTTGTTGGACCATCTTTTTTAAGAGCAATATCAACAGAACAAACTCTACATGCTCCATATGGAGCTAAATTTGGGTCATCACATAAACTTGGGACTTCTTTTTCACTAGTGTACTCTCTTACAAATTTTAAAACAGAAGTGTGATTAGGTTTAATTTCATGAGCTACACTATTAATGTAAGCAAATTTATGGCCTTTACCGTTTGATCCGTTTTTTTCGTTTTTCATTATTTTCCTAAGCTTCCTGGTTTATATCAGCTTTAAATTCATGCGTAAAATATTTAAGTATGTTTTGAATAGGCGATGGAATTGCCCCACAAAGAGCGCATAAACTACCTTTTTTCATGGTAACGAGGAGTTCGTTTAAAAGCTTTATAGGAATTTTGTTTGTTTTATTCACAGCTTGATCAAACATTTCTTTACCTCGATAAGAACCTATTCTTCCAGGAAAACATTTTCCACAAGACTCTTCAGCGGTGAATTTAAACAAATGATGAATGTATTTAATCATATCAAAGTCTTCTGGTATGCTGACAATACTACCGTGCCCTAACATAAAACCTGCATTTGTGAATTCTTGAAAATCTAAATTTAATTTCTCTGCTTCTTTGATCGGAATTACTCCACCTAATGGGCCACCAATTTGTAAGGCTTTCACAGGTTCAGCAAATCCACCTCCAATCTCATAAATTATTTTATTCATAGGAGTCCCCATGTCTAATTCATAAACACCAGGATTTTTAAATAGACTATCTAAGCAAACAAGTTTTGTACCAGCAGATTTAGCATTTCCTATAGATGAAAAAGATTTTGCACCGTACTTTAATATGCAAGCTATAGCAGCTAAAGTTTCAACGTTATTAACTACAGTTGGTTTTTTATATAAGCCTTCAACAGTTGGAAAGGGTGGTCTTACATCAACCTCAGCTCTTCTTCCTTCAATAGACGCAATCAGAGCAGTTTCTTCTCCACATATATAAGCGCCTTGACCAATGCAAATAGATAAATCACAAGAAAAATCAGTACCCAAGATGTTTTCACCTAAAAGATTTAATTTTTTTAATTCGTTAATTGTACCGTTAATGATTTCAATTGATTTTGGATATTCGCCTCTAATATAGAGAACACCCTCGTCGCTTCCTATGATATAAGCACAAGCAATCATTCCAAATAAAACTTTAAGAGGCTGATCTTCCAAAAGATATCTATCAGAAAAAGCGCCTGAATCTCCTTCATCAGCATTACATACAACATATTTTTTTTTTGCTTTTTCTTTACCACATAAATTCCATTTCATGCCCGTCGGAAATCCTGCCCCACCTCTTCCCGAAAGGTTTGATTCAGTTATAATTTTAAGTGTATCTTTCTTATCTTTTTTTAATGTTTGCGATAGCAAATCTTTAAATTTTTCAATAGTAGATAAGTCCTCGCCCATCAATATATTTGTTGTTGCGTGACTTACTGAATTAATTTTTTTTTCATTAATTTTTTTCCCTTTTATAATTTCATCAATTTGGTCAATGTCTTTTCCTGAATAATTATAACCATCATAATGAAATGCTGCGTTTTCATAACAATGTCCCAAACAAAACATTTCGCCAACCTTATCTTTGCCTAATTTTTTCACCAACTTTTCTTTAAGACTGTCCTGGTTTCCAGCACACATACAAGCACTACCATTGCATACCCAAGCTTTTTTTTCTTTATGTTCTGGTCTTAAAAATTCGTAAAAACTTTCCGCGCCATGAATAGTTGACATACCAACATTATATTCATCAGCTAGTTGCTTTATCTCTTTGCCATTTTTAGATTTATTAGTTATGTCAATCATTCTCTTAAAGAGATTATTTTTAAGACCTTTTCTTCCAGATAGTTTACTTATGTTTTTTGACATATTAATTTGTTTTTAAAATACGATTTTCACCACAATATATATTAAAACTATCAGATTTTACAAAACCAATTAATGTCATATCTGACTGTTTTGCTAAATCTATAGCGAGACTTGTTGGCGCACCCACACCCATTAATAAGCCAATATTTGCCATTAAGCTTTTTTGCACCAATTCAAAACTTAATCTACCTGAACAAGCTATAAATTGATTCTTTGTATCAAAAATAAAGTTTTTAAAACTGTGACCAATCACTTTGTCCAAAGCGTTATGTCTACCAACATCCTCTCTAATCACCAAAGGCTTTCCATCAGAATTAAAAAGCGCACTCGCATGTATTCCGCCTGTTTTTGAGAATTCAGATTGATTTTGTCTTAATATATTAGGAACTTCAGTTATTAGAGAACTTTTAATTTTAGGATTATCTTTGTGTATCTTAGTTTTACAAATTATTTCCAATGAATCCATTGATGTTTTTCCACATACGCCGCAGCTTGAATTTGTTAAAAAATTTCTTCTAAGATGTTTAATATCAAGGTTTTCTCCATTATTTAAAGTGATTTGAATTTTATTTTGTATTTTAAATTTACCAACTTTATCACCTAAAAATTCTATTTTTTCTATTTCAGATGTTTTGTTAATAATTCCTTCGCAAAATAATAAACCAACAATTAAGTCTTCATCGTTTTTAGGTGTTCGCATTGTTATTGAAATTGAATCATTTATCCAATCTTTATTTTTTTTGTAACGCACTGTCATTTCTAAAGGCTCTTCAATAGAAACTGAATCATTTACAGCCGACGGTTTATTTCCTTTATACTTAATGGTCTGATACTTAGAATTCATATTTTAATAGTATTAGAGGAGATAGATTTGAGCAATCTTTTAAAAAAATAAAATAATTATTTCCAAGTAATTGGATATTTTCTTTTTAAAATTAAACTATTGTATATTATGCCACCAATAATAATTGTTATTGATCCTGCCATTATAGGGAATATTAAAAATGGAAATGAGACACCACCAATCATTACGGCAATTGGATTACCTCCAGCTGGTGGGTGAGTTATCTTTAAAGCGATCATAAGCATAATTGCAATACCAACAGCCAATCCTATTGAGATAAAAGAAACTTGAAAGAATGTAACAAAAATAATTCCTACAAAAGTAGTTACTAGATGACCAAAAAAAATATTTTTTGGTTGTGCAAATTCATTACTAGGATAACCAAAAACCACAACGACTGTGGAGCCGAAGGAAGCAACTAACCAAAGCCCATAGTTAGTGTCAGATAAAAAAGATTCGTAAGTAATATAACCAAGTATTGTGATAGTTACTCCAGCTCCTATACCAGCTAATAAAGGTGGCCAACAAATTATTTTTTTAAGATTCATAATTATTCAATGCGTCTAAAGCAGTATTAATAGGTAATAATAAACATTCCTTTCTAGCAATATTATTATTTGTCATTATTTTATTAAAATCTTTCCAATCTTTATTAAAAAAAACTTTATTATTAAAAGAATTTCTAGCTTGTTCGGCAAAATCTTTAATTTTATTAGTAGATTTGTTTTTTGCATTTCTAGACAGTAGGCTTACAGATGCTTGGCAGTAAATACAA
>Ga0209501_10005298_pt1 | contig 11968 bp, 10 predicted proteins | sample ArcticOcean_MG_C_4_FD_187434 | JGI IMG/M metagenome (GOLD analysis project Ga0209501, IMG submission 187434) | Marine microbial communities from western Arctic Ocean - ArcticOcean_MG_CB4_134 (SPAdes) (version 2) | ecosystem: Environmental > Aquatic > Marine > Oceanic | place: Arctic Ocean...
CTATTAAAAAATCTTCATACAAGGATGCAACTTATTCTGGATTTAGAACTTTGGCAAATTATATTTTCGGGAATAATGATAAGGAAGTTAAAATTCCAATGACTGCACCAGTGATAACTACTATGCCTACTAATGAATCTATTGAAATTACTTTCATTATGTCTGATGATTATTCTTTAGATAATCTTCCAAAACCTCGCTCGGATGACATATTATTTAAAGAACTAATACTTGGCAAAGTGGCTGTTATTAAATTTGGAATGTGGGCAACTCCTAAACGCATTATGAAAATGCAAGGTAAGCTGGAAAAATATCTATCTGAAAATAATATTCAAACTTCTTCAGATTATTTAGTTGCACAGTATAATTCACCATGGGTAATTCCTCCTTTTAGAAGAAATGAAATTATTATTTCAATTTAATAAACTGTTTACCATTAATAGAAAATGAAAGAAAGATTGAAGAATACTATTATTTTATTTACATTATTATGTCTGCTTCTGGGATTAGAAAAGGATAGTTTAAAATATATTTTAACAGATATCCAATATGAAGTAACTCAGAATTGCGGTACAGAACCTCCATTTAAAAATGAATATTGGAATAATAAAGAAGATGGTATTTATATCGATATTATTACGGGAGTGCCTTTATTTTCTTCTTTACATAAATATAACTCTGGTACTGGTTGGCCTTCTTTTTATGATTTAATAGATACCTCGCAAATTCAATATAATTCAGATTTTGATTTAGGATATAAAAGAATTGAAATAAAGTCATTATCTTCTAATGGACATTTAGGTCATCTATTTAATGATGGTCCACATCCAACAGGACTTAGATATTGTGTTAATTCAGCATCATTAGAATTTATTAAATATCAAGATTTAGATATTAGAGGATATTCAGATTACAAAAAGTTCTTTAATACTGTAAAGTAACAAAGTCTATTATTTTATAATAATAATGAAATTAAAAATGAGCTTAGTATAAAATGTATAATATTAAATTTAGTCAGTTTATTCCTCAGCCTATTGATAAAGTATTTGCCTTTTTTGCAAGACCTGAAAATTTAGAATGTATTACACCAAAAAATCTAAAATTTTCAATTAAAACTCTTTCTCCTATTCGTATGGAAACGGGACAAGTTATTGATTATCATATAAAGATTAAAGGATTTCCAGTACGTTGGCGTAGCTTAATTTCATCATATGATCCACCATATAGGTTTATTGATGAACAGATACGTGGACCATATACTAAATGGCATCATACGCATACGTTCACTAAAGAAAATGGGGGTACAAAAATAGATGATCAAATAGAATATAGTATGCCCTTTGGATTGTTAGGACGTATTACCCATTCAATTTGGATAAAAAAAGATTTAGAAAAGATATTTGAATATAGATCGAAAACTATTAAAAAAGTATTTAGAAAGGATATTAATGAATAATAGTAATAAGTGGCTGTCAGTATGAAAGTAGCTCTTTTTGGAAGTACCGGTTTTGTAGGAAGTTATATTGTAAAAAAACTTATTAGTGAAGGTTTTATACCAAGAGTATTAGTAAGAAAAAAATCTAAATTTAAAATAACCTCTATTAGTGAAGTGATATATGGAGATATCCAAGATAGTAATTCCGTGTTAGAAACTATTAAGGGAACAGATGCAGTGATATATAATATTGGTATAATTAGACAATTCCCCCAAAAAAATCTCACATTTAAAGAATTACATTTTGATGGAGTAAATCGCTGTATAGAAATAGCTAAAAGTATCGGTGTCAAAAGATTTATTCTTATGAGTGCAAACGGGGTAAATCCAGATGGTACAGCATATCAAAAAACTAAGTGGCAAGCAGATGAAGTTCTAAAGAATTCAGGACTGAATTGGACTATTTTTAGACCTTCACTTATATTTGGCGATCCTGAAGGACAAGGCAGGCCAGAGTTTTGTACGCAAATAAGGGATGATATGTTGAGCTTACCAATACCAGCGCCATTATTTTATGAAGGACTACTTCCCATTAATGCTGGATCATTTTCTATGTCTCCAATACATGTAGATAATGTATCAGATTTTTTTGTTAAAGCTATCTCTCAAGAAGTATGTTATGAAAAAATTTATAACTTAGGTGGCCCTGAATCACTAACATGGAAGAAGATTATACACCAAATTGCCCTGGCAAGCAAGAAACGTACATGGAAAATACCTGTGCCTGTGTTTGCAGTAAAAATTGCAGCAAAAATGTTAGATAGATTTGAATGGTTCCCTGTTACTCGAGATCAACTTACTATGCTCATGGAAGGAAATTCAGTTAGTGATAATTATTTCAATTCTTTTTCTATCACTCCTATAAAATTTGAAAAGGATAATTTGAGATATTTAGAGTTATGATGCTACCTCTCCACTTCTTTCTTCCTAATCCAGTTAAAATAAATAATTCAACACTCATCTTGATGGATGTTTTCAAATTTTATTTTAATTATTGATTAGTGATTATATAAAAATGAATAGAATTAGTTTATTAGGATGTGGGAAATTAGGATTGCCTCTAGGGCTTCAACTTATAGATAGAGGATATTATGTTAAAGGTTCAACAACGACTGCATCTAAAATTGATAAATTTAAACAATCTGGAATAATACCTTATTTATTAAATATTGATAAGTTAGTAGAGTCAGATTTTTTTAAGTCTGATATTTTGGTATTAACATTGCCATATAAGAAATCATTTTCTGATCCTAATATTTATAAAAATCAGATAAAAAGAGTTTGTGATAGTTTAAAGTTTTCTAGTATTAAGCATGTTGTTTTTACTAGTTCAAGCTCAGTTTATCCGAAAGATGCAAAACTCTATTTACCTACCGATAAATTTATTCCTCCTAATATAAGAGCAGAAATACTATTGGATTGTGAAGCAGTACTTAATCAATTGAAAAATATTTCTGTTATAACTATTAGACTGGGTGGGATTTATGGTGTTGGGAGAAAAATTAATAAGTCTAAAAAAAACAGAAGATTGATTAAACAAGATGATGCAATAAGTTTAATTAAAGAGAGTATTAGAAGGGTTGGCGAACATGATTGTATTAATGGTTTTACAATAATGGTCGTTTAGAAGGACTCCCCGGTATCTCATTGCTACCTTGTAAAAAATATTACTATAATTATTTATTATTAGATTATAATTCACATTTAATAATAAATTTTGGATTAGTTAAAATGAATAAGGGTATGATAGACTGAGCGTCTTGATACTAGTGATTGTGTGACTCTCCTCCAATAGACCCACAAATTAGTATCATTTCTCATACCCTTTCCTCCAACCTACATAGCACAATATAGGAAGTAAATAATCTGACACTCATTCTGATGGATGTTTGTAAAATAAAGTTACAAACATTTTATAGGCAGTATTAAACTTATTTTGTAGTTTTCATATCTAATGAAGAAAGTATTAATAATATTTATTATGATATCTTCAGTATATACACAATGCCTTGGAGATATGAATGATGACTATGTTGTAGACATTCAAGATGTGGTGATTATGGTTAACATTGTTATTTATGATGATGAGATATATGATGATGCCGCTGATATAAATCATGATGGGAATATTAATATTTTAGATATAATTGGTGTTATAAATATAATATTATATGAAAATAATCCCTGTGTCCCGCCAATTGATATTTTTTACAACATACATCAAAGTCTACCTGTAGACTGGGTGACAGAGTTTTATGTTATAATGAATAATCTTACTAACATCATACCTGCTAACCAAAATTATTTTGATGAATTGAGTATTTATGCATGGAATAGCAATGTAGCAGACCCTTATCTGGGTATTCAAGGAGGCACTTACGTTGGTGGTTCAGAAGATGGATTTTATATGGTACTTGAAATTAATGAAATGGAGTTCGAATGGAATCACATGCATCGGTATTCAGTTATAGCTCATGAGTACTTTCATGTTTATCAACTAAGTATAAATCAGCCAATGAATGAACCTAATGGTGGATACAATCCGAATACATTCAGCATTAAGTGGCTGATTGAGGGTGCAGCAACAACAATTGAGTCAATTTATATTCAAGACTATTATGATTATAATTATTTTACAAATGACCTTGCATATGCTAACATAAGTAATTCTGTACATACTAACCCAAGTATCTTTGAAAGCTACAATAGTAATAACATAGATGTTAATTATACTTCCTCCGTATTCATGATACTCACATTAGCAAAAGAACTGATAGAATTAGGGCACTCTGAGGAAGATGCATTTAAGATGATTTTTAAAGAGTTTATGCTGACAGGGGCTAAAAATTCTAACTGGGAAAATTTCTTTGCAGATACATTTGGATTCTCAGTTGATAATTTTTATGATATTCTTCAAACTTACACACTTAATTTAGAGAATGTCATCCCTAGTTCATCACTATCATTCCAGCAAATTTTTGATTGATGATTAATTAATCCAGTCTGCTTTGGGGTAGGGTTTCTAAACCCACCTCTCCAATTCTTCTTTCCTAACCCAGTTTAATAATCCAACGCTCATTCTGATGTAACAGGATGAAACCTTGATTGTCTATTTCATGGATAAGTAATATAATAGAACATGGTAAAAGTGCTTATTTCAATACTATTTGCAGTGAATATATTCAGCTTACTTTTGGCGGATGGTCCATATGATTTTTGGTTGATTTATGAATCGGATGGTCTACGTAATGGTCCATATTATTCAGGAGCAACTCTATATTATCCAATAAATGCTCCAGAGCCTTTGGCAAGTATTGTAATTGTACCAGGATATGGAATGGTTGAAGCATCCATTCAAGACTGGGGACCCTTTTTTGCTTCATGGGGAATTATTGCAATGACAATTGGAACTAATAATCCTTATGACTTTCCTGAAGAAAGGGCAGAAGCTCTTTTAGATGCTATCGAAACAATAAAACAAGAAGATGGTAGAATAAATTCACCTGTATATGGGAAGATAGATTTAAATAGTTTTGCTGTAAGTGGATGGTCAATGGGTGGAGGAGGTGCTCAACTTGCAGCAGTTATGGAACCAACATTAAAAGCAGTAATTGCATTATGTCCTTGGCTGGATAATTGGGTGCTAGAGCCTGATGATTTGAATCATTCTGTACCAACCCTGATATTTAGTGGGCAATATGACGTAAATGCTCCTCCATATTTACATGCAAATATTCATTATAATTATACTCCTTCTACAACTGATAAATTATTATTTGAGGTAGAATATGGTGACCACTATGTAGCTAATGGTCCAGATGGTGGTAGTGGATATATTGGGGATAGAGCTCATGAATGGCTGAAAAAATATTTATTAGATGATTTTTCAAATTGTGAATTATTACTTGAAGTACCTCCCACAGCTTCACAATACTTAACTAATATAGAATGCGATTCAATAATACAGGGGGATTTAAATGGTGATGGCGTGATTGACATTCTAGACCTTATTGTTCTTGTGAATATGATACTAGATGGAGAATACAGTATTATAGCCGATTGGAATGAAGATGGCGTTGTGAATATATTAGATATAATAATATATAAAAATATCATTCTAGGTAACTAAACCCACCTCTCCAATTCTTCCTTCCTTATAAATAATTAGTATATAACTCCAATAATGAAAAAAATCAAAAAGAAGTAAATAAAAATATTAAAATTGATAATGGTTGATTTATTAGTTAAAATACAGTATCATTTTGTTATATTCAGTGTAAGCCTCTTAATGTTTTCTTGTGCAGTAACAACAAAAGATTCACTAGCTTCAGTAGACCTGCCTATACCTGAAAATTGGGAATCTCAAATCCCTAATAGTAATAATTTTACCGGTGCCTGGTGGCTAGCTTTTCAAGATTCAACTTTAGAGCAATTTATTTTGGATGTTCGATTAGGAAATCCAGATTTGAAAAGTATTATTCATAAGCAAGAGATGGCATTGCAGACAGCAAGGTTAAATGGTGCTTCAATATATCCCAACCTTAATTCATCATTTAATAAAAATAATTCTATTCAAAATCTTGTAAATTTTGGATTTGCAGAATCTTTTTTAAATGGTGGCCAAAATAATTCTAATACAGTTGATGAGTCAAATGCTGAAGTTTCACAATTTGAAGTAGAGACATTTGGTTTAAATTTTTCTTTGCAATGGGAAATAGATATATGGGGCCGTGCTTTAAATGGAAAAAGAGCCGCAATTAAAGATTATGAAGCACAAAACTATGAGCTTTCTTATTTAGGTTTCTCTACCATTATTCGTTCGATACAAACTTATTTCGAAGGGGTCGAGGCAGTTGGACAATTAGATATAGCACAAGATTCTTACAATAGTCTATCTGAAATTAGAGATATGGTGAAAAATAGATATGAGCAAGGGCTTAGGTCTAGTTTTGATTTAAGGATGTCTGAAACATATTTAGCGAGTTCAAAAGTACAAATAGAAATGCGTAAAGTGCAATTAAGTAGCCTTAATAGAATATTAAATACTTTTCAAGGTAGATACCCTAGTTCTGAGTTTAATTATGTTGTTTCTATCCCCAATATTATTCCTCCTATTCCGCAAGACTTACCAGCAGATATAATTAATAGAAGGCCTGATATTAGGGCTGCTATAGCAAAACTAGAGGCTTCAGATATGAGGGTTGCTCAAAGCAAGCGTAATTTATTACCTGGAATTTTAATTAATGCTTCTGGGGGAACCTCTGCAAATGATATAGCTGATATATTAAATAATGATTATGGAATTGGTAGCTTAGGTATATCTTTTACAACTCCAATATTTAATCAAGGGAGACTACGATCCAACGTTAAATTAAATAAAGCCATTAAAGAAGATGCAATTCAATTATTAAAGCTTAAGTTGTTAAAGGCATTTACTGAAATAGAGCAGCTATTATATTTAGATAATTCATACACTATCCAATTAGATGCTCTAAAGATAGCAGAACAACAATCTTTGGATACATATAATTTGTCTAAAGAACGTTATGATAAAGGACTAATTTCATTAGAATTAGTTTTCAATAGCCAGCGTCAGTACAATGATTCACGATCTCAATTTCTTGTATTAAAAAGGCAAAAGTTAAATAATTATCTTTCTCTTATTCTTGCATTAGGGGGAGATATAGTTCAAATTGACAAAAATAAAAAAAATAATATAGAAAAATGAAAAAAAATATTGGCATTACTATTTTAATAACAAGTATCATTTTAACTATTGTGCTTGTTTCAAATAAAAAAGAAGTGGATACTGTAACTTCAGTATCTAAAATACCTTTGGTTAAAGTTAGCCCATTAATTCAGAATATAATAAATGCTAGAATACAATCTCAAGGTACTATTCTTCCAGCTAATGAGATTATAGTTTTAGCAGAAATAAATGCCAGAGTGGATTGGATCTCTGGAAAGATGGAAACTGGCTCGAGCTTTTATAAGGGAGATACATTGGTAAAACTTGATAAGCGCGATTATGAATTAGCTTTAATATCTGCTGGATCAAATATTCTAAATGCAAAAGTAAATTTAGAGCGTGAACAGGCAGAATTTGATTTAGCTAACAAGGAATGGGAAAGGGTAGGATCTGGAAAAGCGAGTGATTTAACCCTTCGTAAACCACAATTAGCACAAGCTGAAGCTATTTGGGCTGCAAGTAAGGCTGCTGTTGAACAAGCGCAAAGGAATTTAGATAGGACAGTTATTATTGCCCCTTTTAGTGGCAGGGTTCGGAAAAAAAATATCAATGTTGGATCAAGTTTATTTGCTGGTACTACTATAGCTCAAATATATTCAACAGATTATTATGAAGTTCGTCTTCCAATATCAGATCGTGACATGTTTTTTACGGGGCTATCGTTTGATGGGAACTCCATTTCACCTTCCAATCAATTAGATGTTTTATTTAGATTAGATAATAATAATGTATTTAAAGGGAAAATAGTTAGAACAGAATCTGAAAAAGACTATAAAACTAAAATGGTAATTTTAATTGCTAAGATAGATGCAAAAAAGAATTTAGGAACTAACAATATTCTTGCTATTGATCAATTTTTAGAGGCTGAAATTATAGGAATAGAATTAGGCAAATCAATTCAAATACCTCGATCAATGGTAAGAGATAGCTATGTATGGGTTGTAGATTCTAAAAAGAAGCTTAGAAAAAGAAAAGTAGATTTATGGAGATATGAACAAGAAAAGGCTATTGTGAAAAATGGACTTTTTAAAGGAGACTATTTATTAATGTCTCGAATGAACACTTTAGTGGATGGTATGATTGTTGATATTAATATCAATTAGAGGATTTTGATGGAAAGAATTATACGCTGGTTTGTTGAAAATATTGTTGCAGCAAATATGCTGATGATATTTATAATTGTTGCTGGCATTATGGCGATCCCCTTTCTTAGAATGGAAGTGTTTCCAGAAATTGAAGTTGAAATTATAAATGTAAGTGCAGTTTATCCTGGAGCTTCACCATCTGCTACTGAAGAAGCAATTTGTATTCCAATAGAACAAAGAATTGAAGGTTTAGAAGGTGTTAAAAAAATCTCTTCTGTTGCAACTCAGAATATTGGTACTGTGACAATTGAAATTATGTCTGGACAAAATATTAGTGACATGTTAGATAAAATTAAAGCAGAAGTAGATGCAATTACAACCTTCCCTGATGATGTAGAAACACCAAATATTCAACAATTTACTGCTGTTGCAGAGGTTATTACAGTTGCTGTATCCGCTAAGTTAGATGAAGGCTCATTAACAGATTTATTAGATGATGTTAATAATGAAATAAGTAGCTTACCAGAAGTTACCTATACTCAAACAACTGGCAAGAAGAGGCGTCAGATAAAGATAGAAGTTTCGGATAAGAGTCTGCAAAAATATGACCTTACATTTCAGAAAATTGCTCAGGCAATTAGAAGTAATTCTATTAACATACCAAGCGGTAGCATTGAAACAGTAAATGGTGAAATTTTAATTAGGGCTGAGAATCAGAGATATAATATTGAAGATTTTGGTGAAATACCTATACTTAATAATCAGAATGGAGCAGTTTTAAAGCTCAGTGAAATTAGTGAAATTAGTGATGGTTTTAGATCTTCAGATTTAAAATTAGATTTTAATAGTATGCCTTCTAAGTTGATTAGAGTGTATAGGATTGGTAATCAAAGTGCATTAGCAATAGCAGATGCTGTTGAACGCTATGTTTCAGAGAAAAACAAAACTCTTCCTGAACAAATAAGATTAACAACTTGGAACAATGATGCAAAAATTTTAAGAGGACGTATTGATCTATTAATTAAAAATGCTAAGTATGGTTTATTTCTGGTAGTTTTGATTTTAGCATTGTTTCTTAGACCTAAACTCGCATTTTGGGTTTCATTAGGTATTCCAATTTCATTTATGGGAGGATTTTGGTTTATGCCATTGGGTGATGTCTCAATTAATATGCTATCACTATTTACATTTATATTAGTTTTAGGGATAGTTGTGGATGATGCTATTGTCGTTGGTGAAAATATAATGCTTTTTAGAGAGCGAGGCTATAGTCCTAAGGAAGCTGCTATTAAGGGAGCTGTACAGGTTTCCTCACCAGTTATATTTGCTATTATGACTACTGTAGTAACTTTTGCACCAATGCTGGCTGTTGAAGGGGCTATTGGTGCAATATGGAGAATTATTCCTCTTATAACAATATATGTTTTATTTTGGTCTTTATTTGAATCATTGACTATACTCCCATCCCATTTAGCTCATAGCCATGAAAAGGAAAGTAATATTCCTATAATTCGGTTTTGTACAGGCAAATGGGATATTGTACAATCAAAAATAAAAGTTTTATTAAATAATTTTATCAATGATATTTATAAACCCACTTTAAACTGGGTAATAAATAATATTGTATCTACTATTTCTATAGCGCTATCAATTTTTATTTTGACAATTGGTTTAATTGCAGGTGGATATCTAAAGTTTTCATTTTTTCCTCCAATTGAAGGTGATCTTGCTATTGCCTCAATTGAGTTTCCATTAGGTACACCCATTGATATTACTGAAGCAGGTTTTTTAGAAATTAAGGAAGCTGCTAATATTTTAGATATTCAATTAAAAGAAGAATATCCTGATCAAGATGTTATGATAAATACACTTGCAACACTTGGATATCAACCTATGCGTACTAAAACTTCCCGCGGACCTGGGGCTCTAGATGTTGAATTTGATGGGTCACATTTAGGTGAAATTGCAATAGAGCTCGCCCCTGGAGAAGTTAGACCTATTAGTACCGAAGAAGTTGTGAGGAGATGGCGAGAGCTAACACCTGATATTCCAGGTGTATCGGAGGTGTCTTTTTTTTCTAGCTTATTTTCCGTAGGCGAACCGGTGAATGTTCAAATTAGCAGTCATTATACAGAAGACCTGCTTGCAGCAAGAGATAAATTAACATTAGCTTTACTTCAGTATCCTGGAGTTTTTGATGTAAAAGATAATTATTCTATTGGGAAAGAAGAATTAAAAATAAAATTATTACCATCAGCAAATAATTATGGTATTAACATGATGATGGTAGCCTCACAAGTTCGACAAGCATTTTATGGTCTAGAAGTTCAAAGTTTTCAAAGAGGTACCGATGAAGTGAAAGTAATGCTTCAATACCCAGATTCAGAGAGATCTTCAATTGCAGATTTAGAAGAATTTATGATTCATACACCCTTGGGTTTACAAATTCCAGTAGGACAAATAGCTCAATTAGAACTTAGTAATGGAATTTCAACTATTCAACGAAAAAATAGGATGAGAGCAATTAATATTACTGCAGATGTAGATTTAAAGGTTACTACAGGTAATAATGTAGTATCTGATATTGAAAATGATATTTTGCCAGGTATTATTAATGAATATCCATCAATTCAATATACTCTAGAAGGAGAGCAGCAAGAACAACAACAAAATCTTCAGTCAATCGGGAAAAATTTCTTAATTGCCCTTATAGTTGTTTATACACTTCTCTCTATACTTTTTAAATCATATTTTCAGCCTCTTGTTGTAATGTCGGCCATACCTTTTGGACTAAGTGGGGCTGTTGTAGGTCATCTTATAATGGGTATAAATTTTTCTATTATGTCTCTGTTAGGAATTATTGCTCTCTCAGGTGTTGTAGTAAATGATAGCCTGGTACTTGTAGATTTCATTAATAGATATAGAAAAGAAGGCAAAAATATTTATGATGCAATATTAGAATCAGGTCCTCGTCGATTCAGGCCTATATTTTTAACCTCATTAACTACATTCGTGGGATTGATGCCATTGTTATTAGAGAAAAGTATACAGGCGAAATTTTTAATTCCCATGGCTATTTCTCTAGCCTTTGGGGTCATATTTGCAACATTTATAACCCTTCTATTAGTTCCCGTTCTTTATATAACTATTGAAGATAAAATTTTAAAAAACGATAACTGAAGAATTTACAAATATTCAAAAGCTTATGCTTATTTAGTAACCACCTCTCCAATTCTTCTTTCCTAACCCAGTTTGCATATATCTCAGTAGTAAATAATCCAACGCTCATTCTGATGTAACACCTTGAAACCTCTATTGTCTATTGCATAGAATAAGTAATATAATAGAACATGATAAAAGTGGATATATTTAGAAAGATAATTGTAATAATAAGTATACTGGGGGTTTTATTTCCCTGTGAAGGAGATACTAATCTTGATGGTTCAATAGATGTGCTTAATATTGTTCGTATTATTGATATAATTGTTAATACTCAGAAGTTGATGCTGGTTAAGTAATAAGAAGATTGAAGAAGTTATTTATTATATTAAGTTTATTATTTTCATTAAACATCGCACAGGATTGTGATGAAAATATGTTAATGTATGATTGTGATGGTTTGGGTTTTTGCAATAATGA
>Ga0209501_10005299_pt1 | contig 11967 bp, 16 predicted proteins | sample ArcticOcean_MG_C_4_FD_187434 | JGI IMG/M metagenome (GOLD analysis project Ga0209501, IMG submission 187434) | Marine microbial communities from western Arctic Ocean - ArcticOcean_MG_CB4_134 (SPAdes) (version 2) | ecosystem: Environmental > Aquatic > Marine > Oceanic | place: Arctic Ocean...
TACGCCGCTGCCCCCAAATCTCCTGGTGAGCCGTGCGTCTCGACGTACTGGTGTGAACGAAAACACTAGAGCAATTTTCACTTAAACGGAGTCGCTCTCGCGACTTAAGTAATTGGTTTAATTGCTTTATTCTTAAGGGGTCTGAGCATGTTTAAACAAAGCATGCTCTAGTCGAGATTCTATCAATATCGAAACTGGACTAGGCCGCGTCTTTTCCGCTGCCACTGGCGGATTTCTGCCCAATGACCGTGAAGAACGACGCCGATTTGGGCTGCTGCGGCAATTCCACCTGCAGCGGGATCATCCGGGCCGTGGTGCTGGCCTGGCCGCGCACGATGGTGCCTTCCAGGGTCGAGGGCATGGGATTGCGGGCGATCGGCACCGCGTCGGCGGCGCTGTAGACACACAGATATATGGCCCGGCGGCGGGCCGGCGAAAGGTTGGCCTCGCTGCCATGTTGCAGGCGGGTATGCATCAGGCAAACCGCGCCTGCCTTGCCGACAATGGGCACCTGGCGGGCCAGATAATTCTGCTCCAAGGCCGGTGCGACCATGCCTGTGAAGACGCCATCCTGAAACAAGCTGTCGATGCTGCCCCGATGCGTGCCCGGCACCACCATCAGGCAACCGTTGTCCTGGTCAACATCGTCCAACAGCAATATTGCCGTAATAACGTCGTCATTGGTGTGCGGCGTATAGCTGAAGTCCTGATGATAGTGCACGACCATTTGGCCGCCCGGCAGTTTTGAATTGATCTTGCAATGGTGATATTTGACGTTGGGGCCGATTAAATCGGCGACCATGTCCACCATGGGCGCATCGGTCATGACCCGATGAAAATCTTCCGATACCTCGGCCGGGTTATTGATCCGCCGCAGGGCGGGCCGTGCCGCCGAATGGGTCTCCTCCAGATCAAACCGCGGCCGGCCGTCGACGGTGGGTTCGCCATAGGGTTGGTCGTGGCGCCGGCTCTCCTCCGTCCAGTCATCCATTTGCCGGCGCAGGCGCCGCAACGTATCGCCATTTACGGCACCGTCCACCACCAGATAACCGTCACGCCAGAATTGGTTCTGCTGATTTGAGGATAATTTCTTGCCCGCCGCCGTCATCCCACCACGCCTTTTTGGTTGCACTCGATCATCTATCCCTTAATACCAAGCGGACAGGGGCCATAGCAATCGGGAAAGCTTACCAATATGCGTCTGAAGGACAAGGTCGCCATCATCGCCGGCGCCGGCCAGACCGAGCCGGACGGCATGGGCAATGGCCGGGCAACAGCCCTGACGTTTGCCCGGGAAGGGGCAAAATTGATGCTAGCCAACCGCTCCAGCCCGTCGCTGGAAGAAACTGCCCAGCAGGTCCGGGCCGAAGGCTACACGGTCGAAACCATGTTGGCGGATATCACCAATGAGAACCATTGCCGCGATTTGATGGCCGCCACGACGGCTGCGTTCGGCCGGCTTGATATCCTGCACAACAATGTGGGCGCCGGCATGGTCGAGGGCGACACCACGAAGATTGACCTGGCTGAGTGGCAGGCCAGTCTGGACCGAAACCTGACCGGTGCCATGCTGCTCTCGAAACATGCCCTGCCCATCATGCGGGCCCAGCAGACCGGCTGCATCATCCATACTAGCTCCATCGCCTCGGTCGCCGCTTATCCGCTGATCGCCTACAAGGTGGCGAAGGCGGCTTTGAACGAATTCTGCCGCTGGCTGGCCTACGAAAACGGCCCGCACGGCATCCGTTGCAACATCCTGATGCTGGGCCTGATGGACACGCCGACAGCCTTGGCGATGTATCACCGCACCAGCGGCGACCCCATCGATAAGATCCGTGGCCAGCGCGACGCACTGCCCCGCCTGGGCCGCATGGGGAATGCCTGGGATGCCGCCAATGCGGCCCTGTTCCTCGCCTCCGACGCCGGCGCCTATATTACCGGCGCCATCCTGCCCGTGGACGGCGGCCTGACGACGAAGGTCGGCCTATGAATGACGCCCGGGATCTGCAGCAGCGCCTAACGGCCCTGGAAAGCCACCTCGCCCATCAGAATGGCACCATCGAGGATTTATCCGACATGGTGAACAAGCAATGGACGGAGATCGAAGCCCTGCGTCGGGACGTCAATCAATTGCGCGAGCGCCTACAACGTATCGAGGACAACTTTGAAACCACCCAGCCCAATGATCAACCACCGCCACATTATTAGAACTCAGGCTCAATCTATCGGCACGAAGATGCAGTGGCGGACCTGGCTGTCGATGGCCTTGGATAGATGGCCTTTGCCGGCGACGTCTTCGACCAGGATAACTTCGCCGGCGCCAATGATGCGGGCTTCGCCATCGGAGGCGGTGATTTGCACCCCGGCATCCAGGTTGATGATGTACTGGCAGCGCGGCGCGGAATGCCAATCTAGCTCATAAGTCGGCTGTACCTTGCGAAATATTATGCCCGTGGCTGGCAGCCGTTCGGATAACTGCCCGCCCGGGCCTTCCTCAACCCATTCAACATCGATATCGCGAAAGTGCGACTGGCCGTCGTCGTCTTCGTATAGATTATGGATGCGCATATGCCCACTGATCTCCCATTCAAATCAAATTGCAGGATAGGATGCGCGCAACACGCCTTTCAGGCAAGCCGGCTGGTCTTGCGGGCAAAAACTTTCAAACCCGGTTTGAAGGCCCATTGCCGGCGATAGATATTCAGGCCATGGCGGGCCAGTAGTTGCCGCAGATTGCCGGAGGAAAAAAACAGGCAATGGCGCGGAGGCGTAAAGACATCCCAGCTAGGCAAATGCCGGGGCCGGCGCCAATGGCCGATATCGGGTGTGGTCAAATACAGCACACCCCCGGGCGCCATCAGGCCCGAAATGGCGCCGACAAAGGCGTTGGCATCGGCCACATGCTCCAACACTTCAGAGCAATAGACCGCGTCAAACGGTTCCTCTGATCGGGCCGCGAAGTCCGCCGCGAATTCGGCTAAACCGCTAACCCGGTACGTCGCGCCAGGATAATGGGCCTTTGCATGGGCGACGGCTTCGCCGTCGAGATCAATGCCCCAGGTGATAAAACCCGCCGCCACCGCGGCCTGGGTCATGAAGCCTCCCGAACAACCTACATCCAGAAACCGGCGCCCCTTGGCCCCACCCGCCGTCGCCCCTGCTAACATCCGCACCCGGATGCGAGCCCGGCGCAGTTTAGAGGCTTCCTTGTGAAAATAGCCCCGGGTGCCGCTGCTGTCGGGATTAGAATACAGTTCTGCCAGTTCCGCGTCGCTCAGCATGGGCGAGAGGAAAACGAGGCCACAATCAGCACACCGGCGAAAGCGCCACTCGTCCTGTTCTATCAAGGGCGGGCAATTGGCACCGTCACAGACCTGACAACGGGCATCTTCCTTCGTATTTTGCATGCGCTAGCCATATGTCAAAGCAAGGTGGAAGGCAACGCATACCAATGGTGGAAGAGGGATGACTGGGTTATATTCCGGCAAGCGGTGTCGCTCTAGACCCCGATATTTTTGCCTTTGCGGAAGCTGATGAGCGCGTCCAAAATACAATCGATTGAATCCCGATACAGTTGGTGGGTGGCCATCGCCTCGACCCTGATGATCACGGTTGCCTTTGGTTCCACCTATCTTGTCATAGTGGGCCTGAAACCAATCGCGGCCGAATTCGGCTGGCCCCGGCAGATCCCCTCGGCCGGCTATTCCGCCTCCTTGCTTGGCGCCGGCGTGGGCGGCATTCTCATGGGCTTATGGTCCGACCGCCGGGGCATGGCCGGGCCGGCCGTCACGGGGTCCATATTCGTTGGCCTGGGCCTTATAGCCATTTCGCAAAGCAACTCGGTGATTACCTTTTTGGGCGCGCATTTGTTGATTCTGGGCCTATTGGGTAACGGTGCGATGTTTTCACCCCTGCTGACCAACGTTACCCACTGGTTCGACCGGCGCATGGGTATCGCCGTGGCCATTGTCTCCGGCGGGCAAAGTCTAGCCGGCGCCATCTGGCCGCCAATATTCCGCTATGCGATGGAGCAGTATGGTTGGCGCGATACCATGTTCGCATATGCCCTGGTCTGTTTCGCCGTCCTGATCCCTCTATCCTTGGTCATGCGCCGGCCCAGCCCCCGCATGGTTAGGGGCGGGGCAGCGACGGACAAGGCGGAGCGGGCGGCGCAGTCGGGGCGACGCCAGCCGCTGGTCCTAGGATTGCCGCCCAATACGGCCTTTGCACTGTTATGCATGGCGATGGTGGGCTGCTGCGTGGCCATGTCCATACCCATGGTGCACATTGTCGCTTATTGCAGCGACCTTGGCTTTTCTGCCGCCCGCGGTGCCGAAATGTTGTCGATCTTGTTGTTCAGCGCCTTCCTCTCGCGCCTCGCCTACGGCTGGCTAGCGGATCGCATAGGCGGCTTGAAAACCCTATTGCTGGGCTCGGCCCTGCAGCTTTTGGGCCTGGCCTGTTTCATGTATGTGGATAGCCTGAAGGGTCTCTATCTGGTCTCTATTTTTTATGGCCTGGGCTATGGCGGTATTGTGCCCATGTACGCCATTATCATCCGGCAATTGTTTCCCGATTCTCAGGCCGGCTGGCGCATTGGCGTGATCTTTTTGTTCGGCACCGGCGGCATGGCCCTGGGCGGCTATCTAGGGGGTTTGATTTTCGATCAAACGGCGACCTACCGCCTGGCATTCCTTTCCGGCATCGGCTTCAATCTGTGCAATCTGGTCCTGGTCGGCTTCATGGTGCAGCGCCATGGCAAGCGTGGCGATGGCAGTGGCCAGCTGATCCCGGCGCCCGCGTAATGTGGTGTAGGAAACGGCGGCCAAGGCATCGCCGACGGCTCTGTTCGATATCTGCAACGGGGTCGAGCGGGTTCGCGCTAGGTCCACCGCAAAACGTCCCAGCAATTTTTCCGGCTAGAAAACTAACCGCGGCAACGGCGATCAGGGTCATTACGGCGCTGTGTGGACTCCAAAACGGAATGGACGGAAACAGGGTCATCCCTAGGGCCCAGTATGTATCGAACAAAAAGCTGATACTGGATAACATTGCATTTCTCCTTCAGTAGCCCCGCCGCCTGTCCCTAAGGGAGGCCGGCAGCTTTGCGTCCCGCCGTTTCCGGCGGTTTGCCCTTTCGTGGACGTGCGTTCACGTTCCCCACTTGTGAAATACAGTTTGGCCCAAAATCTCTTACCAAATCATTAGTGAAGTGAGGCGTTTTGATCTGCTAAGCTGGCAGCAACGCAGCTATTTTTAGAGGGGAATATTTATCATGGACGACCTGCCGATCCTGCATGTCCGCCAAATCGAAGCAAACATCATTCAGCCCATTTACGAAGAAATGGTTGCGGAATTGGGCGAGGAACGGGCCCGGGAGATTTTGACCACGGCCATTAACAAGGATGCGGTGCGCCAGGGCGCCGAACTGGCGGCCAGCACCGATCAGCCAAACGATCTGGAAACCTTCGCCACGCTGATGGGCCGCTGGTCCAAGGGCGACGCCCTGACAAAGGAAGAGCTGCATTCCAGCAAGGGTCAGCTTGACTTCAATGTCACTCGCTGCCGCTATGCCGAGACCTATGCGGAAATGGGCCTTTCGCACATTGGTTCCATCCTGTCCTGCGGCCGGGATGGCTCCCTCTGCGAGGGCTATAACCCCAACGTGACTCTGACCCGAACCCAGACCATCATGGGTGGCGCCCCACACTGCGACTTCCGCTTCAAGATGAAAAAGGAAAATTAGTCAATGCGGCAGGCCGGGCGGCGTGTTTTGATTACCGGGGGGGCATCGGGCATCGGGCGGGCCTGTGCCGAGCTGTTTGCGGCCGAGGGCGCGACCCTGGCCCTATTGGACCGCAATGACCACCGCCTGTCAGATTTCGATGCCATCTCCTGCCCGGCCGATGTCACCGATATCACCGCCGTGGAGGCGGCGGTGGCGCGGGCGGTGGCAGGCCTGGGCGGCCTGGATGGCGTGGTCAATTGCGCGGGTAAGGATCAATTGGGCCAACTGACGGCGGTCGCACCCGAAGCGTGGGAAGAGATCATCGCCGTCAACCTGACCGGCGCCGCCAATGTCTGCCGCGCCGCTATTCCCAGCCTGCGGGCAGCTGCGGCGGGAACGATCGTCAATGTCGCCTCTGGCGCCGGCCTATTCCCCCTGCCCGAGCGCACGGCCTATTGTGCCGCGAAGGCCGGTCTGGTGATGTTTTCCAAGGCCCTGGCCATGGAAGTGGCCGACAGCGGCATCCGCGTCAATGCGGTCTGCCCGGGCGCTATTGATACGCCCATGCTGGCCAGTTCCTACCAGGATGCCCCCGACCCAGTGGCGGAAAAAGCCATGATCCAGCGGCGCTATCTGCTGGGCCGCTTTGGCGAAGCCAGCGAGATCGCCGCCGCCATTCTGTTCCTCAGCGGCACGGAGGCATCCTACATCACGGGCACGGCCATGGCGGTGGATGGCGGCCGGACTTTCTATTAGAGCAGTTTCCAGCCCGCACTCATTGGTGCTATCAGTTAGGGGACTGATCGGGCAGTGGACGGCTATTACGGCAATCTTGCGAACAGAGGAACGAGCGTATGAATGACTATGCCATGATCCTTGAGGGTATCAAGGTATTGGATGTGGCCAGCTTTATCGCGGGGCCGGTATCGACCACGATCATGGCCGATTTCGGGGCCGAAGTGATCAAGGTGGAGCCGCCGGGCGGTGATGGCTATCGGCAGATATCAAAGGTGGCCGGCATGCCGCAGTCTGAAGACGCCTATCATTGGATGGTCGATAACCGTTCCAAGCGTGGCCTAAGCCTGGATCTGAACACAGATGGCGGGCGCGAGGTATTATACCGGCTGGTCGCCGGGGCGGACGTATTTGTCACCAATTTCATGCCGTCCGTGCGGGAAAAGCTAGGCCTGCTCTATGACGATCTGGCGCCTCTGAACCCGCGTCTGATATACGGCTCCATGTCCGCTTATGGCGAAACCGGGCCGGAGGCGGGGATGACCGGTTTCGACACCACTGCCTATTGGGCCCGCAGCGGCCTGATGGATCTGGTGCGCCCGGACCCGAATGGCGACCCGGCCCGCTCCATGCCCGGTATGGGCGATCATCCGACCGGAATCGCGCTACTATCGGCCATCCTGCTGGCATTGTACCGGCGGGAACGCACGGGCAAGGGCGGCATGGCCCATACCTCGCTGCTGGCCAACGGCATGTGGTCCAACGCCTATATGGCTCAGGCCGCCCTGTGCGGCGCCGAGGTGCCAATGCGGCCCCGGCGCGAGACGGCTGCAAATGCCCTTTCAAACCACTATCGCACCAAGGATGGCCGCTGGTTCATCCTGACGGCCGCCAATGAGGAAAAGGAATGGAGCCGGTTCCCCGCCGCCGTCGGCCATCCGGAATTGGCCAGCGACCCACGCTTTGCCAGTCAACAGGACCGGCAAAAAAACGCCACCCTGCTAGTGGCCACTCTGGATGAACTCTTTGCCCGGCATGACATGGCCTATTGGCGCCAGGCGTTCGGGGCACACCGGATCACCGTGGGGGAGGTGGCCAAGACCGAGGATATCCGGGACAGTGGGCAGATGCGCGAGGCCGGTATCGTGGTGCCAATGACCAATCCCGGATTGGACGCCGCGTTGACCATCGACAGCCCCGTCTGGATCGAAGGCGCGGCCAAGCAGGCGCCCGGGCCGGCCCCGGAGGTGGGTGAGCATACCCTGGAAATTCTGGCCGAAGCCGGCTACGACCAGGCCGGAATTGACGATCTGCGCGCCCGTGGCGCCCTGGGCCCGAATTCATAGAGGCCCAAATTTTAATTAGGAGGAAACATTGGTAAGGCTAGCTGATCTTGACGAGCCGGAGCGCTCGCACCTAGGCAACATTCCCTGCCACAAATTCGATACCGAGCCCTGGGTCGGCGGACCGCCATTGCAGGAACGGCGGATCGCGATGGTTTCCACCGCCGCCCTGCAACACCGGGACGACACGCCATTTGTGATCGGCGCCGGTGATTACCGAGTCATTTCCGATGATACCCCGGCCAAGGATCTGGTGATGAGCCATATCTCCACCAATTTTGACCGCTCTGGCTTTGAACAGGATCTGAATGTGGTCCTGCCCCTGGACCGCCTGCATGAAATGGCCGAGGCCAGGGAAATTGGCTCCGTGGCCCGCTTTCACTACGCCTTCATGGGTTCCACCGAGCCCCTGCTAATGGAAGACGCAGCCCGTACCATGGCCCGGCATCTGAAGGCGGACGGCGTTGATAGCTGCCTTTTGCTTCCGGTTTGACCCCTTTGCACGCGCGCCGTGGGCGGGCTGGCACATTACTTAGAGGACGAAGGCCTGGCGACGACACAGATAAGCTTGGTCCGGCCGCAGACCGAGAACACGCGGCCGCCGCGGGCCTTATGGGTGCCGTTTGAATTGGGCCGCCCCCTGGGCGCGCCCAACGATGCGGCCTTTCAAACAAGAGTTCTCCGCGCCGTCCTCGCCTTGCTGGAACGCGACGATGGCCCGGTTATTCTGGACGACTTCCCCGAGGACGCCTCCATCGTCGTGACGGCAGAGGACGGTGAAGGTTGGTTCTGTCACATCAATCTGCCACCCCCGCCGGCCGGACTGGATATGGATGGTGGTTACAAGGCGGCAATGGAAGCGGAGATCGGCGGCCTGACCACCTGGTACGATATCGCCCTGCGGGAACGGGGCCGCACCACCATGGGCCTGAGCGGTATGGTAATTGGCGAAATCACGAATTTTATCTGTACCTTTCTGGACGGACAGGTGCCGGATAACCCCAACAAAGACCGGAGCCTGGGGCAAAGCCTAAAATTCGCCGTGGAAGACCTGAAGGTATTTTACCGAGAAGCTGCCGGGGCGCAGCCGGGCCAGAACACGGGCAAGGAAATGAACGATTGGTTCTATGGCGACACCGCCGCCGGCAAGGCGTTATATGCCTTGTGGCCCATTGCCAACAAGTTAGCGGTGGATTTGGACGACAGCTTCCTGAAAACCTTCGCCAACCTGCTGTTGATCCCGCGCGCGCAAAAATACCGGGCGAAAAAGGAGGCCTGACCATGGTGACCAAATTGGCGATCCTAGACGATTATCAGCGCGTGGCCCTGGAAATGGCCGATTGGTCCGGTCTGGCCGGCGATGTGGATATAACCGTGTTCGATAACAATCTGGCCGGTCTGGACGCGGTAGCGGCCCGCCTGGCGCCGTTCACGGTACTTGCCGCCATGCGTGAGCGCACGCCCTTTCCCAGGGCGCTTTTCGAGAAACTACCGAATTTGAAATTGCTGGTCACCACGGGTATGCGCAACGGCGCGATTGATATGCGGGCGGCGGCGGAGCACGGCGTCACGGTATGTGGCACCGGCGGGCAAACGGCGTCCACGGTGGAAATGATTTGGGCCTTAATCCAGGCGGTGGTGCGCAATCTGCCCCAGGAAGACCGAGCAACCCGTGCCGGCAACTGGCAGACCAGCGTGGGCAAGACCCTGGCCGGACGCACCCTGGGCCTGGTCGGGCTGGGTCGTCTGGGCGCCCGCACCGCCGCCATTGCTAACCTGTTCGAGATGCGGGTCATTGCCTGGAGCGAAAATCTAACTGCCGCACGCGCCAAGGAATGCAACGCTGAACTGGTTTCGAAAGCGGAATTATTCCAGAAATCCGACATTGTATCAATCCATCTGGTCCTGTCCAAGCGTAGCCGTGGCCTGATCGGGGCCGATGATCTGGCCCGAATGAAGCCGGATGCCTACCTGGTCAACACCGCCCGTGGACCCATCGTCGACGAGGTGGCGTTGCTGGATGCCTTGCGAAGCGGCCGCATTGCCGGCGCCGCGCTAGACGTCTATGACCAGGAACCCCTGCCCAAGGATCATCCGCTGTTGCGCCTGGATAACACTATCATTTCGCCGCACATGGCCTATGTGACCGGGGAAACCCTGCGGCAATTCCACGCCGAAACCGTGGAAGATATCGCGGCCTGGCTGAACGGTCAGCCGATCAGGGTGCTGGACGCGTCCTAGAGCAGTTCCGGGCTATTCTGGATCATTTGACCGCCCGGCGAAGTCCGGCCAACGATTTTCGCCAGGAAATGGGCGATTTTCTGTTCCGCCGGTGAACTTGGAAAGCAATTCGGAACAGCGGACATATGGAAGTGGAGCCACCACGATGACATTTATAGCCTGGTAGGCCGAATTCGAAACCGGCACCCCTTCGGTCGATTATGCACATCGGGAAATGGCGGAGCTGTTAAATCAGCTCCACACTAAATCCGACTATGAGCCCGCTGGCGGTGCCGTTGCGGATTTTCTGGGCGAGGTTTTGCCAATATATCGGCCTATTTCGCACTGGAGGATAAAAACATACGTGGCACCGCCTATGACGAATACCAACGCTACAAACGGGACCACGAACAATTTCTGGACGCTATTCGCGATATCATGGACGATCACTATGCGGGCCATTTTGGCAACGTTCCCGATCTGTTGTCGGAATGTTTGAAAAACTGAATCGAGGAACATTTTCGCGTTTTCGATGCCCGCCTGGGCCATATGAGCGAGGGCGGTACCATGGCGCATTAGGAGAGGATAAATTCATGAGCAAGCTGCAGATTTTCGGTGCCACCCGGTCGCGGACCATGCGCGCCTTGTGGCTGGCGGAGGAACTGGGCCTGGATTACGAGCAGCGGCAAAAGGACGAATCGGGCCTGGATTACCTGGCGGTCAATCCGGCCGGCAAAGTACCGTCCATTGACGATGACGGCCTGGTACTATGGGAATCCATGGCCATCAATATGTATTTGGTGAAAAAGCATGGCGGCGATCTCGCGCCCCAGGACCTAGCGGAAGAAGCCATCATCCTACAATGGACCTTTTGGGCCATGACCGAGGTTGAAAGCACCGCCCTTACGGCGCTGTTTAATCGGGTCCTGCGGCCAGAGGAGGAACGGGACGCCGCGCTGGCGGATCAAAATGAAGCTAATCTACAAAAGCCCTTGGGCATTTTGAATGACGCGCTGGCGGACCGGCAATGGCTGGTGGCCGATCGTTTCACCGTCGCCGATCTGAACGTGGCGGCGGTGTTAAGCTGGGTCAAATTGGCGCGGGTCGATCTTGGCGCCTTTCCCAACATGGCCAACTGGATGGACCGTTGTCTGATGCGACCGGTGCTGGTTAAACTTCTAAAGGGCTAACGGCAAAACGGTGGAGAGATAGATATGAAACAGACAATTGAGCAATTTGGTGGTCAGTGCCACGATATCTTGAAGCGGAACTCTGGGCCGGTGGGACTTGAACAGGTGCGGCAGGGTTTGGAGACGCTTCTGGCGGATCAGGACATTCTGGCGGCGTATTTGGGGCCGGATGCGGATGAGCCGCGCAAGATCGTCTATGAGGATTGGGAATTGAAATTTTGCATTCTGACCCACGTACATAAGGGCTCGAACGAATCCCCACCGCACGACCACGGCCCGACCTGGGCCATCTACGGTCAGGCCAAGGGCACTACGGAAATGACGGAATACCGGGTGCTCGAAGCGTCCGAGGCCGGCAAGCCGGGCAAGGTCGAGGCTTTCAAGTCCTACGCTTTGAAACCGGGCATGGCCGTCGCCTACGAAGCCGGCCAGGTGCACTCGCCAAAACGTACCGGAGAAACCCGGTTGATCAGGATCGAGGGCGTGAATGTTGTGACGGTCAAGCGGACCCCTTATAAGCTCGCCCAAGCGCCGTCATGAAGTGCAATTTGCAGGATCAGGTAGCACTGGTGACGGGCGGTGGCCTGGGCATCTGCAAGGCCATTGCCCAGGCCCTGGCGGCGCTGGCGGTAGGCAGATGGTGCCTGAGCTATGTACCAGCTAATCAGCTTAACCTAAGCAAAGCCTAGACTCTCATCCCTCAAATACACAGTCAAGATGCATCTGTGACCTACCCTGTGGTCTACCCAGA
>Ga0209501_10005301_pt1 | contig 11964 bp, 6 predicted proteins | sample ArcticOcean_MG_C_4_FD_187434 | JGI IMG/M metagenome (GOLD analysis project Ga0209501, IMG submission 187434) | Marine microbial communities from western Arctic Ocean - ArcticOcean_MG_CB4_134 (SPAdes) (version 2) | ecosystem: Environmental > Aquatic > Marine > Oceanic | place: Arctic Ocean...
AATTACGATATAAGTATTTTAGGTGGTTTTATTAATTCAAACTTTGATTTCACTACAACAGTTACAACTGCATCCGCCCAAACTATGGATGGTTCATGGAGGATCAATCAACTAACTGAAGCCCAAGCTTTATCAACCCTTTCCCCCACTTTTACTGCATCAACAGACGGCATGGGCAACCCGCAACTTATTATTAATTCTGTAGCACATGGGTTAGGATCTGGTGATGTGGTTAGATTTTTATCTACAGGAACATTACCGGGTAACTTGGTAGCTGGTGTTAATTTTTATGTAAACAATTCTTCTAATGATTATTTTGAAGTAACAGCTTCCCTCTATAGTGCAAGTCTTAATTACTCTGGTGCAGGCAGTCTTACACATTATTGGGGAAAGGTTGAATATGAGAGTACCTTAAGTCAAGATCTTAATACCACAGATACTACAGTTAAGTTAGTCAATGCTGCATATACTTCAGCATGGCCTACATCAGGAGTAATTAAGATTGGAACTGAGTATATATCTTATGCAGCTATATCATCAAATGATTTAACAGGATGTACCCGTGGAGTCTATAATTCTAATGCAGTAGCACATGAGCTTAAGGATAAGTCAGGTGCAGATACCATAGTAACTGTAGTTAAGTGGGAACTTGAGATGGAACATCGGAACCAGGACACAACTGAGCTTAAGACAGCCATTAAGGTAAGTGACTCGGGGGGTATGGCAGGTACTGCAAATGTAATTACAGTAGCAGATACAAGTGTATTCGGTACTAATGGCCTACTTTTAATAGGCAGTGATATATATACTTTTGCAGCCAAGACAGTAGCAGGAACAGCAGGTGCAGATGTAGATTCATTTACAGGGGTAGCTCATCAAACTGGGCCTAACTCTGATCATAAAGCTAATGCTCTTGTTCGCAGTTATAATGAAGTATATAACACAACAGACATTGCAAACACAACAATAGTAGTTGATGGGTTCGGTTACAGGGACAAGGCTCGTACTCCAGTAGCATCACTACATTCCATGCAAGTAGATAACTGGCCTCCACTTGGAATGGAATTTAATGATACAGAAGGGCGTTTCTTTCAAACAGTACAGGAGGATGATTACTTCCGTTATATAAAAGCAGTAGGATCAATGTACTTTGCAGCATTGAATGCAAGTCTAAGGTTTTCAAAGTATGGTACTCCTGAATACTGGCCTCTTGAAGCAGTAGTTACACTTGATTCAGAGATACGTTGTATAGAGGAACATGCAGGTGAAGGAATAGTCTTCACAACAAACTCAGTATATCGTTGCAGGGGTACAGACCCTAAGGCTATGGTTGCCTTCAGGGTTCCTGATGCTAAAGGATTACCAGCAGGATATGAAAATACAGTTTCTGATTATCATGGAGGGTTGCTGTGGTTAACTGCCAGTGATGGTATTGCAATGTATCAGGCTGGTAGGGTTACTTACTTAACTAGAGATAAACATAATATTGGTGAACTCAAAAACCCTTTTTCATGTGTAGTAAATGGAGTTTACTGGTTGTTTCAAGAGCCAGGGAATGGAGCAGGTTATAGACTGGAATTATCTGCAGGAGAAATGCGGTTAGTACAAACATCAATAGAAGCATACTATGCTTATTATGCAAAACCATTAGGTATCGGAGTCGTAGTTACAAAAGATACTATCCTTAATCAAGATGATATAATTGGTCTTACAAATTCTACTACTACCATTAATGATGCAACAGTAACAGTGTCCAGTACTGCAGATTTAAAAGAGGGAATGTCAGTTACTGGAAATGGGATACCTGACGACACAACTATTTTATCAATAACAAGTACTACTGTATTTGAACTTTCTGCAAATGCTACTGCAAGTGGCAGTGCTAATGTCGGATTATCTTTCGGATCTTTTGTAGTTCAGGAAGTAGGTGGAACTAAAGCAAAAAATATCTTATGGAAAAGTAAGAAGATTGATGTAGGAGAACCTGCAATACCAAAAGCCTTAGGCTCAATAGCAATAGTATATGAAGCATTGGATAGTAAGAGATCACCCAATTGCGAAATAAGGGGACAAGCACTGGCAGCAGAGCTTCTAGGATTAGATCCCGAAGATCTTAATGCCGGAGATATTGCTGCTGCTGAGTTAGAAACAAGCTCAGATTTATATTCTATTTTTACCAAGTATGATGAGCCGGATCAGGCATTTACCATTGACATGGGTGGTGATATGGGTGATGCAGATTTAACTAATACAGAGAGGCGTACTATTCTGATGCCCTTCTCCTTTGACATTAGTACTATAGGTGTAGGTGATAGGGTTTGGAATGAACTCTTAGCAGATAATACAGAAGTAGAAAGTCTTACTACAACAACAATAAGTGGCGTAGTATATCCATCTGTTGTTTTAAATAATGAGCCACTAAGAACAGGTACAGGTACTATATATTGGGGGAATCTACCAAGAGTAAAGATTTATCTTAATGAGGATACTGATCCTTCAAGGATTTACACACTACCTCCAGGCGATGCTGTAGTGCCTCAGTCTATGGATCTTTACTTAAATGACTTAAAGAGATTTAGGACTATTTCAGTTTCCATAGAAGGCAACGTGAGAGTACAGGCGTTATCCTTAAGACACTACCCTCTACAGAGGTATCAGTCTGCAACATTACATCATAGTGCAGATGTATTTTATAAGGGGGATATAGATTTTAGGGTACTGTTGGATGGTAATTTGATTTACAGGAAAGAATTAACTAATGCTGGAGATGATTTTAAAGAGGAAAGAATCTATCTACCTGCATCTTCCTTTGGTCAGAGAGTACATTATATGAATGAAAGTCGTGCAGGTATGATTGAGTCAGTTAAATTTAATGGATCAGTAGCAGCATAATGCCAGATTTCCAGCAATATCCTGAGCCGATGGTATTTCATCAGGCATTAATTGGTGTGATACCAAGTGGTACAGATGTAGATCTTAAGTTTAATTTTGCGACAGATGGAGAACATGCAGGGGTTGAAGAGATTGATGGAGGAGGATTAACAAAGACAGGGAAGCTTCTCCCTCTTAGAATATTCCCAGATCCATCACAAGCAGGTTCACTGTTACAGTTATCTGTGATTGAAGGTTGTGAGATAGCTACGTGTCAGATAGTGGCAGCACCAGTTTCTTCTCATAGAGTTGTTAAGGAGTTATCAGAAGCACAGATAACATACAAGGGTGAGGTAACAATAGAGATGTATTTTGATGGAGCATTACTTGGAACAAGCAGGATCTTCAGTTCTACTCATTGGAAGACTGAGAAGTTTTATCTTCCATCAGGATCAAGAGGTTATATATTCCAATGGAAACAAATCAATAATCTTAGTACAGAACCAAGAGGTTATATAGGTTCATTGGAAACAGACCTGTTAATGGGTGATACAGAGACCCCACAAGTACCAGTATAATGTTATGGCAGAAGAAGATAGGTATGGTATTAATGTTGTTGCTACTCAAGTAGAAGACCCAATGACACAGGAAGCATTCAGAGATCAGGAAAGAGTTAATGCTGAATTAAAATCAAAAATTATTTCTTTAACGTCACAGGTTTCTTCACTAAGAACAATGATAGCAGAACAGGCTGAGACACTAGCACTATTAATGGATTGATAATGACAATTGAATCAATAGATGTACTACAGACTCAGCAGATTGAGGATCTTCAGGATGATATTGAAGACCTTGCTGCTAAGGTCAATCTTGCAGTCACAGATGTAACTCAATTAACAACAAAAATTAATACTGTTATCACTGATATTACAAACCTTAATGCAGTGTTAATGGGTAGTACCAGTGGTAATCAATACACACCTGGAACACCAATATCAACAGATGGCCTTTTAAAAAGAGTGGATGAATTATTTAGTATATTCTGGGATCATATTCATATGCCACCATTTGCTCAACCAGGTCAGGGGTTTGTGTCATCACATCCTCCTTATATTCCTGGGGCATGGGCATTATATCCTACTCATGCTACGCCTATTCCAGATTCGTTGGCTACAGTAAGTCAGAGTAGTGTTACTGGTTATGATCAAAATTCTTCTCCAGCTTTTCCTGCCGGAGGGCGTGCTTCAGTAACAGTAACAGGATCATATACACCAGACATTAAAAAGTCTGCGATTGTATTAGAGACTAATCCTGAGGCTAGGGCTAGACAATTAGCTCGTAAGAATCTTAGTACTATGAGAAATTAGGGGTCTGATGGCAACTAAGCTTATAGACTTTATACAATCCGAACAGATAGTTAAGTTAGAAGAGGATGTAAATATTTTAAAAAATACACTTAACTTACTGATAGGAGATATTAATATCTTAGCACCAAAGTTAGCTACTATTATAAGTAACTTAAATACTGTTGCTTCTGCGATAGGTAATAATTATGACCCTACAAATTTAACTAGACACAGGACTTGGAGAAATGGTACTGCGTTCCATAGTGGTGCAATATCTACAGATGGAGTATTAAAACGATTAACAGATTTTGATACTTATTATACTAGCCATATCTCAAAAAAGTTTCCACCTGTAGTTGATATTACGGGTAAAGTTCATGTTGGGTATCATACAGAACATAATACTACTTCTCCAGCAATGGAACATGCACATCCAGAAGGTTGGCAGGGGCAGACAGGTACATGTTTGGCAGCAACAGTAGTAAAGAATCCCAACTATCCTGGTGGTGTTTTTACTAATGGCATCACTAATGTTTCATTTCAGACACTGGCAAGTACACTATATGTGCCAACAAACATAACTTATGCAGGTCAAAGAGAATGGGATACTTTTCCTAGAGCACATATTATTACTGACTCAAGTGGGAATGTAACCAGTTCAGATTTTAGAATGGATCAGTTTGGAGGGCAAAGTAAAAATGGTTCATATGGACATGGATGGTCTGTTGGTGATCAAATGATGTCAATGTTTGGTGCCACATATAGTGGAGTATGGCGGGCTGCATGGTTTGCAACAGTATCTTCAGTAGGTTCTCAGCTTCAAGCAAAACCTTATGATAATACACCTGGTGGTACAGGGGCTGGATCAGCTCTTCGTACACCTCATGGGTACTTAAACAATACTGGTAATAATTACAATATAAATGATTATGGAGATCCTTCACCAGGAGTAGGTGGGCCAACAGAACCAGCAGATTGGGGGGAGGGTGGTTCACATAATATAATGGATCCATCGAATCAATTAGATGATCAAGGATATATTACGACAGTATTAAATACAGGTGTTGTGCCTTCATATCTTAATCAAGAACAAATACTATTTATGTCTGATGAAGATAAAGCTAAGAGAGCCACAAAATTAATACGGATGACAAAAAATAGGTTGCATGATGACGGCATATGGCAAACAGAAGATGTTGATGATGGCGTTTTAACTGCTGAAGATTTATAAACATAATAAATTTTAAATAGGTTATATAAATAAAGGATCGTATGGGTAACCCATTAAAGAGTTTTTTTGAGAGCATGTCTGGCACTTCTAAGCAGAGCTATGGGGCTTCTTTATATGATGCCAAGGAGATGAAGAAGTGGAAGGGGGAACAGGATAAATGGTATAAGGATCTTGGCGATACCAGAGATAGATATGGTAGGCAGTCAAGTAATTTTATGGGTAGGTATGATAGGGCTGAGGGAGAAGCAGATAGGTATAGAGGTAAGGCCGAGGCTGAGTTTGGTTCTGCAAGAAGATCTATGGGTAGAGCTGATAGTTCTTTCGGAAGATCTCAAGCTGATATTAATAGAGCAAGACAAAGCCAATCTTCAGCCAATGCTATGATGGCTGACAGGGATCATTACTCTAATCTTGCTCGTAATGCTGAAGAAAGAAGACAGGGTATTAAAGGTGATCGTCTTCAGATGCAGTCTCTAAGAGGAAGGTTGGGTAAGCCTGCTCAGGATACTGGTATGACACAAAGATTAATGGATGCTTTCAAGGGTTCTAACGAGAGTAGTAGGGAGATGATGGAAGCAAATACTGCTCAACTGGCAAAGGTTAATCCTGTTGCTGCAGCAAGGATGCAGGCACAATTTAATGAAGGTACACTTAAGTCTCTTGGTCAACTGAAACAACAAGGTATGGTGACTGATCAGCAATTAGGTGATAACAACCTAACTAGAGAAGCTGGGATGCTAATGGATTCAACATCTCTTTATGGTCAGGAGGCAGCACAGGATCAGATGCAGGCAGGATATCATCAACAACAAATACAAAACTATGGTGCTGCTGGTACTCAAGCCTTAAACACTGCAGGTGCTGAGGGTAATATAGCCAGAGGTCAACTTTCTCAGGCTTCTCAGTATGCTAATCTTGGTGGACAGTATGGTAATATGGGGTCACAGTTAGATGCTAGAGCAGGCAGGGCACTTGGTGCAGGAATGCAGTATGAGGGTATGGGGTATCAGGCACTTCAGGATCAGACCAGTATATCAAACAGGAGAGTAGAACGACAGGATAAATTTAGAATGAGTGATGCTGCTGCTAGATCAAGGGTTGATTCCTTCAATAATTCAAGGGCTAACATGGGACTACAGAATACCCTTGGAGTAATTAGAACAGGAGTAGAAGTGGCTGGAGCTTTTGCAACTGGTGGTACATCTCTATATGCTTCTGCTGCAGTACGTGCTGCCGAAGCAGCCGCAAAGGAAAAGGGTAAGAGTAATAACCCTAAAGTTACGAGGACTGTTGGCCCTCCTGGTAGGGAATATGGGAGTTCGGTTAGTAAACCCTCCTTTAATTCAAATGCATATACTCCAATGACTATGGATGGAAGCTCTGCATATAATCCTCACTTACCTATGGAAGGCTCTAATTACCGAGAACCTTATACCACCGAAACTCCTGGCTGGATTCAAAATCAAATGTATACAGGACAAAATTATGAGTCATATGGTACAGGTTACCAACCTATGCAAAATCCAACTATGTTTTCTGGAGGAATGTTTGATACCGGAGCTTTGGGTAGAGGCAAAAGAGGCGTAAAGAAATGGTGGGAAAAACAAAATGCATCTAATTATCAACAACCAAACTACGGGGCTTACTAAAGGAATCACATGGGAATATACTTCGGAAATTTAGATAGAGAATTAGCAGACAGACAGAGAGTTATTCAAGAGGATACTGAACGTCAGTATAGAGGTGGGCGTGACACCTTGAAAGCCTTTAGTGATCTGGGTAGCACAATCTCAACAGAGGTAAAGGAGTATAAGGAGAGGGGGAGAGAGGATGAAAGAATTAAGTACAATATAAGAAGGAATACAGAGAGTGATCGTATAAGAGGTGAGCAGCATAAGATTAATACACTAGATTCAAAAATCAAAAACATAATGAGGCTTGAAAAAAGATCTGTTGATTCTCATGTGGCAAAGCAATGGAACTATCAAGACCCCGAACTTGTAACAAAACATTATGAGAGGATAAGAAAGGAAGAAGGGGCAGATGATACTCTTGATCCAGCATTAAGAATAATGAAGTATCAAGGACTTTATGGTGCAGAAGCTGTGAAGTCAGCAAGAAATCTTTTATGGTTAGAGAAGAATGATGGTTCTGAGAAAGATATCTTAGCAGCAACGAAGAAACTAACTAGCTATGCTCCTCAAGGATTAAAGCCTTGGGCTATTGGGCAGAAACTTTATAATCCATTAACAGATAGTGTTAATCCAAGGGCACATACTGGTCGTATGTTCAATGCAGTTTTGAGGGAAGCTGGTTATAACGTACCTAACCCTACTGATTACACAGGTGATACATCAGTAGACACAACGGAGGCAGGCAATGTTGATCCAAAGCAAGATAAAACTAATTCTGGTTCAGGAAAAACAAAACCAAAGGCAGGTGATCTAGTTAATTTTGAGACATCTGAACTTGAACCTGAAGAGAAGCTTGGTGCAGGTGCAACATCAGTTGATGTTGATTCTGGCTCACCTGATACAGATGCAGAAGATCTGTGGACAGAAAACCATAATAGTACAATGGTCTGGGATAAAGTACATGGGCAGTGGAGAGATTCAGAAGAAGCTGTAATAGCTGCAAATAAAAAAGGAAACTGGGACGGAGAGAAGGTGGAGACTGTTGATGCCAGTACAATGGAGGATGATCCCAGGCTTTACAAAGGAGAGCCAAAGGCCAGCAAGCCTACGTCTATGAGTACAGAAACAGGTGATGCACTCAAAATATTAGAAAGTAAATTGGCAGCCCAAGCAGATGCGGAGGCAGTTAATAATGGTTCAGTTAGGATTGGCCCGATAAGTGGGAAAAGTTATACAAGGAATGCAAAAGGAATATATGTTGATGCTAGTGGTAATTCCCCTAGAGAGTTAGGCTATCAAATCCCAACAGAAGATCAGGTAGTAGCTACTGAGTCAGCAAATTCATTTACACTTTCCGCAATAACTCCACGGGATAAGGTTAAAACTCCACCAAGTGCTATGGTTTATGGGCTAGAAGGATCGGAGAGAGAAAGAGATCCTGCGTTCTTTCCTTTCTATGAGGCTAAGAGGGGAAGGGATATGGGTGCTAAGTACAGTAAGCTACCCAACTATTCAACATGGGAAAATGTCTCTAAGAAAGAGAAGGCTGCCATACTAAAACATAAAGAGACAACAGAATTTGGAGCAAGTCCTAAATCAGTGGCTGGTTTAATAAAGGCGGAGAATGAATTAAAACAAATTAACAAAGAGCTGCTTAAGGTTAATATAAAGGCAAGCAAATATTCTAAGCCAGATATATATAACCCAAATGAGAAGTGGAAGAAGGGTCAACAGAAGACAGATTACCTGATAGAGGATTCTGAAGAGTTTTTTATACCATCGGTAAGTAGTGATATATTCCCAGGTGGTGGGGCTATGAGTAAAGAAGCACAAGCTGCAATCGGAATTGCAACAGGTAAGACTGCACCACCTGCATTGTTAATGGAGCTATCTGGTTTAGAAGATAAAAAGAATGAGTTGCTGGGGAATTTAGAGTTTGCTCAGTCTAATGTAAACGAGACCCAAACAAAAGGTGTTTATAATCCCAAGGCTACCCGTGACTGGGGGCCACCATCAGTACTTTCTCCTTCAGCAGCTCGTATTGCCAATGCCCCAAAAACTATAACACCATCTAGTCTTGCAGTAAATGATACTGAACCTGTATCTCAAGGAGTGATGGGTGACTTAGATCAGGAGATATTAGTAGAGGGAGAGAACTTACTTGAGACTATAAGGGCTAATGAAGGCCGGGGTGTTAAGAGCCAAGGACATGCGTATTTCGATGGAGGTGATCCAGATATGGAATATGGGAACTATAAAGAAGAGGGAGGTCAGCACTTAACATTGTCAGGAGGACTTAATATATATGGTAGTATGAAGGGTTCAAGTGCAGATGAAAGAAATACTTTGGCTGATAAGATCTTTATAGATAATCCTGAAGGGAAGAATGAGTTCTTAAGATACTTAAATATGGAGAAGAGAAGTCATAAAGATTTTTACAGGACACATAGACAACGTAAGAAATTGATGTTGACAGAAGAGGAGCAAGGTAGACTCACCAACTATATGCTAAAAGATCATCTGGGTAAATTACAAAAGCATCACCCATATCTTAATAAGATTTCTGAATTTCCTGTAGCAATGCAGGTATTCTTAGTGGATACCACATTTAATATGGGGCCACGATGGATGAAAGATAAGTTTAAAAAATTTGAAGGTCACTTAAAGAAGTGGGCAACGAAGGGGGCAAATCCAAAAGAGGTTAGAGGTATGATAAAAGAGTTTAAGGATAGTGATCATTATCGTAAGTGGGGAGAAACTAATCGTCTTCAACAGAATATCGCAAGGCTTAACTCATTAGACAAGGCAAGCTAAATATGGAACTTAGAAGAGCACCATCACCAGGTGACAACAGGAAGCCTGACAAGATACCAAATCAAACTGCCTTAAGATACAGACAGGATCTGGATAAAGACTGGGACTTTGTGTCTAATCCATATACTGCTTGGAGGGCTAAAAGGGATTTTGTAAAAAACGAATTTGCTGAGGGCCGACCCGACTACACGCAGGAAGAACTAGATAAAGTTTATAAGGTCATAGGTCTTGGTGCAGACTCTAACCCTGGAGACTTTAATAGGGATGATACTATATGGGGTAGTGCTAGTCGAGCTATGACTAAATCAGGCAACATGTTCGGGATGTTAAAAGATTCTTACGATATGTGGTCTGACGATGATGACATGGAAAATGTTAAGACACAACAGAAAGAACTTGATGAGCAGACTCTTGAGAATTCTCTTATAGATAACTTCCAGAGTCAAACTGCTTATGGACAGAATGTAGTCAGTCAGTTCCTATTTGATCTAGCATCTTCAGCCCCTATTATGGCAGGGATTATGGGTGTAGGTGGATTAGCAACCACTGCTATTGGGCTAATGGGTGCACCTCTATGGTTAGCAGGACTACTTGGTATGGGTGCAGCAGATGCATTATCAGAGATGGGGTTTAACTATGCAGACATAGTTACTAACCCAATGGTACGTAATAAGATAGAGAAGGCATTAGGTCATAGGTTAAATGATGCTGATATGGAGACTATTAAGGAGGAGACACAGAAGCTTCTCATGGAAGAGGCTGATACCAGTGCAGCAAAGGTTGCTATTGGAAACTTTATTAACCCATTGAACTGGGTTCCACAACTAAATAAACTTTCCAAGTTAATGAAGGTTGGTTCTGGTAGGTTATCAACCATTGGTAGGCAGGCATTAGGTACTGGAATACGTGAAGGAATTGAGGAGTTTGGTCAGTCTGTTGGTTCCCAGTACACTGCAGGTGAAGCCCAGATGAAGGCAATGGGCAGGGCTGGAGTCAAAGATATCCCTGATATGGATGTGGACTTTAAGCAGGCAGGTTATGAAGCTCTTATGGGTTTTGTTGTTGGCGGTGGTATGGGTGGGATTAAGGGGTCTCATGACTTCAGTAAGTACTTCGATCCAGATAGTAACTTCCTTGATGTTGATGCTGATGGTAATCCAATTATCAAGAAGCCTAATGAGAAAGGGTTCGTAGGTGTAGGTTCTTTAAGAATGGACACTCGTAAGATGGTGGATCAGAATGACCCAGTGCTGCTGAATGATTGGCTTAATGGGAAAGATGGAGATGGAAAATATAATTTAGATAAAAGAGAAAGAGATATTATTTTAGATGAGTTAGGAAAGATGAAGGCCAACGAGCAACTGCTTGGTGACAAGACCTCTCCTGAGAAACGTGCCCAACGTCAAGAGAATGCAAAAGAATTTGAGAAATTTTTAATAAGTCCTGAGGCTTGGCAAGAATGGAATTTAAGTCCTGAGGAAAAGCTTGCAGAGCAAGAGGCGAGAGATGAGGCGAAGGAAGAAGGGAAGGCAGATCTACTTAAAGAGGAGGAAGAATTAGCTGCGGCTGAGGCACTTGCACCCGTTGAAATATGGGAGGAAAGAAAAGATACGGGAACCAAGATACTTCATATGGTTAATAAAGAAGCTCAGGCTCAGGTTCGTTCAGTGTTAGCAGTAGCTCCAGAAAAAAGGACTCCCCGCCAGAAAGATTTCCTTAAGCTTGCACACGCAAATCCGGATAAGACTTATAAGGAACTTGCCAAGATGCAGAAGGAAGAAGAGTCTGCAAACACATGGCTTTTCCCTAAGCCTAAACCTGTCACTCCTCCTAAGACTGGAGGGGTAGATGCCACTGGTACACAGACAGTGCCAGGAGTTGCAGGTCAAGCAGGTGCTACTACTGTAGGTGGAGTAGGTACTCCAGTTGTAGTTAAACCGGGGGATGCAGCCTTAACTCCTGTGTTGCAACAGGTGGTAAACAAACTTGAAGATTTTGAAAGAAGAATAGCAGCTAAAGAAGAGGGTGGTACGCCTGAAGTAGGTGGTATGCCTGGAACAACTGTTCC
>Ga0209501_10005303_pt1 | contig 11963 bp, 10 predicted proteins | sample ArcticOcean_MG_C_4_FD_187434 | JGI IMG/M metagenome (GOLD analysis project Ga0209501, IMG submission 187434) | Marine microbial communities from western Arctic Ocean - ArcticOcean_MG_CB4_134 (SPAdes) (version 2) | ecosystem: Environmental > Aquatic > Marine > Oceanic | place: Arctic Ocean...
AATCGGTTATCCAGGTGACGTTAGTGCTCTGCCAGATGATTTGAAAGAACGCGAACTTGCATCTAGGCAGCGACTGCCCTTGAGCGATATGGTATTCACAGATCGATGGGAGAATCCTTTAGAGTTAGGTGATTATAGGGTTTGAAGATGTGTTGGGCGGCGCTAGGCAACAAGCGGGGATGCCTCAGCCATAGGCTGCGTTGCTGTCAAAATATTCTAACAGAGAAGTAATACTATTTATGCCAGTTGTTAATACCAAGCATATGCATTCCATCTATAATAGCGACGGTTAGTATGATGAGCTACCCTTAAAAAAGCGCATAAATGATATAATTTTTGTGCGCTTGATAGATTAATTTAGAAAGGAAGCATAGGCAATGAGCATTAAAGTAATTATTTCCTTCGAAGTAGAAGATTTCGGTAAGTTTAAGTCAGTATTTGATGCTGGTGAAAACGTTCGGAATGAAGCAGGTATTACATTAGAGCTTCATAAAAATATGGATGCTCACAATAATGTGTGGGTAATTGGTGCAGCAGCATCCAAAGAAGTCTTTACTGAGTTTTTAAAAGATCCATCTGCTCAAGAGCGTATGAGAAATGGAGGAGTAATTCAGCCTCTGAATATCACATTCCTGGAATCTTGACAGCCGTTTGTCAGTTTTGGTCTAGGCTAACCCCTAGGAATATTTCATTAATTACACAAGGAGAAAAATATGGTTGATGGATCACTTAATATTAAGAGACAGGAAATAGTAGACCGATTGAAATCTATCAAATCAGAATATGATAGATGCTCAGATGTAAAATCTGATATTGCTTACAGAGGTTCTGAATGGTCAGTTTCTGATTTATTGAGGCACACTATAGGGAGTTACAGGGGCATGGTGGGAAGGATATTGGATGAAAAGGAACCTAATTTGAATCCAAACGGCTTAGACCAAGAAGCCTCTTGGTCTAAGCAGCGAAATTCATTTTTGGATGAGATTGAAAGCTATATTAACATTGCGACTGAATTAACCGATGATCAGCTTCCTAGAACTGCTATTTTTTCCGGTACTACCATTACTATCATAGATATGATTGAGAGAGTTGCCAATCATTACGATGATCATCTAGCACAATTAAGAGATGAACTCAGAGTAAGAGAAGGGCTTTCTTAATATCGGGAGACAGTAAGCCACAAAAATACACCATCTATTGGCGTGGAAAGTCATGCAGGTAGTAAAAAGAGACCTCTCATTACATTGAGAGGTCTCTTTTTACTAAAATGTTTGTGGGTCTGAGGAGGTTATAATCACTTTGGCATCCTGATGGCAAAGCCAGCCCTGCATTTAGTACGATACGTTATACGCATACGATAAACGAGGAAGCCATTTTATAGTGACTTTATGGCTTTACCATAGCAGTATGGTTTATATGAGATACGTTGCTGCAATACTGCAAAATCTTTGAGAGCAATCTTATGATTATCCATTTAGCTTATTCAGCTTTTCTGTCAACCATTTCTGTGGTGAAGTGTAACTTCGCTCCCCTTTCCAATCGTTGTGATACACACCACGATTGCGTTCTGGTAGCAAGGCTGCGATCTGTTTCATAATTGTGTCAGTAGCGGATTCGATATTTTCTCTAAGCCTGTTTTCTTTTGCATCTGGTACAGAGAACGGCTTGCCTATAGTTATTCTAAATGTACCTCTTGGATAGCATATTCGTAGCCCATTTCCTACTGATTCTGTGCCGATAATGCCAACCGGTAGAATCTGTGCGCCTGATTTCATTGCTATCATTGCACTTCCCAGCATTGCCTTGCCTAAAGCAGTTGGATTCTTGGCACCTTCTGGGAATATACCAAGGGCTCCATTACGTTTAAGGATAGCAAGACTGTGGTTGATAGAATGAAATTCCTTTCCATTTTCATTGACTGGAAAAGCTCCGTAGGCTCTGGAAAGGTGGGATAGTATAGGATTTTGGAATAGCTCGGCTTTCGCCATGAATTCAGCACGTCTTGGGATGCTTGCGTTTAGTATGCCTGCATCTATGTCACTTATGTGATTGGATACTATAATTAGCGCTCCTTTTCGGGGCACATTTTCCCTGCCACTCACTTCCCAGTCACCGAATATACGTAATGCACTTTGCAGAAGTAGATTTGCGGTTGTATAAACTATGCCCATTTATTGTTCTCTTTCAAATTCAAATGAAATTTTTGATAATACAGTCCAGGAGTATCCGATACATACTTCATTTGTTAATGTATGGAAAGAGGCCATAGTAAGGATATAGAAGGGATCCTCCATAGAGTTTGCGTAAGACACCACAGAATTAAATGTCACAATCATTAATGGCTCTAACGGTAATTCGTATCTAAAAAATGGTGTGGCTTAATGGATGTGACCGATTGACACCTTGTATGGTATGCAAAACCCAGGTTATAGTTACACTACGAATGATTATACCAATTACTTGTACTGCACATTGTGCCTAGATGTTCGTTATGATTTCGCTGGGATGCTGTTCAGTGGTCACTATGCGCCTCCTCTAAAGTCTGTGTTGTTCTTATGCCTTCGATTATACTAGTGATCAATAATCGCAGGTGTGAATCATACAGGTAGCCCTTTAGATACCATGCTATAGCCCCGTGTCGTGTTTCTGGGTCAATGGGAAAGGTTTGACGATTCATCGAATGATTGATACTACCACATACTTTAATGGATGAGACGGTTATCGAGGCAACTTAATCATGATGGTATTGCTTGTGAGAGTTCACCATAGCAATGCGCTCTCGCTTGTCTCTAGCATGTGGGGTATGGTTACTGGATAGTTCATACTGAAGATGAAGCCTCTGGTTGTCTTGGCGGTTTTGATGTGTACGCGGAAAAATCCCTTCGGCCCCTCAATGTTGTTGATGGCGAATAATAGGGATAAGTTCGATATTTCATTACTGTAATCGTAGATTATGCTGGGAATATGGAATTGACGCCGTGAAATTGTCAGTTTATTATTGTGCTATATCGTTACGGCTGTTACCCGAGCACTCAGACCATCGCAATGAGAAGCTCTGTAATTATAGGCTTGAATTGAGCGGTTCCACGTCACGTATAGTTGTTAATTTCATTAAACCAAGAGACTACCAGAATAAGCTTATCATCTGAGGAGATGTCTCAATCTTAAGTCATGAGATAGTAAAATGAAGACGTTACTCTCAAACATTCCCGGGATACGACGAGTCTTCTACGGTTGGTGGATAGTAGCCGTTGGCATCACTATTTCTATACTCAACGGCGCTTTTTACACCTACGGATTTGGTGTCTACTACGTTCCATTGCTGAATGAGCTTGGTTCCAGTCGAGCGGCACTGGGTGGCGTAATCGGCCTCGCGAGACTGCAAGGTGGACTCATTGCCCCAATCTCCGGATGGCTCATTGATAGGTACGGACCACGTCGCCTGATGTACTTTGGCATCACCACAATTGGCGTGTGTTTTATTCTGCTAAGCCTCATCACAAAGCTGTGGATGCTCTATGTGGTATTTATTCTCATCAGCGCTGCATCCAGCTTCGGTGGAGGCCGCCCCATCAATATTGCCGTAGCTAATTGGTTCATCCGCAAACGGGCCAGAGCAATGGGAATCTTGCTAGCCGGCATCGGCCTTGGAGGTAGCTCAGTATTCATGGTGGCATGGCTTATAGCAAACTATGGCTGGAGAACCAGTGCCGTCGTTGCCGCGCTCGCCTACTGGTTGATTGGGCTTCCACTGGTGTCCTTAGTGCACCATCGCCCGGAGGAACTCGGACTCAATCCCGACGGCGTGCCAACGCAGGTCGTCGCTAATACTACGGCAACACCAGGGAAACAGGAGCCCCTGGAGATTGAACTGACGCCGCGTCAAGCATTGAGGTCACTTTCATTCTGGTTTATCGCCCTAGCCTTTGCCAGCTGGTCTGTGACCGTCACCGTCGTCGCTGTGTATCACATTCCATTCCTCATTGAGGAGATGGAGGCAAGCTCAGTGAAGGCGGCCAGCATAGCCTCTGTTACTCTATTGCTATCAGTGCCGGGGCGAATTGTTTTCGGGTGGATAGGAGATCTGGTAAACATACGTGTTCTGCTCGGCGTAACATTGCTTCTTCAAGGACTTGGTGTCCTCATCATGTCTCTTATTCCGAGTCTCGAATGGGCTCCGCTCTATATAATAGTGCTCGGCCCATCCTATGGTGGATCGGCTGCCCTGCGACAGGCCCTTGTGGCACACTTCTACGGGCGACGTAATTTTGGGACGATCAGCGGCCTATTGCAGTTCGTAGACCTGCCGGGTGCGGTCCTTGGCCCGATCTTCGTAGGATGGATTGTCGACAGCTCCGACAGTTATAGCGTTGGGCTCCAGTCGGTATCCCTGTTCCTAGTATTGGGTGCAGTAGCTCTCTTCATAGCGCGGCGTCCGCAGATGCCGGTAGTGCCTTCTGGGACAGACCAATCAATCACGGTAAATCCGCCAGAGAGCACACCTGTCGCTTCGTAGGACTGACTACATCTGCCTAGATGGAAATAGAGAAGGATCTCTTTTAAGGTTATAATGAGCAGTGAGATTACTAACAGTGTGATTTGTTGTTGGCTTTCGTTTATTGCATTATTCCACCATGGAAATCTCAGTATAAGCTCATGACATTTTTAGAAGATTCCATTTGTGCAGGAATTCTACGAAGCATATACTATAACGCGACGGACTGGTTTCCATGACATACCCGATATCCCCGGTAATAATGAGGAGAAATATATGGAATTGAGCGATGCCGCTAACGATGAAGTGCAAAATCGTTTGACGAGAACCACCCCACCTATGGACGCCGATGTTGGCAAGAATCTGCTTCTAGAAGCAAAAGAGATCATGGACCGCCTTGGGGTAAAGTTCTTCCTACGTCAAGGAACCTGTCTCGGTGCAATAAGAGACAACAGTTTCATTCCTTGGGACGATGACCTGGACCTCGGCATCATAGTTGGACATAATGGTTTCACAGAGCAGTCAATAGATCTGGTCTTGGAAGCATTTCGGGAAAGTGGTTACTACGTCCAAGCCCAGCGTTCCGATAGCCTTGTTATTTCCACTTTATTGAAGAACGAGATAAGGATTGACTTACTATTCCTTTCGGTCATTGATGAACAGATATACCACTGGCCCGGAATTTGGTTCCCTGTTTCCCTTTTCAAAGAACTGAAAGAGATCAATTTCTTGGGTGAGAGATTCTTGGTTCCCAATCCACCGGAGGAGTATCTGCGGATAAAGTACGGCCCAGACTGGCAAACTCCAAAGCAATTCGGGTATGCAAAGGATGTGGTGGACAATATCTTGGAGGAGCCTTCGCTTGGGATGTTGAAAGGACTGAAGCGATTTCTGCTAGGTTTCTTGAATCCCAAAAATACGGTAAGGCTGAAGATCCTCGATCAGAATGGTGCACCTGTTTATAAAGCCGAAGTCAGAGTTGTGGGCCTTGGTAGCTTCCATACAAATCGTCAGGGATACGCGAGGCTATACCTGAATAATGATGGCTATTCTTCATCCGTTCCCTCTATCGGTATTGGGGAAACCTATGCAATGGTTATCAGCTATGGCGACCACGAAGAGGTACTCTACGAGGAGATTCTAACTCCGACTGAGACGTACCAGTACAGACCTGATAACGCACACCCGGAAGGCAGGATATTTGTGTTGTCGCAGGAGTAATGTGACGCTGATACTGAGACTAGGTACAACCACACTGTGTCCCTCAAATGAGACGACATATCGTTCAGACAAATTGTGGAGTTGCAACTCTACAATTTAGTTTCCATATGCTGTACGAAGACATTCGCCGCCGCCACTCCCATTAAAGATTCCAGTTGCTGGATTAGCGCAGGCACAGGGAGAGATGCTGAGGGATTAGGCAACACAGGTGGCAACGTCCCTTACAAGTATCATAGTGAGGATACGACTCACATAGATATATAGGCTATTATCTAGGGAATTCCTCTATTTGGATGCCCTGAATCAGTGCATCTTGGATTGGTTTATTTCCTGTGCTGGTAGGAACTCTAGAGATAGCGTCTACTACTTCCTGACCTTGCAATACGCGGCCGAAGATGGTGTGTGCACCATTCAGGTGTTGAGTGGGAACAGTGGTGATAAAGAACTGACTTCCGTTCGTGTTGGGCCCGGAGTTGGCCATGGCAAGAATGCCAGGCTGGTCGAATTTAAGTGTGGTATGGAATTCATCCTCGAACGTGTAACCCGGACCGCCGCGGCCGTTTCCATTAGGGTCTCCACCTTGGATCATAAAGTCCGGAATGACCCTGTGGAAGATCAATCCGTTGTAGAAGTCACTATTAGACAGAGTGACAAAATTATCTACTGTCTTCGGTGCTTCTTTTGAAAGTAACTCTATCTCTATTGAGCCCTGATTAGTGATGATAGTGGCAACGTATCGTATGTTCTGGTCTATGTTTGTACTTGTCACTCCCGCAGCAATTGGAGTAGAAGTGGTTGGTGGTGTCTTCGGGATACTTGTAACTGTATTTGACGACGTTGGGCTAGCTCCCCCACATGCCGTTGCTATCAGGGCTGTTGCCGTCAGTGTTAGCAGCAGGGTCGGTCCAATCAGCCGTTTTCTTAGTGTCATTGCCTCTCACATTAATGGCCTGAATTCATAGGTCTAATAGTATAGACTACCACTAGCATATCCTGAGTGGCAAGGCACTTCTAAAGTGCGGGTAAGGAGTTGAAGCTCGCACTTTAGCTCTAGTAACGTGCTCACACGGTGACCTGTAAGAGAGATGACATCACGTCTAGGCTGGTTGTGGAGTTGCATCTCCACAACCTAGTTTTAGGTGCTGCATGAATACCTTCGTGATCTGCAAGGGTTACCGTTTCTGGATTAGTGCAGGCACAGTGAGATACTGAGATCGTAGGGATTATGAGCTAGGTGGCAAGCGGAGCACTAATGACTAAGTACAGGGCCTCTTCGGTGCTCTCATTGCTCATACCGTGTGGTTCGTTGACACCAGTCCACACGGCTTGACCTGCCGTAATTTCAATGCTGTCGTCAGGCATTGTGATAACAATCTCTCCCTTTAGCATGTAATGACAGTGCTCAGAGTTGTCGTGAGTGTGTATCTCTGCCAACCCGCCTGGCACTATGCGTCCAAGGGCTACACTCGTCTTATCTGCGCCCATTGGACTGCCTACAATTTGCCTGTTGAAAATATCGTAGTGTTTTGCGGGAGAGTACTCTTCGAGTTCCTCGGGGTTAATAACCTTTACCATAATAATCCTCCATAACCTAAATTTCTGGGAATTGACGTGATGACTTGCCTCTTATTATTATGCTGACTTATGGTCTACAAATGTTGGCTGTTCATGCACACTCAGATATTCACCGTTAAGACCTGCTCCAGAGGACTGTACCATGTTCAAGTTAATTGGGTCTTTTGAGCCTCCTGGTTTTACACGGATATGTCATCACTGGTGAGATGGGGTTGGAATAACCGTTCAGCCTTTTGCAGGTCTTCTTGTGTGTCTATTTCTGCCCATTTGTGGTTCTTAGTGAGTATGACTGCGAAGTGCAGATCGCCATTGTCAATCAATTGAGCCATCACGATCTCGTAGAAGTGGTTCACCAACCCCTGAGCTACGTATTTGTCCATTAATGGTAAGAAGTAGTGGCTCATTGTAGGTTGTGACAGTTTGTATATATTTATTGTCTTTAGAGCACTACTGTAGTCGAAATTGTCTCCCTGTTCAGATTTTAGGGCCATAGACTTGGCCATACCACTCTCTGCCAGGATCACTGTGCCATTCATGGGCGACTGGAAATTGTCCACTACAGCTGCATCTGGAAAGCGGGTCTGTATGACATCATCAAGTAGCCCTTCTTCGAACATGAGGTCGCCTTCCAGTAACAATATGTCGTCATTTAGCTCATGACGTGCCAACCACAGGGAGTAGATGTTGTTGGTTTCCATATAACGCTCGTTCATGACGTAGGTGAGGCGCATAGTGCCGAACTGATTGCCAAATTGTTGCTGCACCTGGTGAGACAGATATCCCACCACGATGACACAGTGCTGTATGCCAGCCTGAACCAGAGATTCTAGAGAATACTGCAGCATTGGCTTGCCATGCACTTGTACTAGGCATTTGGGTAGATGGTACGTAAAGGGCTGCAGCCTAGTACCCTGGCCTGCAGCTAGAATGATCGACTTCAGCTCTCGGCCTCCAAACTGGGAGCCATCTCTTCCAATGGTATGGTAGCAAAGAGCGCTCGGATGGCTTGTATTAGCTGGGCGTTCTCTTCCACTGTACGGGAAGCCATCCTGATAAAACGGTCATCCAGTCCGCTCTTTTTGCCGCAGTTGTTGATAAGGATATTGGACTCCTCGAATAGTCGAGAAGTCAGCTCTGTTGCCGTGAAGCTTGAGAGAATACGACATAGGATGAAGTTTCCCTGTGTGGGATAGGGATACAGATTTGGAATCGACTGTAGTTCGTTGTACAGCGTTTGCGTTGCATATCTCACTTGAGAGCACGAATCGGCGAACTGCTGCTGATAGGATCCAAACTCTTCTAAGAAGTATTGGGCCATGGAGTTGATGTTCCAAATAGGGAGGTCGCTACGCAGGCTGGCCGTCACATCACGATTCCCCGAGACGGCATAGCCGAGCCGTAAACCTGGAATACCATATGTCTTGGAGAGGCTTTTAAGTACGATCAGGTTTGGGTAATTGAAGATCATGTCCATTACCGTGGGAGCTGGGTCGTAGTTAGCGAAGTCGATAAAGGACTCATCAACCATGACTAGGTCCAGATGCCGCAACGACTCTAGGAGATGAATCATGGACTCCCTTGAAGTGAGTGTGCCGGTTGGATTATTGGGGTTGATCAGCAGAACGGCGTTGGATTTGGAGTTCCACACGTGACGTATGAAGCCTTCCACGTCCAACTCAAAATCGCCTTCAAGCTGATATGGGCTCACTTTCTTGCCTTGGTTAACGGCCCGATTGAGGAACTCGTCAAAGGTTGGTACAGGGACTGACAGGTTACTGACGAAGCGGTCTGTGATGGTTGAGATGAGCTCGCTGGCCCCGTTCGCTATGACTACTTCATCACTGGTTAAGCCCAAAGGCTTTGCAGCGAGGGATGAGAGGTACCAATTTGTGGAGGGGTAGGACTTGATGAGCATTCTCAAGTTCGCTCCCAAGGAATCTGTGAATTCCTGCGGTGGGAAATAGGGGTTGGTCATGTAGCAAAAGTCTCTGGCATCGAAGTTCCAGAATCCTCCGTAGAGCGAAGAGACATATTTGAGATCATGTTTTTCCATTACTTTTCTCCTTTAGTGAAACACCAAGCCAATGTGCGAACCTGACATGAAATCCAATCTTCCGATCGGAATAACAGTGGTTGATTGTGACTGTAAATGTCTGCATTGAAAAATTGATGATGGTATAGTTAAAAGCCGATTTCATTCCTAACAGATCGCATCTAAAAAGTGGTGGAGCTGAGGAGGCTCGAACTCCTGACCCCCTGCTTGCAAAGCAGGTGCTCTCCCAACTGAGCTACAGCCCCACAAAAACTCATCTAGATAAAAAAGATAAACGAGGCAGACTTGGAGCGTACTATTCTGGCTCCATGCGAGTCTCCCGTGCGCCAAACTGTAATTAGTATACCACCGTCAATGAAATAATCGCCAGATGTGTGATTATGTCACGTCGAACGTTGTGTAGTATTGCACTTCAGGGAGTGAGTCCATGTGATCCGTCTCGGAAGCTTTTTGTTTGTTCGGTATATGGCGTCTGAGTCGTTGTTAAACGCTGCAGGAACCATAGTGATGAAACTCTTCAGGAATGATCCATATTATATCGGAAACAATGAGAGCATAGATTTGTGACATAGATATTGAGATATATGGGTGCGAAAAAGCACTTGTTGTAGAGGTTATTCCATAGTCTTGAGCAACAAGTGTGACTTGAGCTAAGCAGTGTTTAGATATAACCTCAGTAACATGACTGCGACTGATGTTGTTAGTTTTGATTGGGCCGTATTCTGGACATGATTACATCACTCCCTTATGCTGTGATCTGCGACAGTTGCAACATAGATATCAGAGAAGGAGGGCAGGGAATTGGCAAAATATAAGATAGTAACTCAAAGGCGCGCTGATATTCCTTCACACGAGTTTGAGATGGAATCTCTGGCTCCGATTGATGCAGAGATTATCGCAGTTTCATCGACCTCCGAAGAGGAGTTCATAGAAGTGGCAAAAAATGCTGACGCTATCATAGCCAGTGGACGACGTATTACTGCAGCCATAATAGATAGTCTTGAAAACTGCAAAATCATAGCGTTGGGTAGCGTTGGTGCGGACTCTGTGGATGTTGATGCAGCAACCCGTCGCAATATACCGGTAACCAATACCCCTGACGTTTTTATAGAAGAAGTTGCCGATCACACTATGATGCTGTTGTTGGCTGCCTTTCGACGGCTTAATACTCTAGATAGGCTTGTGAGAGAGAACCGTTGGAGTGAAGGAAGATCAGTGCTCGCGGAAATCCCAAGGTTGATGGGCCAAACGCTTGGATTTGTATCGTTCGGCCATGTTGCTAGGGCTACTGCGCTCCGTGCAAAGGCGTTCGGAGTCCGTATGCTAGCCTATGATCCTTACATAGAGGAAGTTCTGATTGCCGAATATGGTGTGGAGCCTGTGGGGCTCACCGAGCTTCTGCAACGCTCTGACATAGTTTCCATGCACGCTCCATCCACACAGGAAGTCTATCATATGCTCAGTGAAGAACATTTCAAACTGATGAAACCGACCGCCCTTTTCATTAACAGTGGGAGAGGTCCTACGGTGGACGAAGCAGCGTTGATAAAGGCACTGCAACATGGCTGGATATCTGGTGCTGGATTGGATGTGCTAGAAAAAGAGCCTCCTGATCCGGAGAACCCGTTGTTGGCTATGGAAAATGTGCTATTCACGCCGCATGTGGCGTCAGCATCGGCAAGAATGAGGCCTGCGTCACGGAGGAGGGTGGGGCAAGAGATAGCTATGGTCTTAGGTGGGCGTTGGCCAATGAGTTGCGTGAACCCGTCTGTGCTGGAGAAGACGACGTTGACGCGCTGGCAACCTTATTCTATGGGCAGGGGTCCCGGTTCGTAACAGACAAACGTGAGACTCAGGATCTATAGTATCACTGACTGACGTAGAAACCGATATTGCTTGCAATGGGCATGTAGGCGGTGATGACATATCACTGCTATTTTTGTGACGGATTCCATGTTGGCGAATGCGACACGGTGGGGTATGGTCACTTGCGATTCTATCAAGTGTTTTGTACCCACCCTCTTTGATGCGCCTGACTGACCGCATGCCAAGGCATTATTGGGTTGTGGTTGGAGGCTTTCTGTTGGCTACAGCCACTTGGACTATTTCCGTGGATAATACACACCCATAGTGCACTTAAGACAAACAGAAGGGCTGCGCATATGCGCAGCCCTTCTGTTTGTCTTAACCCCTGAATAGCGGAAGGAAGGCGATGTGTTACGTGTAAAAACACGGTGAGTTTTCTAATGGAATGGACTCTTTAGTTGGGGGAGCTCCCTCCATCCTTCCTAAGAAGGACGGGTCATGCTCAACTCCGACTATGTTGTCCAGACGCTCACCGATCGAACTAGGATTTCCTGATGTTGAGAAGATTACTCTCCCCTGTTACAGGCTCCTTAGAAAGGAGGTGATCCAGCCGCACCTTCCGGTACAGCTACCTTGTTACGACTTCGTCCCAGTCACCGGCCCCACCCTCGGCCGCTGCCTCCCCTAAGGGTTAGCCCACGGACTTCAGGCATTGTCGGCTTCCATGACGTGACGGGCGGTGTGTACAAGGCCCGGGAACGTATTCACCGCAGTAATGCTGACCTGCGGTTACTAGCAACTCCTCGTTCATGC
>Ga0209501_10005312_pt1 | contig 11951 bp, 9 predicted proteins | sample ArcticOcean_MG_C_4_FD_187434 | JGI IMG/M metagenome (GOLD analysis project Ga0209501, IMG submission 187434) | Marine microbial communities from western Arctic Ocean - ArcticOcean_MG_CB4_134 (SPAdes) (version 2) | ecosystem: Environmental > Aquatic > Marine > Oceanic | place: Arctic Ocean...
GCTGGCGCGGACGGTCTTGATGAACTCTCGGTCAGCACTGAGAAGGTAACCAATGCGGAGTCCGGCGATTCCGAACACCTTGCTCATGCTTTTGATCACGACCAGGTTGGCGACCGAATCGACCATCTCTTCCACGCTTCCGGCCACGCCGGCTCTGGAGAACTCGATGAAAGACTCATCAACTATCAGCCGGCAGTTCCCAGCCTCCAAACGACGCGCCAGCCTGAGCAACTCGCCGGGTGGCACCGAGACCGCAGTCGGATTATTCGGTGTGACAACAACTGCCGTATCAGATCCCCACCGAAGGGCGGACTCGGCGAACGCGTCGACATCCAGTTCGAACGTCCCTGGCTCGAGCGGGAAGCGGTTGAGCCCATCCGGGGCGATCACTTCCTCATACTCATTGAACGAGGGCGTCGGAATCGTCAGACGCTGCACAAACTGATTCCCAAGAATCTTGATCAGCTCTGCGGCACCGTTGGCCACCGCGAGATGGTCAGGCTTGGCCCCGACCCACATGGCAGTGAGACGTGCAAGTTCGGATTGACCGACCGGATAGTTCGTGACGATGTTCCGAAGATCGCCCTGGAACACTTCGAGCATGCTCGTGGGAGGGAAGTGCATGTTGTACAGGTACGAATGGTCCGTAAAGCCGTACCGCCAGTACGAGCCGTACAGTCCCTGAATGTGGTCGAATTGCGCGTCGCGGCCCAGGAACAGGAACTCGGCAACACCCACATCGCGATGGTCATCGACCTCGGACCAACGACTCGCGGACACATCGACCGCGGCCAACTCGGTCAGGGTCTCGTCCCTGACGCAGTCGCCCAAGATGCTCTCGTAGTAATCGTGCACATGTCCGGCCTCGATCGCCCGGCAAAGCCGCGGGACCACTTGGTCGCGCAGCAACTCCTCGCGAAGTAGATAGATGTTGACAGTCTTGAACGTCGCGCTGGCATCGAGATACTCGTCCTGATCAGCACGGAGCACGAAGCTCGTGACATGCCCGCGCTCATCACGTCGTACCACCGTTCCCGAGAGCCCTCGGTGGTAGGGCGCCACTGCGACGCTGCTGCCCGGCTCCAGGAGCAATGCGCCAATAACAGACGGGTCAAACGCGACATCCGCTTCGACCAGCAAGACATCCTCATCGAGGTATTCTCGAGCGTCCCACAGTGAGCGGATGTTGTTCGTCGTCTCAAAGTCGGGCGCCTCGACGTAACGGATGTCGACCCCCGCGAAGCAGGAGCCGATTCGCTCGCGAACCGCCTCGCTCTTGTAGCCAACGACGATTACCGCTTCCGCGACGCCTTGCGAGGCGAGCGCGTCCAAGGCGCGCTCGAGTAAAGACTGGCCGTGGAGCTCGACCAGACACTTCGGAGCATCCGCAGCGAGACGCTCCAGACGAGTTCCCTGGCCGGCAGCAAGAATCACCGCCCTGCCAACGGGCTCGGGATCACCGAAGGACGCCCTCGGTGCTTGGTCGTTTCGCGACCTCACGTGGGCTTGATCAACGAGTCAACGGTTAAGCGCTGCCGCCGTCCCGCTGGCGTCACCACGTGATGTAGCCAGAGGAAAGGGCTGTCCGGGGATGAGAAAGTGCTCTATCTGCGCCGACGTTCGCGATCTCATTCTTGGTCACCGGCATCGCGAGTCCTCCAGAGCTGATTGTTCCTTCATCATAGGGCTGAGGAGGAACATTGGACTTCGGACATCGGGGGACCTGGTAGGTCGGCCAGGTCACGCCGAAACTTAACGGTGATCAATGCGTCCGCACATTCAGTGCAGCAATGTGTCCCCGAGCTCGGCTCGTCTCCGGTCTCTGCTGGCTCGTCGTTGTTGAGAATGGTGCGAAGGGCGTCGGCTTCGGCTGGTCCTCCTGACTGGGATGTCGACGGTCTCCTATCAGGCAATCGGTTCGGTTTTTTCGGCCCAGACGAAAACTGTGACTGGGGTTGGATTCCGGTAGAGGATGTGTTTCCAGACAGTGAAGCCACAGGAGTTGAGAGAGAACTCCACACGTTGCAATAGGGGTCTGCTGGTGTGACGGTGGAGTGGATTGAACGGCACCCGGGTTATTTGAGTGATTGGTGGTTCGTGGAATATCGGTTCAAGGACTACACATGCCCCGGGAACAGGTACCCATCTGCTGTGTATGACACCGACATGCGTATCTTCGTCAGCGAATGTCCATCAGAGTAGAGACACCTGAACCAGACAGGAACCCACGTCGATAGACAGAAGACGTATGTGGAGGAGTGGCGGCACACCCCCGGGCCAGCCTGTGGAGCGTTACCTAGTCGAGAGGGTTCCAGGGGCACCTCTGGGGCACCAGACACCGCACAACCCCGCAAAACAACCAACAACAAGCAGTATTCAAATGCTGATGAATGCTGGGGGAGACCCGCAAAGCCTACGTATTCAAGGCCCCGTTTATTTCTTGCAAGGAGGGGGTCGGCGGTTCAAGTCTGTCCGCGCCCACAATGAGAACTGCAGGTCAGGTACCTAAATGCTCGGACCCTGTGGGAGTTGCCTTTACTGCACAGCGGCGTGGCCCTGGTTTCGTGAGCGTTGGACGACCGCGTACAGCGCTGGTGGTAAACAGGCCCTTCTGGACGTCCTGGTGGTCGGGACGGGGTGGTCACGGATCGATGAGGACGCCCGGGTTGAGGATGCCGTTTGGATCGAGCCGCTTCTTGACCGCTCGGATCGATTCGGCAAACAGTTCCGGTCGTTGAACGTCGTAGGCGCCCGGCCGGTGCATTCGTCCAACAGCGTGATGGTGGGTGGACGTGCCTCCGGCTGAGACAACCGCTTCGTTCGCGGCGTCTTTGATGGTCTGCCACTGTGAGATTTCGCTGCCCTGGGTGCCCATCCCGAACCACGTGTAGTAGGGGGCGGGACCGTCCGGGTAGACGTGGGTGAAGCGACAGGACAGCGAGTGGTGTTCACCGAATGTTTCTGCAAGTGCCGCGCCGACCCTTTCTCTGACCGCCGCGTCGAATGCCGGCCACCGGTCCCAGGTAATCGCCGTTTCGAACGTGTCGTTGATCAATCCGAGTGATGTTTCCACCCCGTTGCCGACTCCGATGAACGCGTCGCGCCACGCGCCGACCGCACCACCGCGCCCGGTCGGGTTTCCGGTGCCGTCATCGACCTGGATCTCGTCGTCGGGAATCTCCCCGGCGGCGTCCCGGGCGATCTCTACCGCCTGGGCGATGTTGTGGCGCTGGGTGAGTTCGGCACTTTCGAACCCCACGATCACCAGTGAGTTCTCCCCGTCGAGTCCCGCAGCGCGGCCGGCTTCGTCCGGGTCGAGAATCCGGAGGTTTGCCGGCCACAACTTGGCTTGCACGATCTGGCGAACTGCCTCGCAGCCGGCTGCCCAAGTTGGGAAAGTGATTCCCGCAGTTGCCCGGAAGGTCGGGCGCTTCTGGATCCGCATCCAGGCCTCCGTGATGATTCCGTAGATGCCCTCGGAACCGATCACCATCCGGTCGGGGCTCGGACCGGCGCCCGACCCGGGGAGGCGACGGGATTCCCACCAACCGGCTGGGGTGATCATCCTGGTGGACTCGACGAACTCATCGATGTGGGTGTGGTTGGTGGCGTAGTGGCCGCCCGAACGGGTGGCGATCCACCCGCCAAGCGTCGAGAATCGGAATGACTGCGGGAAGTGACGAAGCGTGTACCCGTGTGGGCGGAGTTGGTCTTCAAGGTGGGGGCCGAACACTCCAGCCTGGATCCGGGCGGCGCGCGAAACCTCGTCGATTTCCAGGACCTGGTTGAGTTGGCCCAGCGAGATGATGACGGTCGGCCCTCGATCCTCAGGGGGGGCAAGGCCCCAAACGACCGAGGACCCACCCCCATAGGGGACGGTGACGTACCCGTTCTGATCGCACCAGTCGAGTGTGGCGACAACCTCTTCTTCGGTTCGAGGGTGGGCCACGACGTCCGGAGGGTTCGGAAAATCGAGGTTGAAGGCGCGAACCCGCTCGGTGAAATGCGCGCCGTAGGCGTAACTCGCCCGGTCGTACGTGGAGGTCGAACACCAGTCGGCAACCGAGTCGGGAACCTGGATGCGAGGGGGTCGAAGTTCCGCGTCCTCGGCCTTTGGCACGGGTCTTGCGGTTACCGAAGTTCCGAATCGCTCCGAGAGGTGTCGGGCGAACTTCGCGCGCTCGGCATCGGTCGGCTCCTCCGATTCCATGCACCACGCCCAGAATGATTTGCGGTCAGCGGTGGCCACGGCGAGATCCTAGAAAGCACAGTGCCGGATTGTCCAACTGACCGCTACTTCCCAGATTCCCAACTCGGTCCGACCAGGACGCTCCCTCTGGGACCGGAGCAACCCCTTGTTGGCCGGTGCCTGTCGCCTGGCCAACGAGCGGGTTCTAGGACTTGCTACCGAACAGGCGCTTCAGGAATCCCAAAGGACCTGGCGTCGAGTCGGCAGACACCCGGTACACGCTGTCCTTGACCCGTACCCGGCCGTCGATCCCGACCGCGACCTCGTCGCCGGGGCCAGCCGAGTCGACCGGTTCGTGGTCGATCTGCATCGACCGAACCGTCTGGGTGAAGTCCGTGGTGTGGCCCTTGATGCGGATGGTGTCACCGACGCCCAAACCACCTTCGGAGAGTGCCAGCAGGGCCGCACCGGCCTTCTGCCACTGGTGGACCACGGTTCCGATCAACGACTCAGCCACGGCTCGTCCTCCTCGCTCGGGTGACAGCAGTCGTGTGCACGGCCTGCTGCCGTTGTGGGATGACCCTACTCCTTGACCGTGGTCCAGTCTGGTGTGACCCTCTCGGTGCCGGGAAGGCAGCCGGGATGCCGGCAGGGCAGGGGTTTCGGCTCGAACCTGCGCGAGGCCCGTTGCTTCTGGCAGGCTTCAGGCCTTGGCCCCGACAACCGTGACCCACCACCCCTCGAACCTTCCGACATGGTGATCCCCGAAGACCTCCTGCAGCGGCTGGCGGCGGCCGACTTCCGCACCACCGTCGAGTACACAGGGCCGCTCGAGCACCAGTACGTCATGACTCATTTCAGGGAGGACTACCCGTCCCTGTGGCTCGACATGCGCGAACTCATCGCCACCACCGGGGTCGTCCGGCCGTTCCGCGGGAGCCATGAGGAGTGGAGGTACGTCGACCTGCCCGACGGGTACACCTACTGGGTCATGCCCGAATGGGTCGTGGACGGCTGGGAGGAGGGCTTCGACCCGGATGACACCTACGTACTCAACCGGCAGGAGACGCAGAAGCACCTCCGGGCCGGGGCTGGCTGAAGCCCCGCCGGCCAGGTCCTAGAGGCCCAGTCGGGGTCGGAGCCAGGCGCCGATCCGGGCGATGGCCTCGTCTGCCTCGGGCATGTTGCCGGCGAAGAGCTGGAACACGTGCTGCATCTCGGGGAACACGTCGAGCCGTACCTCGACGCCGGCCGCCTCCGCCGACTCTGCCAGCCGGGTCGAGTCGTCGAGCAGGGTCTCCTCGTCGCCGACCTGGATGAAGAGCGGCGGGATGCCGGCAAAGTCGCCGTAGAGGGGCGCCGCCAGCGGATCGCGGGCGTCCTGTCCGGCAAGAAACATGTCGGCCATGCCCTTGAGGCCGGCCTCGTCGACTAGCACGTCCACGTCGGCCCTCGTCGTCATCGACTCGCCGATGCCCTCCATGTCAACCCACGGCGAGATTGGAACGCCGGCCACCGGGAGGGGGGTGCCGTCGTCGCGCAACTTGAGGAGCGTCGACACGGTGAGCCCTCCGCCGGCGGAGTCGCCGCTGACGGCGAGCCTGTCGGCGCCGAATCCCTGGTCGAGCAGCCAGCGGTAGGCGGTGGTGCTGTCGTCGACCGCAGCCGGATGCGGGTGCTCGGGGGCGAGGCGGTAGTCGACGTTGAGGACCCGGCAGCCAACGGCCTTCGCCAACTGACCGGTGAAGTTGCGGTAGCCCGTGGCCGAACCGATCACATAGCCACCACCGTGCACGTACATCACGACATGGTTGCTCGAGCCTTCCTCCGAGTCGGCCCAGATCGCCGGCACGCCGCCGGCATCCACCTCGGTCCAGGCCACCCCGTCGGGAGCAACGGTCATCATGCTGGCCGCCATCTCGTACTGGGCCCGCTGCTCCTCGACCGACTGGGCTCCACCGACCATTTCGCTGAGGAGTCTCAACTGCTCCTTGATCGCCAGTGCCTCTGGAGACGCCATCGTGCTACCACCTATCCCTCTTCGATCTGCCTGTCGTGACGGCCGGTCTACCATCCGAGGCGCTGGCGGTCCACGGGAAGGGCCACCGGCAACGGCCCTCCCGATGCCTCAGGCCGGCCGCTTCCGCGGGAGGCGGCCGGCGATCCAGAGGGCGGCGGTGATGAGCAGCACCTGGACGAGTGCCCGGAACAGGTGGCCGTTGGTCCCCAGGTTGGTCTCGCCGATCGTGATGTCGTTGACCCACATGTTGAGGTTGCCGACGTAGAGCACGACGAGGAGCACGGCGAGTGCAGTGCCCGCCCGGTGGCGCTGCCCCCGGTCCAGCAGCAGGGCGATTCCAACGACGATCTCGGCGACGCCGCTCACGTACACCCAGGCCGTGGCGTTTCCCAACTGGTCGGGAACCAGCGGTTCGAACCAGCCGGGGTCGACGAAGTGCATGACGCCCGAGGCGGCCATCCCCAGTCCCAGGAGAACGGCGAGCGGCCCCTTGACACGTGTCGACATGTACCGAGTCTCGCGCCGGAACGGGTGTCCCGTGGACGATCCTCGATCCCCCTTCACTACGCTGAGGCGCGTTCGACGACGACACGAGAGGAACCCGCAGTGGAACTCCAGGATCCGACCCTTCTGAGGACCCAGGCGTACATCGGCGGCGAGTGGATCGATGCCGACTCGGGGGCCACCTTCGACGTCACCGACCCCGCCACCGGTGACGTCGTGGCGAGCGTCGCCGACCTCGGCGTCGACGAGACCCGCCGGGCCGTCGACCTCGCCGAAGTGGCCCAGAAGGGATGGGCGGCACGCACCGCAAAAGACCGCGGGGCCGTCCTGCGACGCTGGTACGAACTCTTCCTCGAGCACAAGGAGGACCTTGCCCTGATCATGACCAGCGAGATGGGCAAGCCCATCGGCGAGTCCCGGGGAGAAGTCGTGTATGCGGCCAACTTCATCGACTGGTTCGCCGAGGAGGGCAAGCGGGCCTACGGCGAGGTCATCCCCACCCATGATCCGACCAAGCGACTGCTCGTCCTCAAGCAGCCCGTCGGCGTGGTCTCTGCCATCACGCCCTGGAACTTCCCGCAGGCCATGATCACCCGCAAGGTCGCCCCGGCCCTCGCGGCCGGCTGCGCCAGCCTCGTGCGTCCGGCCAGCGAGACCCCGCTGAGCGCCCTCGCCGCCGCCGAACTGGCGGACCGGGCCGGTCTGCCCCCCGGACTGCTCAACGTCATCCCCGCAACGGACAGCCCCGCCGTCGGCCGGGAACTCACCACCAACCCGACGATCCGCAAGATCTCCTTCACCGGTTCGACGCCGATCGGCAAGCTGCTCCTCGGCCAGGCCGCCGGCACCGTCAAGAAGGCCTCCATGGAACTGGGCGGCAATGCCCCGTTCATCGTGTTCGACGACGCTGACATCGACGCAGCCGTCGAGGGCGCCATCGTCTCGAAGTACCGCAACAGCGGCCAGACGTGCGTGTGTGCCAACCGCTTCCTCGTCCAGGACGGCGTCTACGACGAGTTCGCCAAGAAGTTGGCCGAGGCCGTCGCCGACCTCAAGGTCGGACCCGGCATCGACGAGAGCAGCGAGATCGGCCCTCTCGTGAACGAGGACGCCATCGACAAGGTCGAAGAACTCGTGCAGGGCGCACTCGCCGAGGGCGCCCGAGTGCTCACCGGTGGCCGACGCCATGCTCTCGGGCGCACCTACTACGAGGTCACCGTCCTCGCCGACGTCACCCCCGACATGGCGATCCACGGCGAGGAGATCTTTGGCCCGGTGGCGCCGCTGTTCCGGTTCTCCACCGAGGACGACGCCATCGCCATCGCCAACGACACCGAGTACGGCCTGGCCGCCTACTTCTACGCCGCCGACATGGGGCGCATCTGGCGGGTCAGCGAGAGCCTCGAGTACGGCATGGTCGGCGTGAACACCGGCCTCATCTCCACCGAGGTGGCGCCGTTCGGCGGCTTCAAGGAGTCGGGCATCGGCCGGGAGGGCTCCCACCACGGCCTCGACGAGTACCTCGAGACCAAGTATGTCGCCATCGGCGGCATCTGAGCCGACCGCCTAGGGCAGTCCGGTCCCCGGGCTGTCGACGCGGGTCGTCCAGATGGCGCCGGCTGCCGAGCCGGCCGAGTCAGCCGTGAACCCGGGAGAGGTGAGCACGAAGAGGGTTCGGCCGTCCTCGCCGCCGAGGATGCAGGCGAAGGCACTCTGCGGAGTGGCACGCCGCTCGAGGATCTCGCCGCCTTCGGCCACCCGTACGACCTCGGGGGCGGCAGCGTTGGCGAACCAGATGGCTCCGTCGTCGTCGAGGGAGCAACCGTCGGGCGCAGTGCCCGGCACCTCGGCCCAGGTCCGCCGCTCCGAGAGGGAACCGTCGTCGCCGATCGTGAACGCCGTGTAGCACTGGCCCATCGTCTCGCCGACGATCAGGGTCGATCCATCGGGGGTGATGACCGAACCGTTCGGGAATCCGAGTCCCTCGGCGGCGACCTCCACGCTTCCATCGGCTCGGACCAGTGCAAGGTCGGCGCTGGCCGGACTGGCACGGTTCTCGAGGTCGAAGCCGAAGTTGCCGACGTAGGCATTGCCTCGAGCGTCGACGACCATGTCGTTGCAGTGCCAGGTAGCGACTTCCGACAGGTCGGCATGGATCGAGAGGTCCCCATCGGCCGTTGCCCGAAGTACCTGGCGGCGGGTCATCCCGACCACCAGGAGCGAACCGTCCGGCAACCAGCCGAGCCCGGACGGCTGTTCGTCGCCCAGGTCCAGGATGGTCTCACGCTCTCCGTCGGAGGACACGGCGTAGACCCGGTGCTGGAAGAAGTCGGAGTACCAGAGTCGACCATCGTGCCAACGCGGACCTTCTCCGAAGTCGAGGCCATCGACGAACTTCTCGAAAGTGGACATGGAACCCCCCTTTGTCGTAGGAGATCGTAGGCAGGAGAAGGAGGCCGGGCCCATGCGAGTGGTCGAGGATCGGGGGTACCCTTCGTCAGCCCTCTCCGATACGGTCGGGCGCTACCACTTCCTTCCGCCGATCTGAAAGACTGCCGCGATGCGACGACACATGGTGACTGCGACGGCCCTTGCGGCGATCCTGGCCCTAGGTGCCACCGGTTGTGGCCTCCTCGAGACCAACGACGACGAGATCGAACAACTCAGGGCGGAGATCATCCAGTTGCGCGAGGACATGATCGACATCGAAACCGAGGTGTCCGTGCTGGCATCGGCACCACAGCAGACGACGACGGCCCCTGACGCGTCCTCTGCCGCCACGACGACCACCACCAAGGCCTCCGGCGCGTCCTCTGCCGCCACGACGACCACCACCAACGCCTCCGGCGCGTCCTCCGCGACCACCACGACAGGTCCCACCACCACCGTGGCAGCAGTCCCGGTCATCGACGAAGAGTCCGTCCTGACCTTCGCCTACGAGTGGGGACCGAGTGAAGAGGCTGTTGCGCTCCAGACGCTGCTCGGCATCACCGCCGACGGCTGGTACGGCGGGGGTACGCAGGCGGCCCACATCGCCGAACTCGAGGCCCGGGGCCTTCCCGTCAACACAGCCCCGAACCGTCCACCGGAGACCACGGTTCCACCGGAGACCACGGTTCCACCGGAGACCACGGTTGCCACGGAGACCACGGTTGCAACGGAGACCACCACGACGGTGGCCGGTACCGAGGAGACCACGACCACGGCTGCTGCGGAGACCACGACGACGGCTGCTGCTGAGACCACGACGACGGCTGCTGAGACCACGACGACGGCTGCTGCTGAGACGACCACGACGGCTGCTGCGGAGACCACGACCACCACCGCTGCCGCCTAGCGGCCGACACCGGGGTCCTGCTCCGGTCAGGTCACCGTCACACTGATTTCGTGGTACCCCTCGGCGCCGTTGGGCGCCGGTGCCACCCTCTCGGGAGACTGCATCGTCCCATCGCTGCCGAACGCCCGCACACGGATCCGGTACCTGCCGGGTTCGGGCTCCCACAGGTGGAGCCATTGCACCCAGGCCTCGCCCTCCAGTCCGGGGCCGTCGGCCTCACCCAGGCGGCAGGCCTGCCACGGGCCGAAGTCGACCGAGACCTCGACCGCAGCGACGCCGACGTCCGGATACCAGGCCACTCCCGCCACCGGCACCGTGCCCGCCTCGACACGGTCCTGTGCGGGGACGTCGATGCGTGACGAGATCTTGACCGGTGCGTCCTTGGACCAGCCCTTGTCGATCCAGAAGCCGTCACGTTCGAAGCGGGAGAGTTCGAGCTGCGACAGCCACTTCACCGCCGAGACGTAGCCATACAGACCCGGCACCACGAGGCGCACGGGGAAGCCATGGGCGAGCGGCAGCGGCTCGCCGTTCATGCCGAAGGCCACCAGCGCCGTCCGTCCGTCGACAGCCGTCGCTAGCGGGAAGCCGGCCGAGAATCCGTCGACCGACCAGGCCAGCACCTGTTCGGCCTCCGGAAGCAGGTCGACGAGGTCGAGGACGTCGGTGAGCAGGACCCCGGTCCAGACGGCGTTGCCGATCAGTGGCCCGCCGACCGGGTTCGAGACGCAGGCGAGCGTGACGGTGGCGTCGAGGACGTCCATGGCCAGCAGGTCGTCGAGGGTGAGCGTCACCGGCTCAGCCACCAGGCCATCGAGGGTCAGCGACCAGTCCGTGGGATCCACGATCGGAACGGTCAGCGCCGTGTCGATCCGGTAGAAGTCGGCGTTCGGGGTGATCCAGGGATCGAGCCCGTCGACAGCGGGAAGGGAGGGTGGCGCGGCGGTCGTCGTGGGTGGGGCCGTGGTTGTGGCGGCGGTGGTCGGAGGCGGGGCGGTCGTTGTGGAGGAGGCGGTCGTTGTGGACGGGGCGGTCGTTGTGGACGGGGTCGTCGTGGTGGGCAACTCGAACCTGGCTCGGGCCTCCTGGGCCGACCTGTCCGAGATGAAGCGGCCCGCACCCACGAGCGCAACGGCAGTGGTCGACATGCCCCCCGCATAGGCGAGGAAGTTCCGCCGGTCGGCGTACTTGAGCCGGGGATCCTCGAGTGGGCCAGCGGCATCCGTGGCCTGCCCGGAGGACCTGGGGGCACCCTTCAGGACGGCCAGGCCGGCGCCGACCATGAGGAAGGCGAGGAGCCAACTGCCGGCGGTCGAGGCCAGCGGGCTACGGGCCATCGCCCATCCGCCGAGGGCGCCGAATGCCGTGAGGGCGGCCGGCACCCTCGTCGGCATGCGCACGCAGAGCAGGCCCCCCAATGCGAGGGTCACCGCGGCGATACCGGTGAGCAGGAGTGGCTTCTGCGCGGAGCCGAGGGTGCTGATCGAGGCCCGCACGACCACGCCCGGCATCACATCGACGAGGAGGTCGCCGACGGCGACGATCGGCGAGCGGAGCCGGTCCGCGAGCGAGGCGGCGAACTCGCCGACTGCAAGTGGCATTCCCGCGGCGAGGGCCCCAACGGTGAACCCTCGGAGACGGTCTCCGATATTCATCCTCATGGTCCGAGCGTAGGAGCCGAAGGCCTCGCGCGCGGCTCAGCCCTCGCCGAGGCCGGCCACCAGTCGGTCGATGATCTCGTCGAGGACCTCAGTCGTCGTGCCGAAGTTGAGCCGGACGTGGCCTTCGCCGCCCGATCCGTACTTCGGACCTGCCTCGCAGGCAACCCCGGCCTGCGCCCGCAGCCAGGTCGAGGGTCGGTCACCGGGCTCGAAGGCGGTCAGGTCCAACCAGGCGAGGAA
>Ga0209501_10005324_pt1 | contig 11939 bp, 8 predicted proteins | sample ArcticOcean_MG_C_4_FD_187434 | JGI IMG/M metagenome (GOLD analysis project Ga0209501, IMG submission 187434) | Marine microbial communities from western Arctic Ocean - ArcticOcean_MG_CB4_134 (SPAdes) (version 2) | ecosystem: Environmental > Aquatic > Marine > Oceanic | place: Arctic Ocean...
GCTCACCTCTTCCCTTTCCGAACAGAGAAGTTAAGTCCATTAGCGCAGATGGTACTGCCATTTGGTGGGAGAGTATGTCGCCGCCTTCTTTAAAACCCTTCACTTTTAGTGGAGGGTTTTTTTAATAAGCTATTAAGTCTCCAGACATATTCTTTTTTGGAAGAAGGGATGATCCCATTAAGAATTCATCTATCTGATGAGCAGCCTCTCTACCTTCTGAAATTGCCCAAACAATAAGTGATTGTCCTCTTTTGCAATCACCTGCAACAAAAATTTTATTTTTATTAGTTTGATATTTGTTCAATCCTTGAATATTTCCATTTTTATCAAAAATTAAATCAAACTTCTCCGGAAGTGTTTTTTCTGGCCCTGTAAAACCTAATGCTAAAAGTGCTAATTCACATGGCCACTCTTTTTCTGATCCTTTATTTTCAGATAATTTAGGTCTTTGATTAGGAATTTTTTCCCACTTTACTTCTACGGTTTTTAGACCTGTCAGATTTCCATTTTTATCACCTAAAAACTCTTTTGTTAAAATACTCCATTCTCTATGACTTCCCTCTTCATGTGAAGATGAAGTTTTTAATTTAAATGGCCAATATGGCCATGGATTTTCATCAGTTCTATAATCTAATGGCTTTGGCATTATCTCAAAATTAGTTACACTTTTTGCTCCATGACGATTTGATGTTCCAATACAATCAGAACCTGTATCTCCCCCTCCGATAACTATGACATTTAGATCTTCTGCTGAAAATTTTTTATCACGTTTATGTTGTCCATCGACAGCTTTATTATTGTGAGGAAGAAAATCCATTGCCTGAACTACTCCTTTTAGATTTGATCCAAGAATTGAAAATTTTCTTTTAATTGATGCCCCTGTAGATATAAGTATAGCGTCAAATTTCTTTTCTATATCCTCAGCGCTAATATTTTTTCCAACATCAATATTACATTCAAAAACAACACCTTCTTTTTTTAATATTTCTAATCTTCTATCAATAATTTTTTTTTCCATTTTAAAATCAGGAATACCATAACGGAGTAGTCCCCCAATTTTATTCTCTCTTTCATATACTGTTACATTATGTCCAGCCCTATTAAGTTGTTGAGCAGCAGCAAGCCCAGCTGGACCTGATCCAACGACAGCAATTTTTTTACCTGTACGTTTTTCAGGTGGTTTCGCACTTATCCATCCTTCAGAAAAACCTCTTTCTACAATATATTTTTCAATTAATTCAATTGACACTGGAGGATTAACAATACCAAGCACACATGCCTCTTCACATGGAGCAGGACATAATCTTCCAGTAAACTCAGGAAAATTATTGGTACTATGTAATATATCTAAAGCATGCTTCCATTCATTTTCGTAAACAGCATCATTAAAATCAGGAATCATATTTCCTAAAGGGCATCCACTATGACAGAAAGGTACTCCACAGTCCATGCAACGAGCTCCCTGTTCTTGTAATTTTTTTTCTTTTGGAGCAACTGTAAATTCGTTATAATTTTTGACTCTTTTCTTGGGAGCGATTACTGGCTCTTTAAGTTTATCAAATTCAATAAAACCTCTTATTTTTCCCATTAGTTATATAGATTTTTCAGTTTCTTTATTTGATATCATTTCTAATGCACGTTTGTAGTCTGTGGGCATAACTTTAATAAATTTATGTTTTGAGTTAGCCCAATTTTCTAAAATATAATTTGCCTTTGGACTTTTAGTATATTTAATATGATTTTTTAGAAGAAGAAGAAGTTCTTTAGTATCATTTTCAAGTAGATTCTCTAACTCTATCATTTCTAAATTAAATTTTTTATCATCAAAAGTATTATCCTCGCTATATATATAAGCAATACCTCCACTCATTCCTGCAGCAAAATTCCGTCCAAAGTCTCCTAAAATTACTGCTATACCACCTGTCATATATTCACAACCGTGATCTCCTATTCCTTCTACAACAGCTTTTGCACCTGAATTTCTAACACAAAAACGCTCTCCAGCTATTCCATTTATGTAGGCTTCACCTTTTGTAGCTCCATAAAGAGAAACATTTCCCACAATTACATTTTCATGAGGAATGAATGTTGCTTCTTCGGGAACTTGAGCAATTAAAGTAGCACCAGATAGACCTTTTCCAAAATAGTCGTTTGCAGTACCAATTATTCTCATAAAAAGTCCAGATGCAGAGAAGGCTCCAAAACTTTGTCCTGCAGTTCCATTGAAATTAATTTTTAAAGTATCCTTAGGAAGGCCTTTTGCCCCATAAAGTTTTGAAATTTCATTACTTAATATAGCTCCTACTGTTCTGTCTGTATTTTTAATCAAGAATTTTAAATTTTGATTTTGTTTTTTGGTTAGCGCAGGTTGGGCTTGATCAATAATTTTAAAATCTAAAACATTTTCTAGTTGGTGATCTTGCGGAATCATATTACGTTCTCTGAATTCAGAAGGAACTTTAGGTTTATATAATATTTTAGAAAGATTGACGCCCTTAGCCTTATAATGGTTTATTGCGTTCTTCATATTAAGTTTTTGAGATTGACCAACCATTTCATTGATTGTCCTAAAGCCTAATTCTGACATAATTTCTCTTAATTCCTGGGCTACATAATACATGTAATTAATTACATGTTCTGGTTTTCCTTTAAAATTTTTTCTTAGTTCAGGGTCCTGTGTCGCAATACCAACAGGGCAGGTATTAAGATGGCAGGCTCGCATCATTATACAACCAGAGGCTATTAATGGAGCTGTTGAAAAACCAAATTCTTCTGCTCCTAATAAACATGCAATAGCCACATCCCTTCCGGTCTTCATTTGACCATCACATTCAAGGACTATTCTACTTCTTAAATCGTTCATTACTAGAGTTTGTTGAGCTTCTGCAATCCCTAACTCCCATGGAAGTCCAGCATGTTTTAAAGAGGTGAGTGGAGAAGCTCCTGTCCCTCCATCATAACCCGAAATAAGTATAACATCTGCTTTAGCTTTTGCAACTCCAGCAGCAATAGTTCCAACTCCAACTTCTGACACTAATTTTACATTAATTCTAGCAGAACGATTTGCGTTTTTTAAATCATATATAAGTTGTGACAAGTCTTCTATAGAATATATATCATGATGTGGAGGAGGTGAAATCAAACCAACATAAGGTGTTGAATTTCTAACTGAAGCTATATACGGATTAACCTTAGGGCCTGGAAGTTGTCCTCCTTCTCCAGGTTTTGCCCCCTGGGCCATTTTGATTTGTATTTCTTGAGCTGAACTTAAAAAATGGCTAGAAACACCAAATCTTCCCGAAGCCACTTGTTTAATTGCAGAGTTTTTAAGGGCTCCATCTTTATCAGGTATAAATCTTTTTGTGTCTTCTCCTCCTTCACCAGAGTTACTTTTTCCTCCAATTCTGTTCATTGCAATAGCCAAGTTTTCATGTGCTTCTTGACTTATTGAACCTAGAGACATTGCCCCAGTTTTAAATCGCTTTACTATTTCTATCCAAGGCTCAACTTGGTCAATTGGTATTGGATCAAAACTTGAAAATTCAAGTAAGCCTCGAAGGGTCATTAATTTCTCATTTTGCTCATTAATCATTTTTGCGAAAGCTTTATAGCTTTTAGGATCTTTTTGTCTAACGGCTTTTTGTAAACTTGCAATAGTTATAGGGTTTACCGAGTGAGCCTCACCATCCCTTCGCCATCTATAATCTCCTCCGATTTCTAAAGGAAGTCCAGTTTTATAAATATGATTGTATGCATTTGTGTGTCTAGAATTTATCTCTTTTTCAATTTCGTATAAACCTATTCCTTCAATTCGAGTGGCAGTATTACAAAAAAAACGATCAACTAAATTTTCAGACAAACCAAGTGCTTCAAAAATTTGAGCACCTCTGTATGAATGAAGTGTAGAGATACCAATTTTGTTCATTATTTTAACTATTCCTGTTGCAATAGCTTTGTTAAAATTAATTATGGCTTTTTCAGGATTTATACTAATCATGCCTTTTGATGCTTGATGGATAATTATTTCATTAACCATAAAAGGATTGATTGCGCTAGCTCCATATCCAAATAGTAACGCGAAATGATGAGGCTCTCTTGGTTCTGCGGACTCAATAATTATTCCAAACTGAGATCGTTTTTTAAGACGTTTTAGGGCATTATGTACATGAGCTGTTGCAAGTAGAATAGGAATTGGGGCTAATGATTTAGATACTCCTCGATCAGATAGAATAATAATATTTACTCCACTTTCTAATGCTTTTTCTATAGAATTGATGATTTTATCTAAAGCGTTTTCTAAACCATTTAATCCTGAATTTATTTTATATAAAGTAGAAATAGTGAAACTTTTGAAATGCTCACTTTTAATGAATTTGATTTTATCTAAATCTTCATTAGAAATAATAGGGTTTTGTATACTTAGTTTCTTTGAATGATCAGAAGTAATTTCAAATAAATTAAATTCACCACCTATTGTTAAACTTGTGTCAGTAATTATTTCTTCTCTTATTCCATCCAGAGGTGGGTTAGTTACCTGTGCAAATAATTGTTTGAAGTAGTTAAAAAGTAATTGAGGTCGATTAGAAAGAACCGCTAAGGGAGTATCAGTTCCCATGGAACCAATTGCCTCTTTAGCTAATTCACTCATAGGTATTATAATAGTTTTGATGTCTTCATAAGTATAACCAAACATTCTCATTCTAGTTTCAAAATCTTCTTTTTCATTTGGAGTTACATTGCTAGTATATGGGATGTTTTTTAGGGTCAGTAGGTTTTCATCTAACCACTTTTTATAGGGATACTTTTTTGATATTTTTGTTTTTATTTCTTCATCTTCAATTATACGACCTTCATCCATATCTACTAGAAACATCTTTCCCGGCTCTAACCTTCCATGATGTTCAATATTTTTTGGTGAAATATCAAGAACCCCAGTTTCAGATGACATAACCACATAACCATCTTTTGTGACAGAATATCTAGATGGCCTTAAGCCGTTTCTGTCAAGAAGAGCGCCAATATATTTTCCATCAGTAAATGGAATAGAAGCAGGACCATCCCACGGCTCCATTATACATGAATTATATTTATAGAAAGCTTTTTTGTCTTCATCCATTGACAAATGTTTTTCCCAAGCTTCAGGAACAAGCATCATCATGACTTCAGGTAATGATCTTCCAGTTGAAAGTAAAAGTTCTACAACCATATCCATTGAAGCTGAATCAGATTTTCCAGGTAAAATTATTGGTATTATTTCCTTTATATCAGGCCCAAATAAAGTACTATTAAGCAGCTCTTCTCTTGTCTGCATACGACTATAATTACCTTTAAATGTATTTATTTCTCCATTGTGACACATGTAACGAAAAGGTTGAGCTAAATCCCAGGTAGGAAAAGTATTTGTTGAGAACCTTTGATGAACTAATGCTAGTCTAGTTATAACAGAGGGATCAGATAAATCGGGATAATAATCTTTAATATCTTCAGGAATTAACAACCCTTTGTATATCAGAGTATTTAATGATAAACTAGATAGATAAAAATATTGAGCCTGTGAAAGTTTTGAATTTAAAATAGTGTGTTCGGTGATTTTTCTAGCAATGAATAGTTTTATATTGAATTCATGTTCGGTGATTTCTAAATCACCTTTTCCAATAAATACTTGCATTATAAATGGTTCGGTTTGAATAGCAATGTTTCCGACTATACCTCTATTAACAGGAACTTTTCGCCAGCCTAAAACCTTCAGTTTTTGTTTTTTAATTTCTGAATCAAATACACCAATGCAATAGGTTCTTTGATTTTCCTTTTGAGGTAAAAAAACCATACCAACTGCATATTCACCTATATTTGGTAATTCAAAATTACATTTAGTATTAAAAAAATCATGAGGAATTTCAATTAATATTCCGGCTCCATCACCAGTCTTACCGTCAGAACTTACCGCTCCACGATGCCCAAGTTTACACAAGATGTTTAGAGCTTTATGGATTATATCATTTGTTTTTTCCCCTTGGAGACTACAAATGAACCCTGCACCACAATTATCATGCTCAAATTCAGGACTATAAAGACCTTGCTTTTTTGGAAACATACTTTGTTTGTGATCTAAAATAATATTTTAGCACCCTAACCTTCAATAATTCATTCATCATTATAGGATAATATTATTATTAAGAATATTTACCTTTAAAAATGACAATTTATTATTCTAACACACTTATTTTTATAAAGTTGATAATTTGATTATTGTGAAAAAGAATAGATTTAGAGTTTTAGGAGTAATGTCAGGAACTTCTTTAGATGGAATTGACTTAGCTTTAATTGACTTTTGGATTGATCCCTGGAAATTTAATTTAGTTAAAACAGCCACTATACCATATCCTGATCAATGGATTAAAATTCTCACTAATATTTATTATCAAGGCATTAAAAAAATTCATGAGGTTGATAATTCGTATACTGTTTTTTTAGGGGATATAGTAAGAGATTTTATTAATAAAAATCAGATTAAAGATATTGATTTTGTTAGCTCACATGGCCACACCGCAATGCATATTCCATCAGACGGAATAACGTATCAATTAGGAAACCTTTCTTCTATTAACCAAAAATATAATTTGACAACTATTTGTGACTTTCGAAATCAAGATGTTGAGTTGGGAGGCCAAGGAGCGCCATTAGTTCCCATAGGAGATGTAATCCTTTTTTCAGATTATACTGCATGTTTAAACCTTGGAGGGTTTGCTAATATTTCTAGAGAAATCCAAGGCAAAAGAATCGCCTATGATATTTGTTCGGTTAATTTGGTATTTAATTATTTGGCTCGAAAAAAATTTTTGCTTTATGATAAAAATGGAGAGTTAGCTAAGTCAGGTAAATTACTTACAAAGCTCTTTGACGAACTAAACGAAATTGATTTTTATAATTTATCATATCCAAAATCATTAGGAATAGAATGGAATGTTAGTATAGTTTACCCAATAATTATTGAAGCCTTAAAAAAGAGTAGTTTAGAAGATGTTATTCATACATACTTGAAGCATGTAGTATTGAAAATTAGTGATTGTTTAAATGATGATGATAAAGTTTTAGTTAGTGGAGGTGGAGCTCTAAATCAATTTCTGATTGAAACTTTAAAATCTAAAACTAAAGCTGAAATAATAGTTCCATCAAGAGATTTGATTGAGTATAAAGAGGCATTAATTTTTGGATTACTAGGGTTGTTAAGGGTTTTAGACATAAATAATTGCCTGTCATCAGTTACAGGAGCATCCAAAGACCATTGTTCAGGAAAGATATTTAAAATGAAACCATGACTTTTAGTTATATTTTATACATTCGTTATCATTCAATTCTTAAATTCTTTTCTTAAGAGTTTAAATTATATTTTAAATATGGAAATTATTGTAATAAGTATTTTTGTTATAGGTTACCTAGCTATAACCTTGGAACATAATTTAAAAATTGATAAGTTAATTCCAGCTTTGGCTATGATGGCATTTCTATGGGCAATTATTGCTCTTTGGCATCTACCCGTCTTTGACGTAAATACAACTCTAAAACAATTAGAACCAACTCATGTTGATGAAGTTTTATTACATCATTTAGGTAAAACAGCTGAAATCATTATTTTTCTTCTTGGAGCTATGACTATTGTTGAAATCATTGATTATTTCAATGGGTTTTTTACAATTAAAACCTTTATTAAAAGTAAAAGTAAAATAAAGCTATTATGGATTTTTGCAGCCTTAGCTTTTATTTTGTCAGCTATAATTGATAATCTAACAGCCACTATAGTTTTGATAACAATACTTCAAAAAATTGTTCATGATCGTGATTCTAGACTTTGGTTTGCAGGATTAATAATTATTGCTGCTAATGCTGGAGGAGCTTGGTCTCCTATTGGAGATATAACAACTACAATGTTATGGATTGGAAACAAAGTAACCACTCTTAATTTAATTGGGTATTTATTTATTCCTTCCATTGTATGCATATTAGTCCCTGTAATAATAGCTTCATGGTTGCCGGCTTTTAAGGGAGAGATTTCAGGTAATGATGATAAAGATAATGTAAGTTCACATCCAAAAGGTCCTATGATGCTTTATTTAGGTCTTAGTGCAATTGTTTTTGTTCCAGTTTTTAAAACTATAACACATTTACCTCCTTATGTTGGGATGATGCTTTCTTTGGCAATAGTTGCAACATTTGCTGAGATATTTAGTAATGCTAAAATTCATATGAGTTCAGTTGATCTTGAAAGCGATTTGTACTCTAGTCATAGTCCAGTCCATAGCTCATTGTCTAAAATTGAATTACCTAGTATTCTGTTTTTCTTAGGTATTTTATTATCTGTTGCTGCATTAGAATCATTAGGAATCTTATTTGAATTCGCAGGATCTTTAAATGCTGTAATTCCTAATACTGATATTGTTATTATTCTTTTTGGATTTGGATCAGCAGTTATAGATAATGTTCCTTTAGTTGCTGCCAGCATGGGTATGTTTTCTGAATTAATAGATGACCCATTATGGCATTTTATTGCTTTTTCTGCAGGAACAGGTGGAAGCATGTTAATAATTGGTTCTGCTGCTGGAGTAGTTGCGATGGGAATGGAAAAAATAGATTTTTTTTGGTATTTAAAAAATATTTCCTGGCTGGCCTTATTAGGTTTTTTATCTGGATCAGGTACTTTTATATTATTGCGTAATTTTATTGTATAAATAAAATTTAAAATCTTTTTTTTCGTTATAAATTATAATATTCTAAAATCAATATGTTTATTTATCAAGAAAATTCAACTTTACAAACAGAAAAAACAATTTCATTAATAGAATTAATTGAAAATGGTGGAACGGGAGGAATGTTGATTATTGGCATTCTTTTTATTTTACTTGTGGTTGTTATTTACATTTATTTTGAAAGATTATTTGCTATTAGAGCTGCATCAAAAATTGATAAAGGCTTCATGCCTCAAATCAGAACCCATATTTTAAGTGGAAAAATTGATTTAGCAAAAACTTTATGTCAATCACAAAACAATCCAGTTGCAAGATTACTAGAAAAGGGAGTGTCTAGAATAGGTCGTCCACTTGAAGATATTAATTCTGCATTAGAAAATGCGGGAAGAATTGAAATCTACAAATTGGAGAAAAATGTAAGTATACTGGCTACTATTGCCGGAGTTGCTCCGATGATTGGGTTTTTGGGTACTGTAATTGGAATGATATTATCTATTTTCGAAATATCAACGGCAGGAGGGAACATCGATATGCAATTACTTTCAAATGGTCTTTATACTGCTATGACAACTACAGTTGCTGGACTGATTGTTGGAATAATTGGTTATATTACTTATAATCATTTAGTTGTTAAAACTAATAAGGTAGTGTATCAAATGGAAGCAACTTCATTAGAGTTCTTTGATTTATTAAATGAACCTACATAGTAATGAACTTTAAAGGTAGAAATAAGATAAGTCCTGAATTTAATATGTCTTCAATGACTGATATAGTTTTTTTACTATTAATCTTCTTTATGATTGCCTCAACACTTTCAAAACAACTTGATACAATTCATGTGGAGTTGCCAAAAGCTAAGGGTAAAACTGAAAATCGAAAATCTGTTGCGGTTACTATTTCTTCCTCTAGTTTATTATATGTTGATGATCAGTTGGTTAGTAAAAATAACTTACAGCAAACCATTATAAATAAAATGGAAGGAATTCAGCCTCCTTCACTTGTATTAAGAGCAGCAAAAAATATTTCAATAGATGAAGTGGTTTATGTAATGAATATTGCTAATCAAAATAGCATAAAAGTTATTCTAGCTGTTGATGCTAAATAGAATGAAATTTCTAAAGACTCCATATGAACGAAAATCTTTTTTAACTACCATTTTAATGGTGATTTTATTACTATTTCTGTTTTCTTTGATTGGTTTAAAATATATTGATCCTCCTATAGAATATGGAATGGAGGTTAATCTGGGCTTTGATACTACGGGTAAAGGTTTGAAAGCAGTGAGTAAAGAGGTTGTTGACACAAAAATTGATGAATTAAATCTTTCTAAAGAAGATGTTAACCATGTAAAACCGTCTAAATCAGAAATAATTACTACCAAAGTAATAACTCAAAAAAATAGCAACTCTGAAATAGTGGTAAAAGTCAACAAAGATTCGCTAAAATCAATTGATAAAAAAATTGATCCTGATTTAGAAATAATCAACTCAGAAATTAAAAAACCAAAAGTTAGTGATGCCACTAAATCAATTATTTCCAATTTAATGAATATAGAAAATAAATCAGAAAAAGCTCAAGGAGAAGGAGAAACCGATGGCTTTTCTGATCAAGGAGAATTTGATGGCGATCCATATTCAACTATGTATTATAGTCAAAAGGTAAGGGGAGGTCAAGGAGTCGGATATGGATTAGGCGGAAGAAATCTTCAAATAAATGGAAAAGAAACACAAGATTGTAATGAGTCAGGAACTGTTGTGGTTAGAATTGTCGTGAATAGAAAAGGAGAAGTTATTTCTGCAAAACCAGGAGTAAAGGGAACTACTAACAGTCACCCATGTCTTTTAAAACCTGCTCAAAATACTGCATTAATGCACAGATGGTATCCTGATTCAGACGCGCCTGAAAAGCAAGTTGGTTTTGTTGTTATTGAGTTTAAATTAGTCGAGTAATTAATGAATTCTTACGCCCAAGCTTTAAAATTTTTATTTGAACAACTGCCTTATTATCAAAGACAAGGCGGTAATGTTCCAAAATTCAATCTATCAAAGATTAAATCTTTTATAAATAGACTTGAAAATCCACATAAAAAAATTAAAACTATTCATGTAGCCGGAACTAATGGTAAGGGAAGTGTCTCTCATATAATAGCAGCAATTATTCAATCTAAAGGGTTAAGAGTTGGAATTTATTCTTCACCTCATCTTCTTGATTTTAGAGAAAGAATTAAAATTAATGGAAAATATATAAGTGAGGAATATATTTTAAAATTTGTGAATAAACATCATGATTTCATGAACTCTAGGTCTCTTTCATTTTTTGAAATGACAGTAGGTTTAGCTTTTAATTATTTTCATGATCAAAAAGTTGATATTGCTATTATTGAGGTAGGCATGGGTGGAAGATTAGATGCTACTAATATTATAACTCCAGAAATTTCAATAATAACTAATATTGGCTTAGATCACACAGAAATTTTAGGAGACAGTTATTCAAAAATAGCTTATGAAAAAGCGGGAATTATAAAAAAAGATGTTCCACTTTTAATAGGAGAATATCATCCTGAAACAGCTCCAATTTTTAAAAGAAAAGCTGAGAATTTAGGTTCGGACATCTTTTTTGTGAAAAAATCTATTAAAGATTATAGAAGTGATTTAGTGACTCTTTATCAGCAGCAGAATTTAAACATAGCTATAAATGCAATTAAATATTTACCAGACTTTAATTTTTCTGATATTGAAATTAATTCAGCTATTTTAAAAGTCAAACAACTTACTAACTTTATTGGAAGATGGGATACAATAAGTATTGATCCAAAAATTGTTGCTGATGTTACTCATAATATTGAGGGGTATAGATTTATGATTGATCAATTAGAAAAAGAGAAATATGAAAAGCTGCATTTAGTTCTAGGTTTTGTCAAAGAAAAAGACGTTAGATCTATTATAAAATTGTTACCACATAACGCAAATTACTATTTATGCTCACCTTCAATTGAACGAGCTATGCCTTTAGATGAACTATGTGATCTGGCTAAAGAATCTAAAATAAATTTTAAATCGTATACATCTGTTATTAATGCTTTAAATGCTGCAAAAGAAAACTACAAATCTGATGATTTAATTATTGTTTCTGGAAGTACTTTTGTAGTTGCAGAGATAATATAAATATATTATACTTATTTTGACATTTTAATAA
>Ga0209501_10005334_pt1 | contig 11930 bp, 10 predicted proteins | sample ArcticOcean_MG_C_4_FD_187434 | JGI IMG/M metagenome (GOLD analysis project Ga0209501, IMG submission 187434) | Marine microbial communities from western Arctic Ocean - ArcticOcean_MG_CB4_134 (SPAdes) (version 2) | ecosystem: Environmental > Aquatic > Marine > Oceanic | place: Arctic Ocean...
CTGAATGCTTTGAAGGTTGGAAAGTTAAAACAGTAGGAGATGATATTGCATGGATAAAACCTTCATCTGATGGCGATTTTAGAGCAATAAATCCTGAGGCAGGTTTTTTTGGTGTAGCTCCTGGAACATCTTATAGTACTAATCCAAACGCAATGGAAATGCTAAAGAGGAACTGCATCTTTACTAATGTAGCTTTAACAGATGATGGAGATATATGGTGGGAAGGTATGGATGGAGATCCACCAAGTCATGCAATAGATTGGCAAGGAAATGATTGGACACCAAATAGTAAATCTAAAGCAGCACATCCAAATGCTCGATTTACAGTACCATCTTCCCAGTGCCCGTCATTGGACGAAAATTGGGAAAATCCACAGGGGGTTCCAATTAAGGCGTTTATATTTGGTGGTCGTTTGTCAAAAACTTTTCCATTAGTATATGAATCTTATGACTGGAATCATGGAATTTTTATGGCCGCAACTATGGGTTCAGAGGCGACAGCTGCAGCGATTAATCAAGCTTCTATAAGAAGAGACCCTTTCGCTATGTTGCCTTTCTGTGGTTATAATATGGCAAAACATTGGAAACATTGGATAGATCTGGGTCAAAAACATATTGAAAAAGCACCAAAAATATTTAGGGTCAACTGGTTTAGAAAAGACAGTAATGGTAATTTCATATGGCCTGGGTTTGGCGAAAATATGAGAATATTAAAATGGATAGTTGATAGAGTTAATAGTGAAGTACGTGCTAAAAGCAATAGTTTTGGTTTAGTTCCTTACTTTGAAGATATTAATTGGACAGGATTAGACTTTAATAATAAAAAATTTAATTCTTTAATTGAAATTCCTCAAACTGAGGGTTTAGAAGAAATAAGTGAGGTTAAAGACCATTTTGATAGGTTTGGTAATTTTCTTCCGAATGAATTAGAAGATCAAAGGATAGAGTTAGAAGCTAGGTTGCTTAAAGAAATTTAATATTTTATTTAATAATTACTTTAATTTTATTAGCTGCTTCTTTAGCTTCTTTAAGTGAAGGAGCTAAAGCTACGGCCATTCTTCTGAATTTTCTTGTTTCTAATTTACCGAATATACGGATGTCTATATTTGGATTAGATAAGGCGTCATTAACGCCATCATAGGAATCGACTTCTCCTTCAGCTAAAGCAAGAATAACATGGCTAGCACCTGGAGAAAAATTATTATCAATCATTTCTTGAGTTATAGGTAGTTCTAAAAATGCCCTAACATGTAAATCAAATTCACTTAGTCTTTGAGTTTTCATTGTAACCATACCTGTATCATGAGGTCTTGGACTAAGTTCACTAAAAATAACATGCTTATCTTTAATAAAAAACTCAACTCCAAAAATTCCCATACCACCTAGCTCATCGGTTATTTTTTTTGCAATTTCTTGTGCTTGAATTATTTCTTTCTTACTCATTTCTTGTGGTTGCCAACTGTATTGGTAATCTCCGCGTTCTTGATAATGTCCAATTGGTGGACAAAATACTGTTGGTCCATGTTTTTGTTTTACAGTTAATAAAGTTATTTCATAATCAAAGTTTATAAATTCTTCAATAATAATTCTAACTCTATCTCCTCTTGCTCCCGATATTGCATAATTCCATGCCTTCTCAATTTCTTTAATAGATTTAACAGTACTTTGCCCTTTCCCAGAACTGCTCATTACAGGTTTAACAACACAAGGAACTCCTATTTCTTCTATAGCTTTAGTAAATTCTTCCATATTTTCTGCATATTGATATTTAGCAGTTGGTAATCCTATAGATTTAGCTAAATCTCTAATTCTGTCTCTATTCATAGTTAGATTTGCTGCTCTAGCTGTAGGTATTACAGTTATTCCATTTTTTTCAACTTCTAAAAGAACTTCAGTTCTAATTGCTTCTATCTCAGGAACTATTATATCTGGATTATGTTTACTTATGCAGTTCTTTAAATCTTTTTCATTTAACATATTAATAACTTCATATTTATCAGCAACTTGCATACCAGGAGCGTTAATATATCTATCTACTGCAATTACTTCACATCCTAGTCTTTGAGCACTAATAATAACCTCCTTACCAAGTTCTCCGGATCCAAGTAGCATTATTTTTTTCATATTATTTTTAGCCATTTTAATAAATAGATATGTTTTATATATATTTGTTATTTTATAAAAACATACTTAAAATATATTATAATATATTATAATATGCTATAATGAATTTTATTTATTTTTAATTAAATAGGAAATAAAGATGCTTTTAAATAGAAGAAACTTTATAAAAACAACACTTGCAACTTCTATATTCTCGTATACTGGAAACATAGTTTCCTCAGTTAATGCAAATGAAAATAACCTACCTTTAAATACTGGCATGGAAAATGATGCGCTATTAGTAATTGATGTTCAAAACGATTTTTGCCCAGGTGGAAGCTTAGGCGTTAAAGATGGAGATAAAATTATAAAAAATATTAATTCTATTCAAGAAAAATTTAATAATGTCTTTCTAACACAAGATTGGCATCCTAAAAATCATAGTTCTTTTGTAACAGAATATAAAGATAAAGAAGTTTTTTCATCTATAAAAATGCCTTATGGAAATCAAACAATTTGGCCAGCTCACTGTGTCCAAGGTACTAAAGGAGCAGAATTTCATAAAGATTTAAATACATTAAAAGCAAATACAATAATACGTAAAGGATTTAGAAGAGAAATTGATTCATACTCTGCATTTTGGGAAAATGATAGAGTTACAGCTACAGGACTTGAAGGAACTTTAAAGGCATTAGGAGTAAATCGTGTCTTTATATGCGGGCTAGCTTTAGATTTTTGTGTTGCTTATAGTGCTGTAGATTCATCTATTGCAGGTTTTGATACTTTTGTTATTATGAATGCAACAAAACCAGTTGATCTTCCCGGTTCTATAGATTCAACATTAGAATCTTTTAATAAGTTTAATATTAATAAGGTTAATATGTAATGACTTATAATATTGAAAATTTTTTCTCTGACGGCTTACCTAATTCAGCATCTCCATATTCTGGTTTTCCTGAATATAATTTTGTTGGTGGTCATAATTCCGAAGATAATATTCCTATAAATGAATTAGCAATTTCAGCAGAAAAGGCTATTAAAGAAAAAGGAAAAAATCTAGCTTTATATGGACATAACAGTGGACCACAAGGAAATTTGGAATTGAGAAAGTTCTTGGTATCTTATTTAGGAAGTTTTACAGCTATGAATATTGAGCTAGATAATATTTTATTAACTTCTGGTTCACTACAAGCTTTAGATCTAATCAATAAATTATTATTAAATTCTAATGATACGGTACTTGTTGAAGAAGCAACATATGGTGGTGCAATTTCTAGAATTAAAAATTTAGGTGTCAATCATATTGGTATTAAATTAGATAAAGAGGGCATATGTCTAGATGATTTAACTTCTAAGTTAGATGACCTTAAATCAAGAAATATAACTCCAAAATTTCTATATACTATACCCACCGTACAAAATCCTACGGCAACTATAATGCCAGAAAATAGAAGAAAAAAAATAATAGAAATTGCTGAAAAATATAATTTTCTTATTATAGAAGATGATTGTTATGCAGATTTAACTTGGGATAGAAAAAGACCTAAGTCTATCTATTCATTTTGTAAAGATGATAGAGTTATTTATTGTGGATCATTTTCAAAGTCATTAGCTCCTGCATTAAGAGTAGGTTATATTGTTGCTAGTTGGCAGGTTATTAGTAAAATTTTAGCTTTTAAAAATGATGGAGGTTCAGGGGCAATAGAGCAAATGATTTTAGCTGATTTTTGTTCAAAAAATTATAAAAAGCATGCTTCTATATTAGTAAAGGAATTAAAAAGAAAATGTGATTTAATGATTCAGGCTTTAGAAATAGAGTTTGGTTCTATTGCAGAATTTGATATTCCAAAAGGTGGAATATTTATTTGGATAACTTTTCCAAATATTATAAATACAAATAAACTTTATAAGGCAGCTTTAAAAAAAGGTATAGCATTAAATCCTGGTTCGGAATGGGTTAGTAATCCAAGCGAGGGTATGAATAAAATAAGATTATGTTTTGCTAATCCTTCTGATAAAATTATTAAAAAAGGTGTTAATAGATTAGCCAAAATATGTTTTCAAGAGTTTGGTATACCTAATATAAGTGCTAATATTAAAAGATAATTAATTGCTATTCTCCTTAACTTTTAAAAATTTAATTTCGGGGAATTCTTCTTTTGTATGATCTAAATGCCAATTATTTCTAGCTAAAAATACTGGGTTTCCTTTGTGATCATCACAGGTTGCATCTATGTGTTTTTTTAAAAAATTATTTAAAGTATTTGCGTTGTCACAAACTATCCATCTAGCAGTTATGAGATTACTATTTTCAAATATTACTGGTACTTTATATTCTGTTCGTATTCTATCTGCTAATACTTCAAATTGTAATTTCCCTATTACTCCAACTATCCAGTCTCCTCCTAGATGTCTTTTAAACACAGAAACAGCTCCTTCTTCTGCTAATTGTTTTAAGGATTTTGATAGATGTTTTGTTAACAAAGGGTCTTTAGGCCTAACTTTTTGGAGAAATTCTGGAGCAAAACTTGGGAGTCCTGTAAAGTTTAGATTCTCTCCTTCAGTTATAGAATCACCAATATGTAAATTTCCATGGTTAGGAAGTCCAATTATATCACCAGCAAATGCTTCTTCTGCTAACTCCCTATCTTGAGCTAAAAAAAGTATAGCATTATGCAGAGTCATGGTTTTATCTGATCTTATATGTTTTAATTTCATACCTCTTTTAAAATGACCAGAGCATAAACGCATAAAAGCAATTCTGTCTCTATGTTTGGGGTCCATATTAGCTTGAATTTTAAATATAAATCCAGATACTTTGTTTTCTTCTGGGTTTATATCTCTTTCTATTGCTGGCTGTTTTCTAGGTTTCGGTGTTATTTCCGTAAGACCATTTAATAGCTCTTGAACTCCAAAAGTATTTATTGCGCTTCCAAAATAGATAGGAGTTAAGTTTCCTTGTAAGTAAGCTTCTTTATTAAAAGGTTTGCACAATCCTTTGATCATTTCAATTTGTTCTCTTAATTCTTTAAGAGATTCCTTAGGTAGTTTTTTTTCTAATGAGGAGTCATTTATACCTTTTAAAGTATCTATAATTTCTGGTTTTTTATTTTTATCTGTTTTATTAATTAATATTAATTGATCTTTAATAAGATCATAACATCCCAAAAATCTATTACCCATACCAATTGGCCAACTTACAGGGCATACATCTATTTGCAAAGTTTGTTCAATTTCGTCAATCAAATCAAATGGATCTTTAGATTCTCTATCCATTTTATTTATAAATGTTGTCATAGGCATATCTCTTAATCTGCAAACTTCAAATAACTTTTTTGTTTGTGTTTCTATTCCTTGAGCACCATCTAATACCATTACTGCAGAATCAACAGCAGTCAAAACTCTATAAGTATCTTCAGAAAAATCTTGGTGACCAGGAGTATCTAATAAATTAAATATTTTACCTTTGTAGTCAAATGTCATGACTGAGGATGATACAGAAATTCCTCTTTCTCTTTCAACTTTCATCCAATCAGAAGTTGCTCTTCTTTGATTACCTCGAGCCTTTACAGCTCCTGCAAGTTGGATTGCTCCACCAAAAAGTAATAATTTTTCGGTTAAAGTAGTTTTTCCTGCATCTGGATGAGCAATAATAGCAAAGGTTCTTCTTTTGGCTATATTTTCTTTTAACTGATTCATGCACAATATTTCTTATATTAATAATGTTACGTCAAGCAATAAATAGTGTAATAGTATTTAGGATATATATTTTAAATTTAAGAGTTTATTATGGTTATTGAAAATTGGCATAATTTTGTTAAAACAAAAAATATCTCAATTTTAGATAGTTTGCTATCAGAAAACATTATTTTTTATTCTCCGGTGGTACACTCACCTCAAATAGGATTTAATATTTCAAAAAAATATTTAAAAGCTGCTTCAATAGTGCTTTTTAATTCTTCATTTAAATATATAAATGAAACTCATAATAATAACTCTGCAATATTAGAGTTTGAATGCGAATTAAATGATATTTATATAAATGGTGTGGATATTATTGAATGGGATAAAAACAATCAAATAACATCTTTTAAAGTTATGGTAAGACCTTTAAAGGGTATTTTGTTACTAAAGGATAAAATGGCTGAAATTTTAATGAAAACTTAATTTAATTATTTTCAATATTCTTAAAAATATAGGAAATTTCTTTTATCAATTTTTCCATTAAATCTTTTGCAGGTATATTTTGAGACATAGGAGCGGATTGTCCAGCCCAAAGTGATAAAAAATCTTCATCACCAATTTGTGCTGCAGAATTTGCTAAAGGTTTAATGATTGATCCCACAGTTGGAAAATCTGGAAGTATATTTTCTTTTCCTTCCATATCTCTTAAAAATCTATTTACTATGCCCCGGGCTGGTCTACCAGTAAAAGCACTAGTAATTCGAGTTTCTCTTTCTTTAGAATTATTTAAAGCCTTCACCCATAAGGGGTGAACAGAAGCTTCTGGACAGGTTAAAAAAGCTGTTCCTAATTGTGCGCCTTTGGCTCCTAACATAAAAGCAGCAGCTATGCCTCTCCCATCAGCTATTCCACCTGCAGCAATTACAGGTAATTTAACATTATCAACAATTTGAGGTAATAATGAAAATAGCCCTATTTCACCTTCTTTGTATGAAGAATGAAAGGTACCTCTATGACCTCCCGCTTCAAATCCTTGAGCAATAATTGCATCAGCTCCAGAGTTTTCTAATATTTTTGCTTCTTTAACCGTAGTAGCAGTACTGATTATGTAAATGTTTTTTTCTTTAATTTTTTTAATATGCTCTTCATTAGGCAAACCAAAATGAAAGCTCACAACTTTGGGATTCATTTGAAGTAATAAATCCAGTTGCTGCCTATTAAACGTCTCGCATGTATTGTTAATCACTGGCATTTTATCAATTCCATATTCTTTATAGTACTGAGTTATATAATCTTTAAACTTTTTATTTTTAATATCATTATTATAAGGTTCCTTATGTGTCATAAAATTTAAATTAATACTATGATTAGTCTTACTCATAATTTCATTGTAAGCAGGTAAAATTTTTTCTAATTTATGATAACTTAATCCAAGTGAGCCCAACCCTCCTGCATTAGAAACAGTTGCTGCAAGTTCTACACTTGCTGCACTCGCCATAGGAGCTTGTATAATGGGGTATTTAATATTTAACGCCTTTGATAAGCTATTTTCATACCATTTCATATTAGCTTCCTATAAAGTTGGGCTTTCTTTTTTCAATAAATGCTCTAATGCCTTCTTTATGGTCATTAGAGTTAGATGCTTTAATTAATTCTATTGCTTCTTGATTTAATGATTTTTCTAAACTTAATTCATAAGCACTATTGATATTATTTTTCATAGCTTTTAATGCTAAAGGTGAAAAAGAACTAAGGAAATTAGCATATTCTAAAGTAGATTTTAATAGATTATCTCCTTCAATAATATTATCAAACAAACCTATATTTAGCCCTTCTCTTGCTAATATTTTTTTATTGCTAAACATCATATCTTTAGCTTTAGATATACCTATTATTCTTGGGAGAAGCCAAGACATGCCATAGTCACCTGTTAAAGCTATTCTTCCATAACCTGCAATAGCAAAAGCATTTTCATTAGTAAATCTAAAATCACATGTGAGAGCTATAGATAATCCTGCACCTACAGCTGCGCCGGGTAGAGCTGCAATTGTAGGTTTTGAAAAATTATATAGAGCATGGGTTAGTGTCATCTGTTTCATTTGTAAATTTTTAATGACTTTTTCTTCAGATACTTTATTAGTCCAGTCATCCTTATTACTAGATGAATTCATAGATTTTATATCGCCACCTGCACAAAAGGCATCACCAGCACCTGTAATAATAAGACTATTAACTCTATCGTCTAAATTTAAGTTAGCTATTTGTTTTCTTAAGGCTGGAGTAAGTTCATCGGACAAGGCATTTTTAGATTCTGGTCTATTTAATGTTATTATTCCTATGTTGCCATGAATATGAGATAGTAATTGTCTAGTTCCTGTTTCTAATTCTATAATATTTTTCATAATTCACAACCATATTTATTAACTTTTAGTAACGGCTATGATCATTCTTTTACATGTTTTATGCAAGAATAAATTTATATTTTGTTAATTTGTGTTATTATATATAATACAGATTGTTAGTATTATTTTTATAGGAGTTAAGAGCATGTTTGATAATGTACAAATAAATATACCAGGAGGACTTGATTTTGAAGTGCCTAAAATGGTTAAAGTAAAACAGAATTTTGAGAATCATAAAATTGATGATGTGGCTCTAGCGGTAAAAAATGAAATTAATAAACCAGCAATCACTAATTCTATAAAAGCGGGAGCATCTATAGCTATTGGAGTTGGAAGTAGAGGAGTTGCAAATATAGATATTGCAGTAAAATCTCTTGTTTCATGCCTAAAAGAATTAGGAGCTAAACCTTTTATATTTCCTGCAATGGGTAGTCATGGAGGAGGTACTATTGAGAACCAAACGGCTCTGCTAGCAGGTTATGGAGTGACTGAAGAAAAAGTAGGAGCTGAAGTAAGGGCTACTATGGACACGGTAGTTCCAGTTGTATTAAACGATGGCACAAAGGTTCATATGGATAAATTTGCTTATGAAGCAGATGGAGTTATTTTAATCAACAGAGTAAAACCTCATACTAACTTTCGTGGTTCTATAGAAAGTGGCGTCGTAAAGATGATGACCATAGGTATGGGAAAAATAAATGGGGCAAGTGAGTTGCATGGGTCATATCCTATGAGCATTTTTGGAACAAAGTTACCAAATGCTGCAAAACATTTACTTCAAAAAATTAACTTTTTATTCGGTGTAGGACTTGTTGAGGATGCTTATGATAATACAGCAATTGTAGAAGCTATTCCAGCAGAGAAGCTTTTTGAAAAAGAAGCAAATTTACAAACTATGGCAAAAAAACTAATGGGAAAAATATGCTTTGATCAAATAGATGTTTTAATTATAGATGAAATTGGTAAGGAAATTAGTGGGGGTGGATGTGACCCAAATATTACTGGTAATAAAAACGAGCCAGGTTTTGAAAAACCTAATGTATCTAAATTAGTTCTATTAGATTTAACGGACAAAACTAAAGGAAATGCAACAGGTTTTGCGTCTGCAGATGTTATTACTAAAAAGTTATTTGATAAAATTGATTTTCCTACAACTTATGCAAATGTGGTTGCTAGCTCTAAATTAGAAGGGGGTAAAATTCCTATCCCCATGGCGGACGGGGATAAAGCTGTTAGGTTAGCACTTAAAACTTTAAATGGTATAGATCCAGTAAATGCACGAGTGGTAAGAATAAAAAATACTTTAAAATTGGCAGAAATATATGTATCGGAAGCCATGTTAGATGACGTTAATAAAAACTCTGTGTTAGAAGTTATTTCTTCGGCAGCTGAGATGTCATTTAATTCTTCTCAATTTTAAAATATTAATTTTATAACATAATGAGTAGAGATGTATTTAATTTTTATTACTCTTTTAGAGTAAGATATTCTGAAGTAGATGCTCAGGGAATCGTTTTTAACGCCCATTACTTAACTTATTTTGATACAGCAATGACAGAATATATGAGGCATATTAAACATGATTACGTCAATGAAGTTAAAGATAAAAATGAGGATTTTCATACCGTAAAAACTTTAGTTGAATATAAAGCGCCTATACATTTTGATGAAATCGTTGATGTTTGCCTAAGAGTTAAAAAAATAGGTACTACGAGTTTAACTTTTTATATAGAAATTCATCCTCACAAAAAAGATAATATATTGGCTACTGGAGAGGTTGTTTGGGTTAACGCAAATCAAGTAACGCATAAAGCTGCTACTCTATCTAAAGAAATAATAAATAAAATAGATCTTCTAGAAAATTAATTATTATGATTTAAATTTTTTTATGGTCTCTCTTGCTATAATTAATTGTTGTATTTGACTAGTACCTTCATAAATACGGAATAATCTGGCATCACGATATAATCGTTCAACTGGATATTCAGCCATGTATCCAGCTCCACCATGTATTTGAACAGCTCTATCAGCAACTTTTCCTAAAATTTCCGATGAAAATAGTTTAGCGCAGGAAGATTCTAAAGTTACAATATTGCCATTGTCCCTCATTATTGCAGTATTTAAAACAAGATTTTTTGCTGCTAAAATTTCAGCTTTGCTATCTGCTATCATAGCTTGAACTAATTGAAAATTAGATATTTCTTCACCAAATTGTTTTCTATTTGTAGAAAATTTTAAAGATTCATATAACAATCTTTCAGATAATCCAACGCATATTCCTGATATATGAAGTCTTCCTTTATCAAGTACTTTCATAGCGGTAGTAAAACCTATGCCTTCTTTACCTCCTAAAAGAGAATATTGTGATACTTCACAATTATCAAATATTACATCGGCTGTTAAGGCACCTCTTTGCCCCATTTTTTTATCAGGTTTTCCAATGGTTATGCCTGGAGAATTAGAATCAATTAAGAAACATGAAATTGAAGATGCTTTTTTTTCAGGTTTAGTCTTAGCCATAACAGAAAATACTCCTGCAATAGGAGCATTTGTAATATATCTTTTTGTTCCGTTAATAATATATTTATTTCCAAATTTTTTTGCCGTAGTTTTTATGGATATAGCATCAGAACCAGCATCAGGTTCAGTTAAAGCAAAAGATCCTATTAATTCTCCAGTAGCAAATTTTGGAAGGTATTTTTTTTTTTGATCTTCTGTTCCTGACATAACTATAGTTTGTGATCCAATACCTATATTTGTGCCAGCTATGGAACGAAATGCTGGAGATGCTCTTCCTAACTCAAAAGTCAGTTTAACTTCTTCCTCCATAGATAGGTTTGAACCTCCATATTCAGTAGGAATAGAAATGCCAAATAAGCCTAATTTCTTCATTTCGTCTACAATATCTTGAGGTATTTTATTACTTTCAGAAACTTCTTCTTCTCGAGGTATAAGTTTGTTATCTACAAATTTTTTAATTGTGTCTAAAAATATAGAGAAAGATTCTTTATCTAATGACATGATATTCCTTTTAGTTTTCTATTGATTATCTAAGAATTTAAATACTTCGGACTGTGAAGTAAATTTTAATCTAGGTGATGTGTTATTAGCTCTATTTATTTCTTCTTCATTTATTAATGTCCATTGGTCTTTAGAAATATACCTTTTCTTTAATTTGTTTAATAATTCCTTTAAACCAATTCTTCCAAGACTATTTTTAGATTTAATATTACGCGTAATATGTTTTGATACTTTAGCGCCATCACGTTTATTAGTTCCTATTACACCACTTGGCCCTCTAGATACCCAACCTGCAGTATATAATCTATTTTTTATTATATTATCGTTATGGATTATCATGCCTGAAGAATCAGTTTCAATTCCCAGTATTTGCTCTCCTTGATAACCAATTGCACTAATTATTAAACCAGCTTTAATAATAAATGTTTCATTATTATTAGAAAGATTATTTTTAAATTCTACACTTGATATTTTATCATCAGTACTAATAAAGTTAGTAGGACTTAAATAAAATTTAAATTCTACAGTTTTAGTTTTATTTGAATTAGTAGACTTTTCTTCTGGAAAGGAAGTTAATATTCTATATTGTTTGGCAATTTGTTCACCTAATAGATTATTAGCTATTTTGCTTAATGTGCCTTTAGATAATATTGAATCACAATCAAGCAATTCTCCCATTTCTCTTATTTCTACAGTTGTAAATTTAGCGTCGAGCGGTCC
>Ga0209501_10005335_pt1 | contig 11930 bp, 10 predicted proteins | sample ArcticOcean_MG_C_4_FD_187434 | JGI IMG/M metagenome (GOLD analysis project Ga0209501, IMG submission 187434) | Marine microbial communities from western Arctic Ocean - ArcticOcean_MG_CB4_134 (SPAdes) (version 2) | ecosystem: Environmental > Aquatic > Marine > Oceanic | place: Arctic Ocean...
TTTGCCACTGCTTTCTTCTTCACAGGGCTTTTCTTTGCCACTGCTTTCTTCTTCACAGGGCTTTTCTTTGCCACTGCTTTCTTCTTCACAGGGCTTTTCTTTGCAGCTGTTTTCTTCTTCACAGGGCTTTTCTTTACTACTGCTTTCTTCTTCACAGGGCTTTTCTTTACTACTGCTTTCTTCTTCACAGGGCTTTTCTTACTAACGGACTTTTTTGTGGCCATATCTCCCCTCCCGACAACTCGGGTTCGAAAAGGTGCCGCATCATAGCCCCGTCGTTGCCTGTCTCCACGCGCTAAAGCAACAGACTTTAAAGAAAGGCCTTCTCAACTCGAGGCGATAGCGTGCATGGTCGCACGCCCTCTCAGGACGAACAATGAGCGCTTCAAACAACAGTCACTACCCTAAAGTGCCAAATCGGCCAGATTTTCCTGCCATTGAGCGCAGCATCCTCGACCGTTGGGCAGAGCAAAAAACATTTGAAGATTCAATCGAATCGCGCCCCAAAGACGATGAGTTTGTGGTCTACGACGGGCCACCTTTCGCCAATGGCCTACCTCATCACGGGCACCTACTCACTGGATACGTCAAGGACGTGGTTCCTCGGTACCAAACCATGCGCGGTAAGCGCGTGGACCGCCGTTTTGGCTGGGACTGCCACGGCTTACCTGCCGAGATGGAAACCGAACAGGAGTTGGGACTAAAGGGACGCGCTGCAATAACTGAGTACGGCATCGAGAATTTCAACGCCAGTTGCAAAGAGTCCGTGCTTAGGTACACCTCTGAGTGGCAAGAGACAGTAACTAGGCAAGCTCGCTGGGTCGATTTCGACAACGACTACAAGACCATGGATCTGTCCTATATGGAATCGGTGATGTGGGCTTTCAAGCAGTTGTGGGAGCGTGGTCTCATCTACCAAGCCTTCCGGGTGATGCCTTATTCGTGGGGAGCAGAGACTCCACTTTCTAATTTTGAGATTCGTTTGGACGACGCGACTCGGCCTCGTCAAGATCCAGCCATCACAGTTTGGTTTGAGTTGGAAGGCACCGGAATCCCAGGAGTCGGCGATGACGAATCAGTTCGGTTACTGACATGGACGACAACTCCCTGGACGTTGCCTTCTAATCTCGCCGTGGCAGTAGGACCAAACATCGAGTATTCGGTCATCGAGACCCAGGGCGCCAAATGGATTCTCGGCGCTGAATGTGTAGACAAGTACTCAGAAGAACTCGAGGGTCACGTATTACTTGGATCGGTCCGGGGCTCAGACCTCGTCGGCCGTGTCTATAAACCACTATTCGACTACTTCGAGGACCGCTCAGATGCATTCCGCGTTTTAGAAGCCGATTTCGTGGACACCGGCGAAGGAACCGGAATCGTTCATATGGCGCCGGGTTTTGGCGAAGACGATCAGATCGTTTGCGAATCAAATGGGATCGAGATTCGGGATGCAGTACCAGTTGACGAACAAGGACGATTCACGGCAGACGTATCTGGCTGGGCCGGTGAGAACGTCTTCGAGGCAAATCCAGGGATCATTCAACACCTCAAAAGTGAGGGCAGGGTTCTCCGGCACGAGACTTATGAACACAACTATCCGCACTGCTGGAGAACTGACACTCCGATTATCTATCGGGCTATTTCATCTTGGTATGTCGAAGTAACGAAAATTCGCTCGCGCCTCCAAGAGATCAACCAAGAGATCAACTGGGTTCCCGATCATGTTCAAGATGGCCGATTTGGGCAATGGCTAGCCGGCGCTCGCGATTGGTCAATAAGTAGAAACCGATTCTGGGGCTCACCAATACCCATCTGGCTAAGCGACGACCCGAATTATCCACGAACCGATGTGTACGGAAGCCTGGACGAACTTGAGGCTGATTTCGGAATTCGTCCCACGGACCTACATCGCCCCTTCATCGACGAGTTGACTCGAGCCAACCCAGACGATCCCACCGGTAAAAGCACTATGAGGCGAGTACCCGAGGTGCTCGATTGTTGGTTTGAATCCGGGTCGATGCCCTTCGCCCAAGTTCATTACCCGTTCGAAAACAAAGATTGGTTTGAAGAACATTTCCCCGCTGACTTCATCGTGGAATACATAAATCAAACTCGCGGCTGGTTTTACACGCTGCATGTGCTGGCAGGAGCTTTGTTCGATCGTCCCGCATTCCAGAACGTTATTTGCCACGGCATTCTGCTAGCTGAAGACGGCAACAAACTTTCAAAGCGGCTACGCAATTACACCGAACCAAGTGAAATTTTTGATTCCCAGGGCGCAGACGCACTTCGTTGGTATCTGATGTCCACCAACATTGTACGAGGAGGCGATACCCGCATATCTGACACGGGCATCGACGATGTAACGCGCCAAGTCCTTATCCCGTTATGGAACGCCTATTCCTTCTTTACCCTTTACGCCAATGTTGATGGCCACAAGGCAGTCAAACGAACAGACTCCCCCCACTTACTCGACCGTTACCTCCTCGCCAAGACAAGATCATTGGTCGAATCGACAACCCTCGCTTTAGACGCTTACGACCTCCCCGGAGCGGCTACAGAAATCCAAAACTTTATCGACGCTCTCAATAACTGGTACATCCGTCGCTCACGAGATCGTTTTTGGGGACCCGAAGGCGGCGGGCAAGGCGATCCAGATGCGTACGACACGCTGTACACAGTTCTAACCACTTTCACCCGAATCGCTGCGCCATTTCTTCCAATGATTATGGAGGAAATCCATGGCGGCCTGACTGGAGGAGAAAGCGTTCATCTTGCCACTTGGCCACATCTTGAGGAACTCCCGGCCGATCCCGAGTTGGTATTAAGAATGGATCAAATCAGAGAGGCGGCATCAACTGCTCTTCGCCTGCGAGAAGATGCTGGACTCCGAGTGAGGTTGCCGCTATCAAAGGTCACCGTGGCGGGAACAAACGCGGAGGACCTTCGCGAGGTGGTAGATCTTTTAGCCGAGGAAATTAACGTACACCAAGTTATTTTGACAGCCGAAATTGGCGACTTCGCTACTCTTAGCCTGCGGCCAAATGGCAACCTTCTTGGTCCCCGATTAGGCGCCGACGTTCAGAAGGTTTTCGCCGCTGCCAAACGCGGTGAATGGTCTTTAACCGGTGAACACCAAATCAGTGTCGCAGGGCACATTTTGGAAGTCGACGAATATGACCTGGCCCTTGATCCCGCTGACCCACAAAGCACCGCCGCATTGCGATCCAACGACGCTGTAGTTGTCCTTGACACCGATGTCACTCCTGAGCTCGAAGCTGAAGGCCGAGCCCGGGACCTAATCAGAACTATCCAACAGGCAAGAAAAGATGCAGATCTTGAAGTCACGCAGCGAATCGATGTCGAAGTGGCGTGGTCACCAGCAAACTTAGACGCGATCAAAGGACATGAGACCACTGTCACAGCAGCAGTTTTGGCTTCGAGAATTGTATGGCTAGCAGGTGGGGACGAACCTCAAGTGAAGTTCACCGAGGTTTGAATCGAGTCTTACTCCCCCTCGAGCGACTCCCGCTTCTGTAGCGCTGAAAAAAACGGATCATCGATTTCTGTTCCTGATCGGGTCTCTGTCACCGGAACGCCGGAGGCGTCCCCGAGGCTTTGCTCAACAACAGCACCTTCGATTGTCGCCCAGCCACCGACTTCACCGGAGGAAGCTGGGTGGTCTACCTCCGGGCCATCGGGACGGCCACCGAGATCTCGTGCTATTTCTCCTAAAGCTCTTCTCCGAGTTTCGATCAAGTCTGCTAGTTGATTTGCATCATTACGGCGAGCGTTCACTCGAGCATCAAGATCCAGTAACTCCACTTCTAACTCCGCTTTGCGTTCTAGAGCGCCACTCGCCGCCAGATCTGTTGACGATGCCACGAGGACGTCTGCGAGCAAGTCACCAACCTGCTCGCGTGCGGAGGCAACGGCCTCGTCAATCACATCATCGGCAGTGTCTCGCGCCAAGGTAATCAGTTCGGCGATCCGTTCAATTTGGATCTTGTTGGCGCCGACTGCAACTGATTGCTGTTTAGAGAGCTCCCCCGTATCGACAGCGTCTACTGCCTCTATTTCAATTTCCATGTTCGTTGCACTCGGCTCGCCGGACTCTAAACGCGGAGCAGTTGCCAATGCCTCTTTAATGCTCTCAATTGCATCCATTCGACCGTCAATGATTTCAACCTCGCCTTCAACACCAGTTTTTGAGGCCCGTTCTTCCGCCTCAATGAGGCGGTCAGCCAACTCGTCTAGACGCTCCTGGAGTTCACTCAACCCCGCGGCGACGCGTTCAAGGAAGTCATCAACCGAGTCAGGGTCATATCCCCTAAACCGCTCAGGAAATTGCTGCGTTTCAAGCAAAACGGGGGTCAACTGCATGTGGTGACACTAACAACAAGCCAGCCAAGCTGAAACTGGAAACCAGTTGAATAAAACTCAACCGCAATTAAGGATCACACCGGCCAGCACCCATTGAATCAGAATCAACACCAATATAGGAGAGAGGTCTAACCCAAAACCACCTAGGCGAAGAGGAGGCAGCGCCCTCCTCAAAGGACCCATAAGCGGCTCAGTAACCTTGACGAGGAACGTGCGAACAATCGCTACCGGACTGTCCTGCGCAATGGGAATCCAACTAAAAATAATGCGTCCAAAAATCGCCAATACATAGATGTCGCAAAGGGTGCATAAAATTTGAGTCACGGACAGGCCTCGAACTAATAGTGCAAACCGCGCTCTTGGAGGCGTTGTCGCTCCTCCTCAGCAAGGTTCACATGAGATGGGGCGAGCAAATATACATGATCAGCGACCTTCTCCATCTTCCCTCCGAGGGCGTAACAGAGACCGCTCACAAAATCGATGATCCTTCTCGCGAGATCTCGATTAGCCGTCTGGAGGTTGACGATCACCGGTTGGTCTGCCTTGAAACGGTCAGCGAGCTGTTGAGCCTCGTTGAAGGTTCGCGGAGCAACCACGTGAGGTTTGGCACTGGTAATGGGGATCGTTCTCACCGAACCCGTGGGAACTACTCCTGATACCCCAGCAGGTGCACCCACCGCACCGCCAGGCAGAGTCGCTGGTGAAGTCGGGCTAGTCACAACGGTTACGGGATCGCCAGTCGGAGAGGAAGGTTGCGTCGAACTACCGGGATGCTGAATCTCGTCCAGTTCGTCATATCCTTCATCGGGTCCTAACCCGAGGTACAGCATCGCCTGTCGCCACATCGAAGCCATACGCCTCCTCCTCGTGGCTGAGGGTACCGCGATGTCAGCGTGCTGGACGTTCACCAAACAAAGCAGTTCCAATTCGAACCATTGTGCTCCCGCATTCGATCGCAATCTCAAGATCGTTGGTCATCCCTATAGACCGATGAGGCAACGCGTTCTCGTCCGCAAATAAGACCAGACTTCGATACGCCGCTCTAATTATTTGGTCGTCTCCTTGGGGTCCGATTCCCATGGCACCAATCACTTTGAGGCCCTTCGATCGGGCCATGGCAACAATGTCGCCAGCCTCGGAAATTCGGCAGCCACCCTGGGTTTCACTATTAGTCAAATTGATTTGAATCATCACCGACGATGCGGGAGCTCGTTTGGCTATCTCGTTCACCAAAGACGGGCGATCCAAGGTCTGCCAAACTGCGACGACCGGAGCAATTCTGCGAACTTTGTTGGTTTGCATTCCACCGATGAAATGCACCTCAAGACAGTCACGTTCCTCGTCCTTTAGCTGCGACCATTTTGACTCCAACTCTTGGGCGTAGCTTTCCCCAACCATTTCGAAACCACTCTTAGACGCAGCACGTAACGCCCATGGACCAAAACCTTTGGTAACCGCGACGATTTCAATGTCATCGCCACCCAACGATCTAACGCGCTCGCGGAGAACGCCAGTACGGTTGACCACTTGTTCGGTACTCAGCCGACGCTCGGAGTTCACAGCGACCTTCTGATATCTACGATGAGAGCACCGCGTTGAGTGTCTCGATCCGCCCTATGCGACCAGTACCGCCCGTCGCCTGCCGTGCAACGACACGTGTGGTGGTCAACTGTCACAGAGTTTCTTACCAGCTGTTCTACAACGGCCGCCGCCAGATCTAAGGCCAGCTTCCCACTTTTGGTGTGACCCACAGCCTTGTCCCCGACCACGGCAACAACTTCCCCGAGTTCAACCGCTCCGAATTCGTATTGGTCTGTGCTTATGTGAGGACCAATGATTGCACGCACGTGCTGCGCTCCATAATCTCGAGCTTGCTGCATGGCGTTGTCAATCACACCGGAGCGAATCCCACGCCATCCGGCATGAATGGCTCCCACAATCGGAGTGTTCCCGATAGATCTCCCATAGATGGCAATTGGCACACAATCCGCTGTACGAACTGCGATTGACGCACCAGGACACGTCGTCAACAACGCGTCACACTCTGTGCCGTTTCCCTCACCAGGTTGACTCACTGTGAACACTTCGGCCCCATGCACCTGAGATGGAACCGTCATCTCTGCCCGCTCGCCGAGAAGAAATGTTGGTAAAGAAGCATCTCCATCACTGCGGTCAGAGAACCGGACCCGCACCGAATATTCGTCACTGATTCGGCGAGAAAAGGTCAACATGTGATGATCTTCCAGAGTAAGGAGCAACCCTGCTTTGGATCACTTCAAAAAAGATGGCACGTCGAATTCGTCGTCATCGTCACCATCGAAATGGATCTCGTCACCATCTTCTCCATCGAAAATATCTGCCATTTCGCCCGGTGGTGGCGATGTGGAAGATCTCGTTGAACCAGCCGCCCCATCATCCCACCGGTCAAAGCCCGCGGCGATCACGGTGATACGAATCTCGTCATCCATTGCCTCGTCGATGACCGTGCCAAAGATGATGTTGGCATCTGGGTGAGCAACGTCATGAATCACATCGGCGGCGTCGCGAACTTCGTGAAGTCCGAGTCCAGTCGACGCTGTCACATTCAGCAGGATTCCGCGCGCACCTTCGATCGAGGCTTCCAGCAAGGGACTCGATACAGCCTGTCGTGCAGCGTTTTCGGCGCGATTATCTCCATGTGCTCTCCCGATCCCCATAAGAGCCGATCCTGCATTCGACATGATCATTTTTACGTCGGCAAAATCAGTATTTATGAGACCTGGGGTAGTTATCAAAGTAGTGATTCCCTGCACGCCTTCGCGAAGAACATCGTCGGCCATCTCGAACGCGTCAACCATGGTGGTGTTTTCATTCGTAACACTCAGAAGACGGTCATTGGGAATAACGATTTGTGTGTCAACTCTTTCTTTGAGGTCTTGGATGCCAGCGTCCGCTTGAACGGCCCGACGTCGGCCTTCGAACAGAAATGGCCGAGTGACGACACCTATCGTCAACGCTCCGCATTCTTTAGCAATGTCAGCGACGATAGGAGCGGCGCCCGTCCCTGTGCCTCCACCTTCACCCGCAGTAATAAAAACCATGTCGGAGCCTTCAAGGGTTTGGGCGATTTCATCAGCGTGTTCCACTGCGGCTTGACGCCCGATCTCTGGGTCGCTACCCGCACCTAACCCTCGAGTCAATTCGCGGCCTATGTCAAGCTTGATATCAGCGTCACTCATCAAGAGCGCTTGGGCGTCCGTATTTACTGCGACGAATTCGACGCCTGTCAGACCTGATTCGATCATTCTGTTCACCGCGTTGCAGCCGCCGCCGCCAACGCCGACAACTTTGATCACGGCCTGATAGTTCTGAGGGCTGGCCACTGGGCCTCCTTGTTGTCTCGTAAACAGCTGCCACGTCAAGCGCAGAACAGGCAACCCTGACGGTAGCGCAAGTTTGATCTGATACAAGTCCGCCCTGCCCGGAGTTCTCGCAGACTAGGGGGAGGCAGTTCTCTCATCCCCGCCTGGGACGTTAACCCTCTCGGGAACCGACACATCAATATATTTGTCGTTTCGGTTTTTGTCTTCTAGGTAACTCAGCACAGATACCAGGGCCACGACCTTGGCAGCAAGTCGGTCTTCATCTCCAAATACGACTTCTTGGCCACTCGCAAGATTTCCTAAAATTTCACCATCCGAGTCTCGACGAAGACTAAGAACACGTTGAGCTAAGTCACTTGGGAGGGCGCCGAGCACCGAAAGTAACGCTTTACTGTCCTCCATCATGTAGCTGCCCGGTACCCCGGCTGCACGCACACCGCTAAGGCGAGGAAGATCAGGGGGATAAGAAAGCCCCTCAGTCAGGACACGCCCGTAGGAGTCAATGAGAGCCCACTGGTCCTGAGCGACCATGGCCAGTGCTACTGCCCGACGCTCCGTGATGTCTACCGTTATAAGACCACCCCATTTGCGTTCGATATCAGCAGTTTGCACCCACGGAAGAATTTCGAGGTTCCGCGCTTCTTTTTTCGAGTTGACGGAAAGCAAAGGGTCTCCGCTATGGAAACCCAGTCGTTCTTCTACCTCCGCCAGAGTCACTCGATGGAGCCCGTAAATGTCCACTCGTTCGACGTCGAACAGCGCTGATTTTCCTAACAGAACATAACTAGCTGCCACGACTGCGCCAGCTAATGCCAGCCCCGTTAAAATCTGACGCCACCCAGATAAACGATGGCCTTGATCTGTGTCTACGCTCATGGCTACGTCTCAAACCCCACTCGCCGGATTTCAGTGCGGAGCTCTATATCGGCTTCCTCGAACACCCTCGCCGCGACTGTTCGGATGAGCTCATTTACATCATCCGATGAACCTCCCGGGTCAGCTTGGACGAAATTCGCGTGCTTTTCGGAAATCTGGGCAGAACCGATGCGTAAACCCTTGAACCCCAGGCGGTCAAGAAGCTCACCAGCGGTTTCGGTTTCGGGATTCACGAACACTGAACCTGCGTTTTGACCACCAGGTTGGTTGTCGCGACGCCATTGAACGATGTCTCCAAGCATGCCTAGCGCATCACCATCGAGGTCGTGCGCTAGTTGAAGAGTTGCCTCTAAAACAATTTGAGTCGCTCCGATAGCGCTTCGTCTGTACCCAAAACCCATCCGTTGTTTGTCCCAGGGTTGAGTTGAAGAAGTTGCGAAGTCGAAGATGGTCGCCTCGACTATGGATGTCTCCATGTCACTTCCATGCCCACCGGCGTTCATTCGGACCGCCCCTCCGACGGAACCCGGTACGCCTACTGCCCATTCAAATCCAGTTAGTCCTGCGCGAGCACACCTTCGCGCAAGGGCAGGCAAAGCAACAGGTCCGCCCGCGCGAACAACAGCATGTTCAGTATCAATTTCGCTCGCTCCGAAATGTCCGCCCAGGCTTACGGCAATTCCGGGAAAGCCCGCTTGGGCAACGAGTAGATTCGATCCTTTTCCGATAACCAGAACTGGGAGACCAGTGGCCTGATACGCCACGGCTACCTGAGACAATTCTTCTTCGCTGTGCGCTTCAACGTACAACGCAGCGTTTCCACCCACGCGATAAGTGGTCATCGTGCCCAGGTTTTTGTCTGTTTGCGCCAGCGATCCTAAGAGACGTTTAGCCTCCTCCACCGAAGTTTGGTGTGCTTTGTTTGGGTTCACGCCAGCAATGATCCGCGTAGGTGTTGAACTTCATCCGCGACTGATGTCAGATCACCAGCGCCCATGGTCAGACACAAATCTCCGGGGCGAAGAATCGAACTTAGGTATTCGGGTACTTGCTCCCGACCTGGTAGATACGTGACCGAAGCATGAGGATGGGCATCAAGGACGGCGCGCAGTAACAGTTCTCCGGTGATACCGGGACGGGCCGCTTCACCCGCCCCATAAACACCGGTAAGTACCAAATGGTCCGCATCGACGAAGGAATGCTCGAAATCTCTCCAAAGTCCAGCCGTTCGGCTGTACCGGTGTGGTTGAAATACTGCCACCACTCTTTCCCACTCGCCCGCCTTTGTCGCGCTCAACACGGAGGAAACCTCGGTAGGAAGATGCGCATAATCGTCTACGTACACAACTCCGTTTTGTTCGCCGCGGAACTCAAACCTTCGCGCTACACCAGCAAATCGTCCCAATGCTGCGATCGCTGCTTGGGCCTCTCCTCCGAGTTCAACGGCGATGGTCAAAGCAGCCGCCGCGTTGCGAACGTTGTGGACGCCGGGGATGGGGAGGTCACATTCACCCAGGTCTATGCCGTCTCTCCGTAAAGTAAATTTCGATGAGTAGCGATGACTCTCAACATTGACGATTCGATAATCCGCATTCTCCGAAGTGCCGTAAGTGACGCATCCTCCGACCGTTTTAGCGACACTCGCCGCGCACTCATCGTCGACACATACAACGCGAGGCCCTTTTGCCGAGGAAAGAAACGTTTCAAAGGCTCCTACCAACGTCTCAAAGGAACCGAAATAGTCAAGATGGTCGGCTTCGATGTTGGTCACTACGACTGCTTCAGCCGCGATCTCCAAGAACGTACCGTCAGATTCGTCAGCTTCTACGACGAAAAGTTCACCTTCTCGATCCCACACCGCGCCTGACCCAATCTCGTTAAGATCTCCACCCACGATGAACGACGGGTGGAAGTCGCAGCCCATCAATGCCAGCGCCAGCATCGATGACGTAGTGGTTTTTCCGTGTGTGCCAGCCACCCCCACGGTTCGCTTTTTTTTGCAGATTTGAGCAAGTATTTGGGCCCGACTCAACACGGGACGACCGCTCTGAAGCGCTGCAACAATCTCGACGTTGTCGTCTGGCACGGCTGTGGACCTACAGATGACATCGCAGTCACCCAAATTGTCGGCGTTATGTCCAATCTCGATTCGTGCTCCTAAGGAACGCAGCCGATTCACGCCGGCTGAGTCGCGGAGGTCGCTGCCGCTCACAGGGTGCCCCATAGACATCAGCACGGCGCCAATAGCGTTCATACCAGCCCCGCCAGCACCCACCACGTGAATAGATGCGTCACCTCTAATCGGCGACTGTGACGACTTGATCAATTTCAAAGCGCCTCATCTTTCTGATCTGACGGTACACACCGCGCCAAACCATGCTGCATCACCAGATCCGCAACCCTCTCCGCTGCGTCGCGATATCCGACGCTACGTTCCCGACGGACCAAGTCCGGATCGGATTCACTTCGAAATCTCATCAACATCCGTTCGATTTCATCACGAAAACGTTCCCCATCGAACTCTTCATCCGGCACCGAAACAGCTAATCCTGAATCGACCAAAAATTGGGCATTACGGCTCTGGTGGTCATTGGGAGCGTTAGGCATGGGGACCAGCACAGCTGGTAGCCCTAAGAGCGCAATCTCCGCGACGCTAGAACCACCGGGCCGACAAACGACTAAATCTGACGCCGCCATCGCGTTTGGCAGATCGTCGTCGTATTCGTAAGACATCACGTTGGCTGGCAGGTTCTTAGGTAGAGCCTGCCAGTCACGTCGACCCACGACATGATGGATAAACGGCAAATTACCCACTTTCGCAGCTTCCCAAACTGCTTGATTGATGCGTCGCGACCCGAGCGAGCCACCAAACACGACAATGACCGGTTTATCTATCGGCCAGCCAAGTACATCTCGAAGTGATCGGCCGTCGCGATCCGCTCGAAGCACGGCTTGCCGAACCGGGTTCCCAGTAACGACTTCGTTTTTTAAACCAGTACCAGCACAAGGCACTGCTGCCGCTTTTGCAAACTTTGTCATGAGTCGGTTGGCAGCGGAGGCTGCTGTGTTTTGTTCCGCCAATACTAATGGCACCCTAAAAACTACAGCTCCGATACCGGCTGGTAACGCCGCGTACCCTCCGAGAGACAACACAACACTGGGGCGGCGGCGGCGAACTATCCAACTTCCTCGAAATATCGCCCAGATGATTGCCCCTAGATTCAAAAGGTTTTGAGGCGAGACCCGACGTCCATTGAGTCCTCGGCCGCTGAGAGCAACCAGTCCGTAGCCCGCAGCGGGCACCATCTC
>Ga0209501_10005340_pt1 | contig 11919 bp, 12 predicted proteins | sample ArcticOcean_MG_C_4_FD_187434 | JGI IMG/M metagenome (GOLD analysis project Ga0209501, IMG submission 187434) | Marine microbial communities from western Arctic Ocean - ArcticOcean_MG_CB4_134 (SPAdes) (version 2) | ecosystem: Environmental > Aquatic > Marine > Oceanic | place: Arctic Ocean...
TGGCTGGAGATGAAATTCACGTATCGCCAGAAGTGAAAGCCGGAATTGTTAGCGTAGAGCGTCTTGACCTCGTTGGTGAAGACGGGAAGAGCCGGACTGTCCTTGGGACCATGGACGATGGTTCTCCATTCCTATCCATGGCAGATTCTGAAGGTCACATCAGGACCACCTTCAGGCTAGATGAAGAAGGCAACGCGACCCTGATCTTTGCCGACGATATTGGCGCTGAAACCTGGATTGCGCCTCGCGACCTACCAGGGGAGCTTGAACCGGTCACGCCAGAGAACATGGCGAATATGGCCCAGCTAGCGGCCGCACCACCAATGGACGGTCCTTCTCCGAATGGCGGCCCTCCAGGCTCGGGCCCAATGAGACGTCGCCCGCCACCTCCACCGGGACGTGGTCGACCAAGAGGTGGACCACCACCACGCCGCGGCCCCGGCGGACCAAGGCCACCCGGTCAGCGACCGCCTCCTGGCCGACGACCCGGCCCACCTGGACGCAGACCTCCGGCTGCAGGCCGCCGTCCCGCGCCGCCTCGCCCAAGACGCCAGCCAGCCTAATCCGCACCCTGATCACATTCGGGAATCGTCTATCCTGACGGTATGACGAACCGCGAGCCATCGATTCCGGGCGTCGCATTGCTGCGACGACTATGCATTGTTGTTCCTATATTCTCCATAGTCATTGGCTTTGGGGCATTTGGATACAAGCTGCTAGAGGATGAAATCTCGTGGGTCGATGCCATCTACCAGTCGGTGGTCACCATTAGCACCGTCGGCTTTGGCGAGGTTCATCCGCTGGGAGATGACTCCCGAATCTTCACGATAGTGCTCATTCTGCTGGGAGTTTCGGCGTTTACATATACGTTCAGCACACTTGGTGAATACATTGTGGCTAGTGAGTTCAGGGGACTTGTAAGGGCGAGAAGAATGCAGAAAAAAAATCGCAGGACTCAAAAATTACTACATCGTCTGCGGCTTTGGGCGCGCAGGGCAGCGAGTAGCTGCAGAGCTGCGAGACTCCAGCCGATCTATCGTGATCGTTGAAGCTGACGCAACCATCACCGAAGAGGCTATCGACGATGGATGGTTGGTCGTGACTGGCGATGGCGGTGACGACGCAGCGTTGGTTCGAGCCAACATCGCATCGGCAAGTCGATTAGTAGCCGCAACTGGCTCTGATGCGACGAATCTCATGATTTCGCTATCGGCGCGCTCGCTCAACTCGGACATATTCATCGTTGCGAGGGCTGACGATGAGGTGAACGAGCACAAACTGCTCACAGCAGGAGCGAACGCGTTGTAGCCATCTACCGCTCGTCTGGCCGACGCATGACCCAGCTCGCGATGCGGCTTCACGCGGTTGAGTTCACCGATATTGTGATGGGTGATCAGGAGATCGAACTGTCCATCGAAGACATCACCGTTCGCGCCCGATCACCATTGGATGGAGCGACCATCGAAAGTTGCACAACGCCAGAGGGCGGCAACTACATGATCATCGCTGTGCGCCGTCAGGATGGTGCGTTGGAAACGATGCCTCCGCCGTCTGCTCCCATCGCAGTGGGCGATGTGTTGGTGGCGCTGGGAACTCGTGATCAACTTCAGGCGTTGGAATCGATGACGCTGACTCCCACTGGATAAGGCAAATAAACACCTAGGGGTAGAGCATTCTCCGGTGCGGGTATAAAGTTTCGCTGAGCAATTATTATGCGCGATCTTGAGCGTCGCCCACTGCAGTACGAACAGCACCTCCAGGAGAGCCCCAATGAGAGCAGGTTTCGGCCAGTTCAGCACAGCCACCACCGAATACCTTGAGTTTGCTGCCCAGTTCGGTGCTACGGACATCCTCCTGAACACCCCTGATCTGCCTGGCGAAGGCGGCCGGTGGGAGTTGCGTGATCTCGTGAAATTGCGATTGTCCGTTGAGACGTGGGGCATGAAGCTCTCGGCACTCGAGAACGTCCCAACCAGCTTCTACGAAGACATCATGCTCAACGGTCCAAATCGTGATCAGCAGATCGAGAACATGATCTACACGATCCGAAACATCGCTCGCGCCGGCATCCCAATATTTGGCTACAACTGGATGCCGTCTCACGTATGGCGCACGCCGCCTGAAGTAATCCGTGGCGGCGCTATTGCAACCGCATTCGATTACGAGTGGTCGAAGAAGATGCCGCTCACGCATGGTCGAGAGTACTCAGAAGAGGAGATGTGGGACAACCTGGAATATTGGATCAAGATCATCACGCCGATCGCAGAGGAAGAGAACATCAGGCTGGGCATTCATCCCTGTGACCCGCCCGTTGAGAAGCTCGGTGGCATTCCGCAGTTGTTCCGCTCATTCGACTCTTACAAGCGCCTCACTGAGATAGTTGAATCGCCCTCCAACGCAATTGAGTTCTGCCAGGGCACGTTCTCAGAGATGGCCGACTCCGCAGACGGCGGTATCTACCGGACTATCGAGTACTTCGTAGAACGCAAGTTGATTCTTTACGTCCACTTCCGCAACGTGAGCGGCACGGTGCCGAAGTTCAAGGAAGAGTTCGTGAACACCGGTTACGTGGACATGTACAAGGCGATACAGATCTACAACAAGCACGACTTCGACGGCTTCTTCATCGACGATCACGTCCCGCACACCCACCAGGACACGCCCTGGGGTCATCGGGGCAGGGCGTTCGCGAACGGGTATATCCAGGCCATGATCGAAGCCGTACAGAAAGGCGGGTAGGGCAGTGCGCGCAGGATTTGGACTAGTCAGAACGGCAACGCCGGAGTATCTGAGATTCGCCGCTCAGTTCGGCGCGACGGACATCAGTATCAATCTCAATCGAGCCGATCTTTCGTCCGCAGGCGGAAGGTGGGAGCTTCAAGAACTCGTCAAATTACGGCAGTCAGTCGAAATGTTTGGCCTGAAGCTCTCTGCGCTGGAAAACGTGCCGACTGACTTCTACGACCACATCATGCTCGGGGGGGCCAGGCGCGACGAACAGATCGAAAATATGATCTACACGGTCCGCAACATTGCGCGGGCCGGGATACCGATCTTTGGCTACAACTGGATGCCAACGAATTCGTTGCGCACGCCATCAAAGCAGATTCGCGCCGGTGCTGAAGCTACGGCATTCGACTATGAGATCGCGCAGGAATCGCCGCTGACTCACGACCGTGAGTACACGGAAGAGGAGATGTGGGGCAACCTGGAGTACTGGATCAAGATCATCACGCCCATCGCAGAAGAAGAGGGCATACGGCTGGGCATCCACCCGTGCGACCCGCCAATCTCGCCCCTGGGCGGGATTCCGCAGTTGCTGCGGTCATTTGACGCCTACAAGCGCCTCACCGAGATCGTCGACTCGCCATCGAACGCGATCGAATTCTGCCAGGGAACGTTCTCCGAGATGGCCGACTCCGCAGATGGTGGCATCTACCGAACCATCGAGTACTTCGTATCGCGCAAGTTGATTCTCTACGTCCACTTCCGTAACGTTTCGGCTCCGAACCCTGAAGACTTTCACGAGGAATTCATCAACACCGGCCACGTCGACATGTACAAGGCGATGCAGATCTACAACAAGCACGATTTCGACGGCTTCTTCATCGACGATCACGTCCCGCACACCGACCAGGACACGCCCTGGGGTCATCGGGGCAGGGCGTTCGCGAACGGGTATATCCAGGCCATGATCGAAGCCGTACAGAAAGGCGGGCAGTGCGCGCAGGATTTGGACTAGTCAGAACGGCAACGCCGGAGTATCTGAGATTCGCCGCTCAGTTCGGCGCAGAAGATATTCTCCTCAATAACGCAGCACTCTCTGGAGCCGGCGGTGACGTGGTAAATGTTGACGCCGACCAGCTTTGCAATTGATCAAATAACGTTCCCTCGAACACAGCTTCCGGTTGTACGAGTGCGTCAAGGCGCATAGTTCTTCGTCACTTACCACCCGCTACTGCGAGTTAACACTCGGGAGCGAGGCTTTAGACATTTTCGTTGTTTGGTGAATCTGAAAGAGATTCTGAGGCAACAGTCGGCAACTGTGTGTCGCGGGATGATTGAGTCCGCTGCCAATTGGGTATCATGCGATTCTGGCTTGTCCCTTCAGGTGTGTAGTAGTCCCCTAAGGATCCTCTTTTGCCAACGCTCGATTCTAACTCCATAGGCTCTTGGCTTTGGGGAGCCGCGTGCCAAATCTGCGGCACCGTTGACGCTCCAAAATACCATGATCTCCTTGGCCGACTCGAACGCTTTAGTTATCGAATATATCCAGCAACGCCTGAATGTAGCCGTTAGCGTAGGCCCGGCCCTGATGACCCCACGACGTATCGCCAGTAGTGACAGGCACGTGATCGTTAACCAGCACTCCATCGAAGCCGACCTCTTCATAGACTTTCAACGCCCGCGCCATATCGACGTGTCCGGTATTGATGAACTCCTCGACGAACGGTTCACCAGCATTTGATACGTTCCGGAAATGAACATAAAGAATCTTCTTACGCTCACCGAAGTACCGGATCATGTCGTATATGCCTTCGCCTTCGGCATCTGCCATCTCAGAGAATGTTCCCTGGCAAAACTCGATGGCATTTGAAGGTGAATCGACAATCTCGATAAGTCGCTTATAGCCAGCAAAGCTGTTCAGCAATCTCGGCACACCACCAACCGAATTCACGGGCGGATCGGCAGGGTGAATCCCGATTCGAATACCCTCTTCTTCGGCGACCGGAGTAATGATCTTGATCCAGTATTCGAGGTTCTCCCACATCTCCTCCTCGGAATACACACGACCGTGCGTCAAAGCGTGATCGGTGTGCTGTGAGTGATCATATGCGGTGACCCGGGTACCGGCTCGGTGAGTTGAATTCTCAGCGTTGCGCCACACGCCCGAGGGCATCCAGTTGTAACCGAAGATCGGAATGCCAGCGCGTGCGATGTTGCGCACGGTGTAGATCATGTTTTCGATCTGCTCATCACGCTTCGGGCCACCAAGCATGATTTGGTCATAGAAGGCACTTGGCACGTTTTCGAGCGCTTCAAGATGCAAGCCGTGCGCTTCGATGCGTTTGCGCAAGGCTTCAAGATCACTCAGTTCCCATCGTTCTTCGCCCGGAACCACCGCCCATCGATCTCCGGCACCCATCCCGGTGTACGACTGCAACACGACGTCTGTCGCTCCGTACTGCGCCGAGAACGTGAGCAGCTCGTCGAGCGGTGTATCTGTGTCGTTCGTTCCGTTGACGAAGTTGAATCCTAATCGCATGTTAATTTTCCGGAACTCCTAAGCTAGTATTCGTAATATCCTCAGGTGATTCTGTAGATGCGACCTTAATGTATCGAAGCGAGTTGTGGCTTGGAATGTTCTGCGTGCACTGTGACGCCAATCTTGACGCCAACCAGCCAGAAACACTGGGGCTCCAGCGGGCACGACAAGAGACATTATCTCGAAGCAATCCGGTCAATCAGGTACGGCTAGAAGCAGTCTGAAACGAATGTATGCACACTTTTAATCCGCAGGTCGTGGGTTCGACCCCCACAGGGCCCACCAAACTCGCACCTGGCTCATCCCGAGCGTTTGACTTGAGTCAGATCCGCCCCGGAAATATTGATATCTCGACAATCTTGCCGGAGATTGTGGATGGCTTCAAATTTGTGGGTTCGACTCTCCGCTGGTCTCCATAAAGAACACATTAAAGGCTCTGCACACTCGATTTGATTGAGTGTGCAGAGCCTTTTTTCAATCAATTGGTCGCAGTCAAAACCCTCCCCCCACTAGCCAACCGACCCGGCGTATATAGTGTCCCCTGGCAACGAAAGCAGACTTCAAGGATTCCGGGGGATTGATGCGAATCGCCGCGCTTGGCTTCAAGCATGAAACAAACACCTTCCAGTCGGTGAAAACTGACTACGATGCGTTCGTCAATTTCGAATTCTTGCGCGGAAGTCAGATCGCTGAACGTCATGCGAGCACCAATTCAGTGATGAACGGATTTTTGAAAAGTGCCGCAAAGTTCGAATTCGAACTCGTACCGCTTTTACTCACGATCACCGGACCTACTGGCACTGTCACCAAAGATGCATTCGATCGCATAACCGCTGAGATGATTCAGATGCTGAAGGACAACGCACCCTGGGATGGAGTGCTGCTCGCTCAACACGGTGGCGCTGTATCGGAAGAGTTCCCTGACATGGACGGCGAAATTGCACGGCTTGTGAAACAGGCTGTCGGTCAGAGTACGCCGGTAGCTATGACTTTTGATCTCCATTCGAACATTACGCAAAAGCAGATCGAGAACACCGAAGCGATTCTGGTGTATCGGACGAATCCGCACATCGACCAGGTTGAAAGAGGGCTCGAGGCGTCAGAAATTCTCGTCCGAACTATCCGCGGTGAGATCGATCCCGTCCAACATCTTGTGCAGGTTCCGATGATCATTAACATCACGCGGCAAGCCACGGCTGTGGGAGCGATGAAGACGGTCATGGATGACGTGGCGCAAGTAGTTGGAACTCAAGGTGTGTTGTCGGCAAGCTGCGGCCAAGGTTTTCCGTATGCCGACGTTGAGCACATGGGAGTTTCTTTTCTGGTCATATCGAATGGCGATCCAACCCTGGCCAAAACGCAGTCAGACTGGCTGGCTCGGAGGGCTTGGGACCGCAGATCCGAGTTTCTGAACAGCTCAGTTCCAGTTGACAAAGCAATTGCTCAAGCGATGGACACAGCCGATTCAGGGAAGCCGACGGTGATACTGGATGTCGGCGATAACGTTGGAGGTGGGGGTACCGCGGATTCAACTCATCTACTTGCGGAGGCCATTCGGCAAGAGATCAAAGGCGAGCGGAGCCTGCTTGTGTCGCTGTTCGATCCAGCCTCAGTTCGGGAGAGCATCGCGGCTGGCCCTGGCGCGACTGTAAGTCTGAAAGTTGGTGCGAAAACGGATGAGTTGCATGGTAAGCCGATTGCGGTTACCGGTCGTGTAAGAGTCGTCACCGATGGTAGGTTCGAAGAAACGGGACAGATCCACGGCGGATGGCGATTCTTCGACTACGGACCTTCCGTGGCACTGGATACGGACGACGGATATACCATCGTGCTTCACACTGAGCGGGGAGTCGGAAACATGAGCCGCCAACAGTACTATTCCATGGGGATCTTTCCTGAGCAGTATCAAACCGTGATCTGCAAGGGCACTGTGTCGCCGCGCCCGGCTTACGAACCGATCGCTGGCGAGATGATCATGGCGGACACACCCGGCGTCACGAGTGCGATCATGGCCTCATTCGACTACAGAAGCCGGCGAAAGCCCCTGTACCCGTTCGAGCTTGACACGACATTCCACTGATTTCTGGACCGCGAAGAGGCATCGAACCTGGGAATTCCGCCGAAGTTTCACCCGGGTCCCGAATGGAAGCAGGCCACCGCTGAAATCAAAGGACACACTGCCTTTTAATCCGCAGGTCGTGGGTTCGATCCCCACAGGGCCCACCAAACTCGATTTCATCTCAGCGGCATTGGGGTCAAAGTGTCTTAATTCGGTCGGATTGACGCCAATGTTGACGCCAACCGACTCGACTAGTCATTCGAAGTGGCGACTAATTAGGGTCACCGAGCCCTTAAGAGATGATCAATCGCTAGCCTGACTCTACTTGGTCCCAGATCGTAGCTGCGGTCACTGTTGCAGCGCCTGCGATACTTGCCCACCCGACGAATATTCCACCAAGACCGACTAGCATCTGAGCAGATGCTCCCAAAAAAACCAATCCGACAATGGCAAGTACGGAAACAGCTCCGATGGAGCGCCGCTCGATGGCTCTACCGATGGGAATCAGTGCCGAGGAAGCGAATATATATAGGAATCCGGCGCTAATCAGCAGGTCATAGATGCGTAAAAACGTGAGCGCTGAGTCCCTGATCGGTTCCGGTCTCGTAGTTTCTCTGAATATGTAAGTTGCTGATGTCATGTCGAGATCATCCTCACTGTCGAGAACCGTGACGGATGCTCTGGACTGGCATCAGGCTTTTTGAGGGCCTTTTCAAGAAACTCCACTTATCACCAAGGTAGACCAATATCTACTTCCTACTTGGATTGATTATGGATCTGCTTCTCTAACTCATTCAACAATTCTCTTTCGTTGTCCTCAAGCTCTCCGGCTATGAAATCTATGATCCAACGAGGTTCAACTGACTCATCGTCGAAGAGAAGCTTTCGCACACATTCCAACTCTTCGGAATCACTCATCTGATCCTTCACAAGTGGCAATACGAAGGCCTCTTCATTTTCAAAATGATCGAACTCGGTTACTTTGAAAGAAACCACACTTTCATATAGATGCCTCCGCGTTCGAGCTAGAACATTTTTTTCGCCAATGGCCTGTTTGATAACCGTTTCAACTTCTTCCACTTTCCCCATTAGTTCAGCATGAACTTTATCTTCCATGGAGAGAATCAAAACGGCAACTTGTTTGCGTAGTGCGGATTTGTTTCCTTGCTGTAAGTGATCAATTAATGCTGACCCCTGATGCCTGAGTTCATCATGTTCTATTAAGTTGTCTCTTAGCGGCATAAGCCCATCCTGAAGTAGGCTGTCTTTCAGAGGGCCGGTCATGTGAGAATCTTCTATCTTGGCGTGGTAAAAAAATTGGGCAATCAAGGCGTTAATTGCGTTTTCTAAATTTGTTAAATCTCCACCACTTTGTGCTTTTTCAGCTAGTACTTCGGTCCGCTCTGAGTGAATCATGAAAGCTTTATGCATCAGGTACATCACGTCTATTGGACTCTCTAGTACGCGTATCTCATCAGAGAATGATGGCATATGCACCAGCTTTCATAAAGATATTTGAATCAACGTTTGAGTGGCCCGAAACTGGCATCATTGTCAACCGATGTAAAGTTTGGTTACCGGGATAGCTGCACTGCATTGATTGTTTCCAGGGCTTCCGCTTTCAGGTGATATTTCATCCAGTCTACGATCCATTTCCCGCCATCGGCTTCGCCATCCATTAACCCAGTTATACAAGCGTGGTTCTGGTGATAGTCAGCAAAGTTACGTTGATTGTGCGTCGTTAGGCCGACTATTAGTTCGTTGTGATCGAGAAGCCCTCTTCTGATTTTAGTAGTACCTAGGGTTAGGTGATTCTTGACCCGTGGGATAAGAACGCTTTTCTGTACTTCGTGTTGAAGAACGTCAAATAATTCCTGTGTCAAATCCATTAATGAGGAGAAGCCGTGATCCAATAGATTCTTGGCTACGGCATAATCAAAGGATAAGAGAGATGGGCCGGTAATGAATTCAGGGGGATCGTTTTGATCATCGTTCTTAATAAAGGATCTCTCGAAGTGAACACTTGCTGACTCGGCATATAGAAAGAATGCAGTTGCCCAATTCCGCATTTCCACTTCAAAACTGTTAATACTTTTAGTACGCCCAACATCGTTCAAAGACTTAGTTGAAACCGTCAAGCTAGAATCCAACGATGTGGCAAGGAGATTCAAAACACAAATCAAAGGCATATTACGATCGTTTATGTGGCTTGGAGAGTAATATCGAAATAATTCATTCCCTAGTTATGAAGCGATTGAATGGCGTTTTTCGGCTGAGCATACTTTAGCGGCGACATCCTTGAATGTGTGTTCAAATGCACAGTGTAGCGAGGTGCCACCCATGTGTGAACAATGATAAGCATTGCCCTGCAGGTTCAGAACAACCCGGAGATTTAGGGAGGATGCTCCTGCCAGCGCAGGCAGCGTTGAACTATACCGGGCTGTGCCACTTACTGTCGAGATGACGGCTGGAAGTGATCGATCGCAAGGCTCACCTTCACCGTTGTACACGCTTGACAGATCATTCGAGCCTCAGTGCTGAATTCTTGTGGATCTGTCAAAACTCAGCGCTCTGACGTAAATTGATGCTCGATTAGGTTGGCCTGACGGTTGATTTCGTACTCAAGGGGGCAACGTTTCCAGGTGACTCAATACCAAATTTCGAGGTCAAGCGCTGAATTCTGACAGACCCCCCGTACAGGTTGCGGGACGGATGGCACTTCGATGTACAGGGAATTCCGCTGCTGGTCTGGCAACCCATCTCCTGACACGGCCCCGGTCCACACAGCGCGCGTGCAGACTGCTCGTGGTGGCTAGGTGTGGCTGTGGTGCACCTATGTGCCTGGATGACGAGGTATGCGGTGGAATGGTCGGCGAGTAATTTGTAGGTGCTCAATATCGCTTCGGGGGAGGCGACTGAGAAATCCTGGAGTGCTGTTGATAGGTGCGGCTCTGATCCAGTCGGTCGGTGGTATTGGGTTTTCGTTCACGCAATCGTTCGGTATCGGGTTTGTTTCGATTGCCGCGCTCGGGTTGGTGAGCACGGTGTTTGCGATTACTCACACGATGCTGATTTTGCTGGTGGTTCCGGCGAATTTTCGGAGCAGGATCATGGGCTTCCAGGTGCTGATGATGGGGCTTTTCCCGATCGGAAGTCTTGCGCTGGGATTCGTGGCTGATTCGATTGGGCTTGGCGAGGCGGTGCGTGTTTTTTCCGCTTTTGGCGTGTTTTTTCTTGTTTTGATCTGGGTGAGGTATCCGGCACTGCGGAAGCCGCTCGGATGAAGGGTGTGCTTGAACGTTCGTTGAACCGCCTATTGCAATCGCTACAGAAGAATGTTGGATAGCCAAGCGATGTTCGACGTTTTCTCTTAGATACGGACGCAAACAGGCAGCGTGGGCAGGACATAAACAGATCTCCTCAGTAAATGAGTAATGATGCTATTCTGCCCCGAGCACTGAGTTCTGACAGAACCCTAGTAATTTGCGGATGAATTGGGAATAGTTTTAAAAGATGGGCTGAACGAATGACAACAACGACCCGAACCGAGATCCGGTTGGTCGGACATTTGATGAGACGAGCGGCGTTCGGTGCGCCGGCATGGCGACTCGAACAGCTTTCCGAATCTTCGTACGAAGACCTCGTCGAAGACCTGCTCGATGTTGAAAGCAAAGTACGGCCAGCGGAGGATCTGCTCGAACGGTTCCACGCCGAGCATGCCGACGAAGAGAACCCCAAGTTCACCGCGGCCCGCTGGTTCTTCCGGATGATCAATTCACCACGTGTGCTCGAAGAAAAAGTTGCCCTGTTCTGGCACAACCGGCTCGCCACAGCAGAACCTTCGCGTGTGAACCTGATGATGCGCCAGCACCTCACCGTTCTGCGCGACTACGGAATGGGCAACTACCGTGAGTTGCTACATCAAATATCTCACGACCCGGCGATGCTGTGGTGGCTCGACCAGCAGATGAACCACGCCGGGGCGGTCAACGAAAACTACGGCCGGGAACTGCTGGAACTGTTCTCGATGGGTCGGGGTAACTACACCGAAGATGACGTAAAGGCAGCTGCAAGCGCCTTCACGGGATGGACGCATGACCAATCGATTCCGAGATACCCAAACGGTTGGTGGGAGTTCAGTTTCGTATTCCGCGAAGACGACCACGAATATGGGGAAAAGACGTTCCTGGGCCGCACCGGTGACCTAGACGGCGGAGACATCGTCGACGAAATCGTGAAGCAGGACGCAACCGCACATTTCATTGCGGAGAGTCTCCACCGGTTCTTCGTCTCGGATGAGCCAGACGAAAAAGCCATCGATACGATCGCACAGTCGTACTTCGATTCCGAATACGAGATGAAGCCGATTCTGCGAAACCTGTTCCACATGGACGAGTTCAAGAACGCCGTCTATGACAGAGTCAGGTGGCCAGCGGAGCATGTCGTAAACGTCGTGAAGATCGCTGGGACGCTGACTGATCCGTACGAAAGCGGTATCAAGGACCTCGTGGAGTATTCAGGGATGATGGGTCAGCAGCTACTTAATCCGCCGACGGTTGAAGGCTGGCACACGGGTCGTGAGTGGATCGACTCG
>Ga0209501_10005343_pt1 | contig 11911 bp, 10 predicted proteins | sample ArcticOcean_MG_C_4_FD_187434 | JGI IMG/M metagenome (GOLD analysis project Ga0209501, IMG submission 187434) | Marine microbial communities from western Arctic Ocean - ArcticOcean_MG_CB4_134 (SPAdes) (version 2) | ecosystem: Environmental > Aquatic > Marine > Oceanic | place: Arctic Ocean...
GGGAAGCTACGGGATGAATTACTAAACGGCGAGATCTTTTATTCGCTCGAAGGAGGCCGTCGGACTAACATAACGAGTGGTACAGGTTTTTGGGGCAGGTCAATCGTTCGAGGTCCTGAATCGAGTTCAGGATGACGGGTGGGAGTTGGGACGCGGATGGCTAGGATGTGAAGTTGTTGGTGGTGTGCGGGTTTGTTTTAGCTGCAATGGGGGAGAGAGGTTCTGAAATAAATTCAGAATGACAGTGGGCGGAGGGTCGAGGATGGCTGGGATGGGATGTTGTTGGCTTGTGTGCACAGATCCTGATTTCCATCAGGATGACAGTGTTTGGGGGTGGCCTGTTGTTGGCTGAGTCGTGACGTTGAAGGTTGCTGACGTGGTTGCCACGTCGTTCGTTCCTCACTCCTCGCAATGACAGGTGTACGTGTGTTGGCTAAATAACGAGTAATGAGGTCGGTTTGATTCGAGATCGGTTGGTTCGGACTGTGAAGGAGTTTGATGCTCAGGGTTGGCATCGGACTGGTACGCGTGTGGATAACGATTCGGCTGATTGGTTGGTTGGGCGGGTGAGCGAACTTGGTTTTGTTGCTCGGTTGGAGTCGTTTGATTTTGAGCGGGTGATTCCTGGTGAGTGTTATTTGGAGATTGACGGTGAGCGGGTAGTTGGATTTCCGGTTTTCGATGGGTTGTTTACCGGGGGCGATGGGGTTTCTGGGGTGTTTGGTTTTGGTGGTTCGGAGTGCGATATTGCGTTGGTTGAGTTTCCGGCTGCTGGGTCTGATGAAGTTTCGCAGGTGATGCGTCATTCGGGTGGGTATCGGGCGATTGTGGGAGTTGTGAGAGGTGGTGTGGAAGGGCTTGCGATTCGGAATGCGGAGTATTTTGATACTCGGGGTGGCACGCCGGTTTTGCAGGTGAGCAGCGTTGAGTATGGGCGGTTGGTTGCTGCTACTGAATCGGGTGCGATGGTGCGGGTTGTTGTTCAGGGTGAGCTTGAGGATTCGACTGCTCAAAATGTGATTGTGCGGGTGCAGGGTGAGGGGCGGGAGTTGGAGCCGCTGGTGGTGATGACGCCCAGAAGCGGGTGGTTTAACTGTGCGATCGAGCGTGGTGGTGGGTTGGCTTGCTGGCTCGAGATTATGGAGTCGCTTCGGGATTCGAAGCCGGTTCGGGATGTGATTTTCATTGCGACGAGCGGTCATGAGCTGGGTCATTTGGGGTTGGAGGAATTTTTGGAGTTGAATCCAGAGCTGCCTCAGAAGGCGTTGGCTTGGATGCATTTGGGATCTTCGATTGGTGCTGCTCGTGGTTGGGCTCCTCGTTTACAGACTTCGGATGAGGAGTTGGAGCGGCTAGCGTTGAGTAGTTTTTCTGGCTCGTCGGGGTTTTCTGGGTCGCCGGAGTTAGAGGTTGTTCCTACGGGGATTGCTCGCGGTGGCGAGGCGCTACAGATTTATCGGAAGAAGGGTCGGTTTATTTCGGTGGTTGGCGGGCACGATTTGTTTCACCTGGAGGGCGATCGCTGGCCTGAAGCTGTGGATGTCGATGGGCTGGCGGCTTATGCGGAGGCGTTTGTGCGGATGGTGGCTTGCCACGTTTTCTAGCCCATGAGTCGTTGGCTGAGGTTTTAGTTGTTGGTGGGTTGGACGTTAGATCCTGAAAGTGAATTCAAGATGGCAGGTGGCAGTGCCACGTTTTCTAGCCCATGCGTCGTTTGCTGAGGTTTTAGTTGTTGGTGGGTTGTTCGTGGCTTTCCCCCGCAATTGGGGGAGAGAGGTCCTGAAATAAATTCAGGATGACAGGTGGCGGTGCCACGTTTTCTTGGCGGTGAGTTGTTGGCTGGGATGGCGGTTGTTTCACGGCTTTGGTTGTGCGTGACACCACCTCAGATCTACCGATTTCTTCGGGATCCACGACCTCCGGCTGCGATGACTTTGCTCGGGAAAGGAGGGGTAGGCGCTGCTGTTTGGATTGGTTCAGCAGGGAGATTTCACCCTCACCCTAGCCCTCTCCCCCGGGAGAGGGGATTCGTGGTGGGCGGCGTCACATCGGAGCTTGGTACTAGGGTTAGTTCGCTGCAATGGGGGAGAAATATCCTGAAATAAATTCAGGATGACAAGTGCTACGGGGGCATAGGGAGACTAGATCGCACGTCAGAGTGTCGTTGCTACGGGCGTCGTCGGACGACTTGTTCGCGTGCTTGCGGCGCGGCTCTCTAGTTCCCCCGGTCCGGGGGAGGAACGTTACGCCTTTAGGCCCGAATCTTCTGGGAGGCCCAGCATTAGGTTCATGTTTTGGACTGCTGCTCCGGAGGCGCCTTTGCCGAGGTTGTCGATTTGGATGACGATTAGGGCGTGGCCGAGTGGGCTGGGGATTATCGATATGTCGCAGCGGTTGGTGTCGTTTGTTGAGCGGGGATCGAATGCGGGGTCGGAGTATGCGAGGGCATTTTCGACGGTTTCGATGTTGACGAATTGTTCGTTTTTGTAGCGTTGGTCGAGCACTTCCCAGATTTCGTTGGCTCCTACGTTATTGGGCAGAATGGCGCTGTGGAGTGGGATTTCGAGGCGCATTCCGTTGATGAAGGGTCCGACCGATGGCATAAATTGCGGGTCGTGGGTTAGACCTGCGAACTTGGTCATTTCGGGTATGTGCTTGTGGACGGTGTGGAGTGCGTAGGGCGATTCGAAGGGCAGGTTTTCGAGATCGGGGCGTTCTTCCTCCCACTTTGCGATGAGTTTTTTGCCGCCGCCTGAGTAGCCGGAGAGTGCGTGGATTGTGATTGGCGCGTCTTTGGGGAGGAGGCCTTGTTCGATGAGCGGGCGGAGGCTGAGGATCATTCCGGTTGGGTAGCAGCCGGGGTTCGAGACGTTTTGGGCGTTGGCGATTTGTTCGCGCTGGTTCAACGTCATTTCTGGCAGGCCGAACGCCCATTCTTCGTTTACGCGGTGTGCTGTTGAGGAGTCGATTACTTTGGTGTTTGCTTCTTTGGCCCAAGCTGCGGCTTCGATTGCGGCGTCGTCGGGTAGGCAGAGGATGGTGAGATCGGCTTCTGCAGTGGCGGCGCGTCTGAGGTCGAGGTTGCGGCGGTCTTCATAGTCGAGGATGTTGACTTCGATGTCGGTGCGGTTGGCGAGGCGTTCCTGGATGCGGAGTCCGGTGGTTCCTGCTGAGCCGTCGATGTAGACCTTTGGGGTTGGCATGGGTGCGTTCGTGCTGTGTCCTGTGATTCGGTCAAAGGTTAATTATGGTGCTGGCGGGATGGTTTCGCTAGTAGGGGGTGGCATTGCCACGTTTTCTAGCCCTTTGGTGGTTGCCACGTCGTGCCTCCTCGCAATGACAGATGACCGGTATTTGCTGGGATGTGCGTTGTTGGCTGTTGGGCACAGATCCTGAATCGAGTTCAGGATGACAGTGGGCGGCAGGGTGTTGGTGACGGCGTTTTTACTGGTCGGCTACTGGGAGTTTTATTTCGAAGATTGAGCCTGGGTTTTTGTTGGATTCTGGGTCGGCTGATTTGTGGTGGATGTGGCCGCTGTGCGCTTCGACGATTGTTTTGCAGATTGCGAGTCCGAGTCCCAGTCCTTCGAACGGTCGAGACGTTGCGCTAACTCTGGAGAATGGTTCAAAGATTTTTTGGGTTTGGGATTGCGGGACTCCGATTCCGTGATCGATTACCTGAAATATCAGTGATTGTTTCGTGCCGGATATTTGGGCCGTAATTTTGATCGGGCTGTCGGAGTACTTGAGGGCGTTTGCGATTAGATTATCGAAGACTCGCCCGATTTGAATGGGGTCGCAGCGTATTGCTGGGAGTGTTCCGGGGACATCGGCTTCAATTGTGCGGTCTTTTCCGAGAGTGCTCTTTTTCTGGCGATTGATGGCAATATCGACGATGTCGATGGGGTAGCAGTCTTCCATGTCGTAGTCGTCGGCTGATTTGCCAAGCATTGCCATATCGAGCAGTGGGTCGATGAGCGAGCGCTGAACGTTGAGTGACGAGTTGAGATCGTCGATCATTTGTTTTTTGGCGTAATCGTCGTCAATTTTGGCGGTTTCGAGCGCGAGTTCCATGGCGGCAACCGGGTTTTTCAGGTCGTGGTTGATCATCGACATGAATTCGGATTTTGCTTGTTCTGCTTGTTCGGCTCGGATTCTGAGGCTGGTTTCATCCTGGCGTAGGGAATCGACATCGAGGGACAGTTTTGAGAACGATGCGAGTGATTCGATGGGTGCCCGTTGTTCGGTGGTGAAGGGTGATCGGCCGGCTATTTTCGTTACGTAGATTCGTATCGATTGGTGGTTGACCTGATTTTCGCTACTTGATGACACTCCGACGCCGATCATGGCGTCCATATCGGGGTGTCCTTCGGGGAATCCGGTCGAGCGAGCGTGGGTGTTTATGTGTTCTAGGAGGAGTGGAGCTTCGGATTCATCGAGGCTTCCAAGAACACCGATTCCTACTGGTGGTGAGCCGAGTGATTTGGCCTGTGAATAGGACATTCCTGAAACGAACATTTCAACGATTCGTCCGTTTTCGTTGGCGACGGTGAGTGCAGCGAAATCTGCGTTTACGAGCCGGCGCGCTAGGTGCGGGAGCTTGGCAAGTAGTTGGGTACGATCGTCGGTCGGGGCAGCGGGTGTGTCGGAGAGCGCTGCGAAAACGTTTGCCGGGCGGTTGTCGGCTACCCAGAGTTCTAACGCTTTGCTTTCTTCTATGTACGCCTGATTCATTGGCGAATTGTGTGCTTCGAGTTCGCCTGCTTCGATGGCGTCGATGATCGTCGATTCAGGAATATCGAATTCAGTTGAAATTTCAGAGACTGTGCGAATTTTTCGATTTGTAGCCAACGTCAGCGATTCTCCGTGTATTCGCGTATTTCATTTAAAGGTGTTTAAGCATTTTTACTGCTTGTAACAAAAAGCTTACTGACTGAAATATGGATTTGGAAGTGGTGATTTGTGCAATTCGTGGAGACTCGAATTTGCGTTGATCACACCTTGTGCTGGTGATCTGTATGGACGCGCATTCGCATAAGTTCGACTGACGATTTCGATTCGCGTTTTAGGCCGCCCATGATGGCTATTTGATTCCCGATAGTGCCGACCAGGAATTCTCCGTTGTCGGCGAGGTGGGCGTTATCGATGTCGGCAAAATCGTCGTTCGAGGGTCCGTCATCTACCGATGGTCCGGTGTTTTCGACGGCAAGTTTGTTGAGCAAGTTTGTTGAGATCGAGGGTCTGGGCGTGATCGCTGTCATTGTTGTATTGGCGGAAATTCATGGTTCAGAGCATACAAAAGTGGTGTGTTTGGACGGCATTTTTGGCTAGGTCCTCCTCCTTTGTCGGGTGGTGAATGGCCTTAATTTAAGCTTCAGCGCGGCTCTATGTGGCTCTATGCCAAACCGTTTTGCCCCGGTAAACACACACGATTCTTATGTGACAGCCCCAAGTGAGTTTTCGGGGGTTAGTTAGTAAGTTAGTTGCGTAACGTAATTGGATACCGTGTAGAAATGGCTTACTTGGTTAGAAAATCATAGTGATTTTGGCTTTGTGATTTAGTTGTGTTGTTCTTATAATGGAATATCCGATTTCAGACGAAGTCGGTTGAACATTTGAACGAGGATTTCGTATTGGCGACAGCAGACACCCCAGATAGTCAGGTTGAGGACACAAAAGTGGACCAGCCTGTTGAACAGAATAGTGACGCAACCGAAGCCCCTCCTGTGGCAGCAGCTCCAGAAGCAGCAGCAGAGTCGGCTCCGGTAACCGAGGCCCCTGTGGCAGAGGCAGCTCCTGTAGCAGCCGAAGCGACCGCAGAGGTTTCAGAAACCCCTACCGAAGAGACCGCTCCGGAAGTGGTGGCCGAAGCAACTGCAGAAGTTGTTGAGCCAGCGCCGGAAGCAGCTACGGAAGCCGCACCTGCTGATGCAGAGGCTGATACCGCAGTTGCAGTGGCTGAGAAGCCCGAGAGCGAATTGACGATGGAAGACCTGCTTGAGCAGTACCTTCCTTCGAAGATTCTCCGCCGTGGTGAGATTATTGACGGCAAGGTAATGAGCCGCAAGCCTGAGGGCATGCTGGTTGATATCGGATACAAGTCCGAGGGTTTCGTTCCCACCAAGGAGATGCGTTCTCTTACAGGTGAAGGCGTTGAAGAGCTGAGCATTGGCGATGAGATTATCGCTTATGTTGTGAACCCTGAGGGTTCTGAAGGTTCGTCGATTCTGTCTATCGACCGTGCTCGTGGTGAGCAGGGATGGCGTGTGCTTGAGAAGGCCATGGACAACAACGAGACCTGCAAGGGTGTCATTACGGGTTCAAACCGTGGTGGTGCTGTTGTTGAGTCTGAGGGTGTTCAGGGCTTCGTGCCGCTTTCGCAGTTGGTTGGACCAGCTCGAGAGCTTTATGTGCCTGGCGGCGAGCCGCCTAAGGAAGGCTTTATCGGTATGGAAGTTGAGTTCAAGATTATTGAACTTAACCGACGCCGAAACCGAGCTATCTTCTCTGAGCGTGCTGCATTGCAGGCTTGGAAGCAGATTCAAAAGATGCGTTTGGTTCAGGAACTCACCGAGGGTGAGATCCGTAAGGGTCGCGTAGCTGGAATCTCGAATTTCGGTGCTTTCGTAGACCTTGGTGGAGCCGATGGTCTGATCCACATTTCCGAATTGTCGTGGGAGCCAGTGAAGAGCCCAGACGAGATCGTAACTGTTGGTGAGGAGATTGATGTATTCGTTCTCCGTGTAGACCGGGAAAACCTGAAGATTGCGTTGAGCTTGCGACGCCTGCAGCCAGAGCCGTGGGACGAGATCGAGACTAAGTTCTCGGTTGGTCAGACGGTAACGGGTACTGTGACGAAGCTTGCTAACTTCGGTGCGTTTGCTCGCATTGATCGTGGTATTGAAGGTTTGATACACATTAGTGAACTTGCACACCAGGTGATTAAGCACCCGCGTGACGTCGTCAGTGAAGGCGATGAACTCGAGTTGAAGATCATCAGGATTGAACCGGAACGTCGTCGATTGGGTCTTAGCTTGAAGCAGACTCTTGATGGTTCGGAAGAGGTTCTTGTGGCTGCAGAGCCAGAGGAAGAATCTTCTGGCGACATTGGTGACTTCGGAGATATATTCGAAGATCAAAATTAGCGCTCAGGACTGCATTTTTGTAGTTACCTGAGGGGGGGAAGCTATATGCCGAGCAGATTTGAAAAATTCTCGGAGAGGGCCCGTAGGGTTCTTTCCCTTGCGCAGGAAGAAGCACAACGCTTTAACCACAATTACATCGGCACCGAGCATATGTTGCTGGGTCTCGTAAGAGAAACCGAGGGAGTTGCCGCGCTTGTTCTTTCGAATCTGAACGTCGAGCTTGTAAAGGTTCGTTCCGCGGTCGAGTTTATAATCGGCCGTGGCGAACGCCCAACGCCGGGTGAGATTGGTCTTACCCCGCGTGCTAAGAAGGTTATCGAGCTCGCAGTTGACGAGGCTCGACGACTGAACCAGACCTATATCGGTACGGAGCACCTGTTAGTCGGCCTCATGCGTGAGGGCGAGGGTGTTGCCGCCGGTGTGTTGGAGAGTTTGGGAGTGAGCCTGGAGAAGGTTCGCGAAGAGACGAACAACATTCTTGCGAGCCAGAGTGCTGGTTCGGGTTCTGGTAGCGGTTCGGCGTCTGGGGCTCAGGCTTCACGTACGAGTCGTACGCCTACTCTCGATGAGTTGGGTGTTGATTTGACTAAGCGTGCTGCTGAGGGCGATCTCGATCCGGTTGTGGGTCGTGAGACAGAGATTCAGCGTGTTATCCAAATTCTGAGCCGCCGTACGAAGAACAACCCTGTTCTTATTGGTGAGCCGGGTGTTGGTAAGACTGCGATTGTTGAGAAGCTTGCTCACATGGTTATTGAGGGCGATGTGCCTGAGACCTTGCGTGGTAAGCGTGTTGTGACGCTCGACATGGGTGCTCTGGTTGCTGGTACGAAGTACCGTGGTGAATTTGAAGAGCGCCTTAAGAAGGTGATCGCTGAGCTGAAGTCGGCTGGTAACTGCGTGTTGTTCATCGATGAGATGCACACGATGGTTGGTGCTGGTGCGGCTGAGGGTGCAGTTGACGCTGCGAATATTTTGAAGCCTTCGCTGGCTCGTGGTGAGCTACAGGTTATCGGTGCGACTACGCAGGATGACTACCGCAAGTATGTTGAGCGTGACCCTGCTTTGGAACGTCGGTTCCAGCCGGTTGTGGTTGATGCTCCAGATGTGATTACGACCGTGGAAATTCTGCGTGGCGTGAAGCACATGTACGAGAAGCACCATGATTTGGAGATTACCGACGAGGCGGTTGAGATGGCTGCGACGTTGGCCGATCGGTACATCGCTGATAGGCAGTTGCCGGATAAGGCTATTGATCTTATCGACGAGGCTGCTTCACGGGTTCGTATCAAGCATTCGACGGTTCCGAAGGAGCTTCGTGAGGCTCAGAAGGAACTCGAGGCGGTTCGTCGTGAGAAGGACGAGGTTATTTCGGCTCAGAAGTACGAGACTGCTGCTGAGTTGCGTGACCGAGAGTTGAAGCTGGTTACGAAGATTGAGCAGTTGGACGCTGACTGGAAGAAGGAAAACCCTAGCGCTGGTGAGGCGAAGGTGGGTCCGGACGACATTGCTGAAGTTGTTGCGATGTGGACTCGTATTCCGGTTACTCGTTTAGATGTTGAAGAGAAAGAGCGTTTGATCAAGATGGAGGACGCTCTGCGTCTGAACGTTGTTGGTCAGGACGAGGCTCTTTCGGTTATTTCTAAGGCGGTTCGCCGTTCCCGTGCTGGTTTGAAGGATCCGAAGCGCCCGATTGGTGCTTTCTTGTTCTTGGGACCTACGGGTGTTGGTAAGACGCATAGTGTGAAGAAGCTTGCTGAGTACCTCTTCGGTGAAGAGGATGCCATGATTCGACTCGATATGAGTGAGTTCATGGAGAAGCACAGCGTTTCCCGTTTGGTTGGTGCGCCTCCTGGTTATGTTGGTTTTGATGAGGGTGGTCAGCTGACTGAGGCTGTTCGCCGTCGTTCATATTCGGTGATTCTGCTCGATGAGATCGAGAAGGCGCACCCGGATGTGTTCAACATTTTGTTGCAGGTATTTGAAGATGGTCACTTGACCGACTCTAAGGGTCGACGGGTTGATTTCAAGAACACTGTGATTGTGATGACTTCGAACTTGGGTTCGAATTTGATTCAGAGCAGTGGTGGTCTTGGTTTCAATCTTGGTGGCGGTAAGGCTTCAGAGACTCTGGATTACGAGCGTGTGAAGGATCGTGTTTTGGAAGCGGTGAAGGATCCTCGTAATGGGTTCAAGCCTGAGTTCCTGAACCGTATCGATTCGACGGTTGTGTTCAGGCCGCTTGAGCGATCGCACATTCTTGAGATTGTGGACATCATGATGAAGGAAGTAGAGGGTCGTGTTCTTGAGCACGGTCTGGTGATGAATATCACTGATGCTACTCGTGATTATCTTGCGGAGCATGGTTTCGACCCGAAGATGGGTGCGAGGCCGTTGCGCAGATTGATTCAGGATGAGGTTGAGGATCAGCTTTCCGAGAAGTTGCTGCGAGGCGAGTTCGGTGCGGGTCAGACCGTTGAGCTGGATGTCGTGGATGGTGCGGTTGTGGTTCGGGTTCAGAAGAAGAAGCGTAAGGCGCGTAAGCCGAAGGCTGTTTATTCAAGTTCGAGTTCGACTGATTCGGGGCGTTGATGCTTTGGGTTGGTTTTGAAAAAGATATATGAGAAGGGGAGAGCTTTAGGGCTCTCCCCCTTTTTTTGTCGCTGTGCGAATTTTTCTTGGGGTCACGAGGTGACGCTTTCTTGGTGATTGGGTGGTTGGCTGAGGGGAGGGTTTGTTGAGGTGTTGGGGGGTGGTTGCGGTCGCTGGAATTTATGGCGTGAGATTCGGATCTTGGCCTCGATGGGCATTTCTGGTCATTCGATTCATGATGCTAGGGGAAAGAAAAAATATACCGAACGCTAGCAGAGTTACTCCGGCATACCAGACGTTCTTCAGTCTGGTTGTGAGTTCCCTGACGACAAGGAATGCGTCATCAGGATTTTCAGGATCGTAGTAAACAGGAACATTCGAATTCACGGCGAATTCAGATTTGAATTGTTGTTTTTCTAGGTCGGCGAGACCTGCGATTCCTGAGACCTGCCAATCTTGATGACCTTCGTATTGAACGCCGTCTATTTGGTAGGCGAATTCGGCGGTCATATAGTGATCACAATCGTCGAGTTCGCCCGGAAACGAGATGCAGCGCTCGCTAAGATTGAGGCGGAGATCAAACCGGGGACAGTCGGTTGCTGACGTCTGGAGTCGTACAGCTCTGATCTGCTGGTGAAGTAGTAGGTGATAACGACAATTCCGGCCACGCTCAGGATGAGGCCGAGCCAAAGGATGGTATCGCTGAATATTCCAGAGCTCAGACGAATATTGAAAATGCGCTTGCTTGGCTTCAAATCGTCTCCAGTCTTTGATTGCGTCATATTACTCGATAGGTTGTGCGCGGGTTTCAATTGGTGTTTGGTGCCAGTGGCACGTTTTCTTGTCGCTAGGCGACTTTTTCTGATTGTTGTGGTGGTTGGCTGGGATGTTTGATTTTTGAGGCGGGTGTGCGGGCAGGTTTGGTGGGTGGAATTGGTTGTTGCATAATGGCGGAATGAAATATGACGTTTCCAATACACCGGTTGACGAATTTAAGATGATTACGAGCGTTCGACGGTTGGTGGCGTATGCAATAGATATTGCTTATATTTTGGGCTTTTCGTACGTGGTGATTGGAATTATTGCCATGGTTATGAGTGGCATTAGTTGGGTTGAGTTCAATAGCGGGGCGGGTGCAGAGAATGGGTCTCTGATTCTGGTGCCGCTTGGTTGGTATGCATTTCATACGTGGTTCGTTCATACGAAGCGTCGGTCGTTGGGTATGTTGTTGACTGGTTCTCGGTTGGTTCCGATAAACGCTTCAAAGATCACGTGTCAGAGATCGATTTCGTGGGTGTTTTTTCAGTCGTCGAAATATTTGTTATCGAAGTTTTCTGACGAATCTGTTGAGAACAAGACGAACCTGAGAATGGTTGAAAGTTCCGAACAAGCCGTAAGTACCGGGCTGGAAGATTCTGTGTGCACGGAGCCCTGGCGGAATAATTAAATGCCGGATGTTTTGATAAAAGAAGCACGTTTAGAAGATTGTCATGCATTGGCGCATGTGATTATTTCGGCGACGGTGGATGCTTTTCGTGGTCGCGTTCCGGATGCTTGTTTGGGTTGGTTGTCGATTGGGGAGAGTGAGCGAAACTGGGCTCGGATTTTCACGCCAGGCGAGATTCTTGATCAGGGTTCGCGGTTGATTGTTGCGGAGAGTGGCGTGGATGGCGTGATTGGGTTGGCGTTGGTGGGGAGGACGACTGCTGTTCATGCGAACGATCCGAGGGTATTGGATCGGTACCCGAACGATTTACATTCGCTCCAAGTAAGTCCTGAATGGCAGGGTAAAGGTGTGGGGCGGCGGTTGGTTTCGCGGGTTGCGGAGTTGTTGGTTGAGCAGGGTGAGACGGGGTTGTTGGTAAGGGTTTTGCCAGAGAATCCGAATGTTGGGTTTTACGGACATTTAGGAGCGGTGCGGGTGGGTTCGCAGCCGTATGTCTGGGAGGGTTACGCGACTGAGGAGCTGCTATTCGGTTGGGATGATGTGAGTAAGTTGGGTCGCTAGGCGACGCTTTCTTGGTGCCATTGGCACTTTTTCTGGGTGATTGGGTTGGTTGGCTGAATATTTTAGGTTGTCGTTGTGTTGGGCGAGCGGGGGGTGTGCAGATACTTCGTACTGCGTAGATCCCGATTCGAGATTGGGATGACAGTACGGGGGGTGTCCTAGGCCTTGA